>Ga0208134_1000130_pt1 | contig 44575 bp, 32 predicted proteins | sample VirMetDEL_Mar_31_FD_184515 | JGI IMG/M metagenome (GOLD analysis project Ga0208134, IMG submission 184515) | Aqueous microbial communities from the Delaware River and Bay under freshwater to marine salinity gradient to study organic matter... | ecosystem: Environmental > Aquatic > Marine >...
ATTTTACAATGTATGATCCTTCACTTGTCCCTTGGGGCGAGGTAGGGTATGCTGTCTATAAGCGTACCTATTCCAGACAAACTGCCGATGGCAAAACAGAAGAGTGGGAGGACACCGTTGATCGTGTGATCGATGCGTGCCGCGACCAATTAAACGTAGGCTTCACCAAATTCGAAGAGGGTGAGCTGAAAAAAATTATGATGGAGCTGAAAGGCACCGTAGCGGGGAGGTTTCTCTGGCAACTAGGGACGAAGACAGTTGACCGATTAGGTCTTCCGTCTCTACAGAACTGCGCTTTCGTAGTGGTAGACGATCCTATCCGACCATTTACCTGGGCTTTCGAGATGCTCATGCTTGGTTCAGGCGTAGGGTTTAACATCCAGCGCGAGAATGTCTATCAACTACCTAAGGTTAAGAACCGAGTGAAGGTAGAAAGGACAGACGTTAACGACGCAGACTTCATTGTGCCTGATAGCCGTGAGGGATGGGTAGAGCTTTTAAAGCGCGTATTAGAGGCTTCGTTCGTGACAGGCGAGGACTTCACATATGCTACACATCTCATTCGATCTAAAGGCTCTGCAATCAAAGGATTCGGAGGGACAGCTTCAGGACCTGAGGATTTGGTTTGGGGAATGCAAGAGATTAATGAAATCTTAAACAAAAAATCAGGTCAACGCCTCAGCCCTGTTGACTGCCTCGATGTAATGAACATCATCGGTCGAATTGTTGTAGCTGGTAACGTTCGCAGGTCAGCACAGATCGCTATCGGAGACTGCGACGACCTAGAGTACTTGCAAGCAAAGCGTTGGGACCTAGGAGGTATCCCTAACTGGAGAGCGATGAGCAACAACTCTGTTGTCTGCGACGATATATCAAAGCTGCCAGCTGAGTTCTGGGAGGGGTACAACGGTAATGGAGAGCCTTACGGACTCATCAACCTTGAGGCATCCCGCAAAATGGGACGAACATTTGAGGTAGAGTACCCAGACCCAGACGTCCAAGGATTCAACCCGTGTGCTGAACAATCGTTAGCCAACTTCGAGACCTGCTGCTTGGCTGAGATTTACCTCCCTAATATCGAGCATTACGAAGAGCTTAAAAAGGTAGCGCGTTACCTTTATAGAATTAACAAACATAGCTTAGCTATCAAATGTGCTGTAAAGGAGACCGAGGATATCGTACACAAGAATATGCGTATGGGTATCGGGGTCACTGGATACTTGCAAGCGACTGAAGAACAGCGTTCTTGGTTAGCTGATTGCTATGATTACCTACGATCATATGACAAAGAATACTCTAGACTGGCAGGATATCCAGCATCCATTAAACTTACAACGGTTAAGCCATCTGGAACGCTTAGTCTTCTTGCTGGCGTTACACCAGGAGCTCACCCTGGATACAGCGAGTACTACATTAGACGAATCCGCATGTCAGCTGATAGCAGTCTGGCACATGCCGCCAGGAAGCACGGGTACCCTGTGGAGTTCGTGCTAAACTTTGACGGTACAGAAGATAAGTCTACTATCGTTGTTAGCTTCCCTTGCAAGTTCCCTAAAGGAACCATGTTCGCTAACGACATGACAGCTTTAGATCAATTAGAAGTGATCAAGCGATTGCAAGCTGAATGGTCAGACAATGCTGTGTCGGTTACCATTTACTATCGTAAAGAAGAGCTCGATGGAATCAAGGAGTGGCTTGACTTAAACTTCAAGAACGTTAAGTCTGTTTCTTTTTTGCTTCACAATGAACATGGATTCAAGCAAGCTCCTCTCGAAGAGATTGACGAGGGGACATATCTAGATATGAGAAAGACTGTGACTCCGATCACATCTATAGACCACCTAGATTTAGATGAGGTTGAGATTGATGACTGCGAAGGAGGCGCATGCCCAGTACGATGAAGAGGATTGATCAGTGCTGGATATCCCAGCTTTACCACCTAGACGGGAAGGGGCTTCGGCCCCTTTCTTGTTTGGGGTAATTAAGCTGCTCTTCCCTGTAGAATGGGTCTATCTCAGCGCCAAAGCATACGTTACCCCAGTTGACTAAAATTATCTGTAGGTCGTAAACATTAAGTATCCCGTCATCGTTTAGATCGCCTTCCTCCCAGTAAAGATTCTGGATGTTTGCCAGCATCATAAGCATGTCATTCATTCCTACCACGAAGTCACCACTGATATCTCCAGCACAGTAGGGGTTACTAACCATGCCTGGTCGCGTAACTGGGAGCACGTCGTGCATTCTTTCTATCTGCCCTTCGGTAAAGTTTGTTCTGCAAGAATCAACGTAGTAATCCATGTGGTTGTTTGGCGTATAATTGTACAAACCAGGAGGACATATGGGGTTTTCGCAGCTCCAGTTGATCTTGGTGGGCGGTGTGTCGCACACGTAGTCGCCAGATTCTTCGCAGTCACCAAGGTTCTGACCACAATACTCCACATTTCTAAACACATGATGCAACCCCAGATAATGGCCTACCTCATGTATCAGAGTTTTATTACCGTTCCTTGGGTACGTTAAGTGATCGCCTACCCTCCCGAATACATCTGTTCTTACCCAAACACCCTCCATAGGTGTGTTCTCTGAGTATGCTGTCCAAGCAAACCCCAGGATCCCTGCACAGAATTGAGGAAACACATGCACATTCATGACGATCTCACGATCCCACACTAAATCCTCTACATATTGGTTCATGTTTGCCCATCCCATATAGCTGTATGGTATGCACGTTAGATACTCCTGCACCAGCAGTGGGGCCAACTCAAATTCATCAAAGTCATGATACTCAACATCCATAAGATTAAAGCTAAACATAGCCTCTTCTAGCTCTTGGTTTAAGTGATCATGAGCATCGTATATCACTGTTTCAGGAAGGTAACTACCTGGAAAGCTGTCAGTGTGATGGATGTGAATGACGTAGTTTATCTCCGTCCACTCTGGGCTGGTAGGCATATAGCCCATCATTTTTACAGCGGGTACGTCTACCTCAAATACTACACAACTATCTGTTGCATACTGGGCAGTCGCCCAAGATGATAGCAATAGGGCAATTGTTACTATCCATATTTGCATATTTTTTATTGCACTTGGTTCTTCGCGAGCAACAGTTTAATCTCCTGGATGTCTTTCATCATCTGCCTTACGTCAGATTTGAACTCACCGTTCTCTATCTCCAAAGATTTTACCCTAGCAGAAAGCTTATTGTATTCAGCCTGAAATTTTATCCACCCCCCTACAAGTGCCATTGCCACGCCTATAAACTCAATGTGGCTTACATTTTCCACCATCACCTCATGGTTTTTTCTACGGTCCTTCCAGCAAAGTAGGCCCCGAATACAGTTAACATTAATACTTCTAGCAAAGATACGTAACTATCTTTAACATTAAATGGTTGATTATCAAGGCTGTCTAAGAACATAATAGCAATAAAAACAACAACCAAAGCAATTAACATTGACGGTCTTATAACCTTGGCTAGTTTTACATCACTCTCCATATCTGCCTTCCATCGTTCCGTAACATTGCTTTGATAAGCGATCTCTGCGTCAACAATTGCCTTAGCTTCCTCTGGAGAGACGTCAGGGTCTCTGTCTAGCAAATTCTTTACTATGCCTAGACCTCCTTGATTTGGGAGTAAGTCACCAACGGTGTCTAGTATGCCTGGAGCTTTTTCTTTGAGCCAATCCCCTAGCTTTGTGTCTTTAATCTTGTCCATATTGCTCTAAATATCTTGATTCCATCAACTCCAGTATATACTTGCTGTGCTCCATAAAGCTGCCGTCAAGATTGTAGGAAAGCAGAGATTTGTAGTTATCATTTATCTCATCAAGAGCTTCGATTCTCTCACCTTCCGTCATTGATTTGTAGTTCTCTGTCTGCATGAAAGCCTTAACCTCATTATACCTTGGTGCGTTGGTCATTTCTAGAGCTTTGTTTATCTCTTCAGCAGTAAGCCTAATGTCAAACTCCTCTTCTGGGTTCTCTAAAAACTGATAATCAACCCCTAAAGCTTCATAAGCCTTTTTAGCTTTCCCTCTTCGGACAGACGGTTTTCTTACTTTTCTATATACAGAAGAGGCATAGTAAGGCGTTCCAACAACCTTAGTTAACACCCCAGTACTTAGGTATAAGTTTAATATCTCTATAGATACCTCATCCTGAGAAGCTTCTCTTTTCTTTGTTGCATCAAACATATAATAAGCAAACTGATTCCCACCTACAGGCGCCTGATCAATACGCTCTCCTTTCCAGTTTACTTTTACTGGTAAACCTCCAGTATCAAAGGTTCTCTCTCTTACGTGGTTCTTTATTCTGTCTGCAAGATCAACGTCTCGCTTGTCTGGGAGGAACTCCCTGCTTGATTGATCAAGCCCACTAAGGGCGTTCGGTAAAAACATAGAAGAGAAGGCCTTAGATATTGTTTCGACATATCTGAAGAACGCTTTTTCAAAATCATCAGGATCTTTTGTGCTTGAGATTACGTTTGTAATTCCATTTAATCCCTGCAAGAAGCTTTGATCCATCATGTATGCAACCACCGATACGTTATCGAAACCGAACAGCTTTTTGATTGCGTTATTTCCACTAAAGGGCTGCTCTGCCATTTCTCTAGCGGCCTCTGGAGTTGTAGAATGAGCATAAGAACCCATTATGGTTCCGAACACACCAAGCGTCTGATAAGACCTAAACTCATCCCCCGCTTGCGGTGAAGGATCTCCACCCTTCAGTAATCTTCTCAATCCACTAACGTTAATGCTGTTAGGAGGGAAGGTGTCGTACATCAGATTCGTCTTCTCATCATCCTCCCAGTCAACACTTCCGCTGAGCAATCCTTGAGAGATGAGGTACAGCGCGGACGTGCTTATCACCTGCCCAACCATCACTTTTGATAGAGTCTTAGAGGCTTCAGTGTAATCCTTATTGCTGATCTGAATGGACATCTTTCCAATCCCTACAACTGGAGAGGCGTATGTCAATGTTTCTTCTGTAAAGTTCGCAATGGTGCTTACGTAAGGAACGTTCAGCCTAATCAAAAACTTAAAGAAGCCTTCTGCGTCAAAACCTTTAACGTTTTCAAAGGCCTTTCCCATCCCTTTGGCCATATTGTCGATAACCCACATACTGCCTTTTGCTAGCCCCATAGGTTCCTGGAAGGTTAGCTTTCGGCCTTCTCTAGCTGCTTCTTCTTGGCTTGCCCTGTCTGGGAATTTCAAGAACTGAGCGAGCGCGGCACCTTCAAGGCCTTTTCCTCTCGCTATCGAGTAGAGCTCCAACCCCTCAGCGAACCTCCTGAATGGGACGTCCCCTAGGCTCAAAAGTCTGAACATAGTTTCTGCTGGAATACCAAAAGTGCCTTGAACCAAAAGCTTAGCCCTTTGGTTTATCTCGCTTCTAAGCGTAGAACCTTCTGGGAGGTCGCTTGACATAGCGGCCATCAAAGACCTAATGGGCATGAAACCTCTACTCATCCTCCATTCAGACATGTCTTCCTCCCTTCCTGTAATCACTTGCTCCATAGCCTCTACAGCCCCAGCCCCAAACTTCCTCATAGCATACAGATAGCCAGCAAGCGACAGCTTTCTTTTTTCTTTATGTAACCCCAAAAGCTCAAATGCCTTAGAGGTAGGCATTGACGTTATATCAATAATTGTCTTTGGTATTATGTTCGCCAAGTTATAAAGCACGTTTCTAGCCTGGGACATCATTGTTAATAGATTACCCTGAACAAGCTGAGTACCTATTTCGGACCAAGACTTTTCGGTATACTTGTTAGCGAGAGTGTCAAGCTTGGTTTGCGTTTCGTTTAAAGCTTTTCTCGCTTCTTTAAACTCGTCTTCTACGTTTTCCCCTGCTATCCCTCTTTCTAGTAAATCCTGAGCTTTTCTGTAGGCGTCCATATACTCTTTGGTGGCATCAAGAATTCTGTTTTTCTGGTCTTCGGATAAGATCTTGCCCTGCGCCTCAGCTTTTTTGATTATCACATTTGCCATACCCTGAGGGGTGCTGGTTTTTAGCTCGGCCATGTGCCTCAGAATTCTTCCAGCTGTAGTACCCATAGCGGCCAATCGATCCAAGACACCCGCAATACCTATATCATTGCCCGTCGCCTCCAATCTGTTTATAAGTTCTATCCCAGCGAGAACCCCAACATCATCGTTGCGTGTAGCCAGGTTGTCCAAGGCGTCCCCCCTCATTAAGCTGATTAGCTCTTGAGGGCTAAGCTCCTCCAGGTTCTTCTTTTCGGCTGCAATATTCTGCTTATCGATATAATTCTCAGGATTGCTTATAATTTCGTTTTTAAATCTTCCAAACTCAGAAGATTCTGCAACACGCCTAGAAGTGCCTCTAAGTCTCCTTCCTTTTATAACGTTTCCGTGCTCATCTATAGTGAGTTTAGCAAACCTCGCTCGCTCTTTAGGGGTTAGCGATTTATAAGCCATTTCGAACATCTCATGAGATTCATTAGCTAAAGATTGGTTTCTCTGCTTCATGATCGACATGAAATTATCGAAAGCTTGGAAGTGCTCAGGGTTCTCTATATTTATATTTTCTGATCTTCTCCCCTTCTCAATAGAGCTTCCAGCATATCTCACCTTACCAGAGGCTATAATCATGTCTCCTGACATGTATACCTGCTCAGCACTCTTAATGATATTTCCGTAAGAATCAACAAAGGAATCTCCATGCAAGGGATGCCTCATAAAAACAACCCCCTCAACAAAGTCTTCGAACTGATCTGATGGTTTATCTTCAGAGACCCTTCCTTTTATGTTAGCCTCCGAAGCTCTTCCTTCCAATAACTTGTCGATATCAATCCTCCCAGTGCCAAACTTTACGTTTTGCATAGACTTTACGTTTCTACCCTTAAAGACTCCAGGGAGATTGTAAGACCTGCTTTGCGGATGAGCTGATAGATCAAGAACTTTTTTTGTCGAGAACATTGTAACCTCAGTGCTCTGTCCTGTTAGGAACTGACCCATAGCTTCACTTAGGTCTGCTTTGTCTATGTATACCTGAAGCTTTTCAGAATCGGGTCTTCCCTTGAATGATTCCTCTATAGAAGGGTCTTTTGTGAATCGGCTAAGCATCTCAGCTGGAGTGCCTTGCTCAACAACAGACGACTGGGCTTTATCCATCGCCTTTTCAAATGTTTCTTGGGAGAAATCATCGTACAACCTGTTTGAAACACCTATGGCTTGAGGAAGTACGTGATTAGCGGCAAAGATCATTTGCATAACCTCGTCTCTTGTTACCGACTTGTAACCTTTTTTCTTTCTAAGCTGTTCAACAATAGAATCAACCACCTCAATGTTACTTTCAAAGAGGTTTCCAGCTGATCCTTTTTGAGACATATGGTTATCGTATAAATACCTTAACTCCTTTTTTAGGTTGTCCCCCGTGCAGACTACCGTTCCGTCAGCCCTAACAGTTTTTGCCCCCATATTATCTTTAACCCATTTGGTGACTTTCCTTAAGTCATATACGGTAGATCCATCAGTTGTTGTTACCATCCATTCTTTTTGAACAGCATCGATTCTCCCGTATTCAAATTCCCTTAACACGGAAAGAACTTCGCCTACTTGGAAGCTGACAAGCTCAGAAGGTCTATATCTAGAGTCTATGTAATTAACCAAATGCCTGTCCTGAGTTATCACAGAGTTATCCTGATAAAGATTACCCATGAAAGCACCTACTTTAGCCCAGCCTCCTAGAGAGTCCTGAATAGCAATCCGATTTTTTCCCGTCTTTTTAAGCGCGGCCCTCTTAAAGGTAGAAGGAGCCTCAAACCTGTAGTGTGGACGACCTTTAGAAACCCCATCAATATTTAAGAGTTTTTTTAATGAGACGGCTATAGGAAGTGCACTTCTTTGTCCGTTATACTGAGATGCCTTAAAACCTTTGCTGGTCATAGACTCTATTATAAGTTTTGTTCTAGCGAAGTCCACCTTAGACGGATTTTTTCCAGGTGTTTGCAACAAGTCTTCAAGAACAGCAGAATAAATTCTTAAACTCTCTGACAAGTTAGGGACAGCTCTGTTTCCGTTTGAGGTTACAGCAACTATAGCAATAAGCAAGTCCTTATGTTTTCTAGCTAGCTCTAGTTTTCGAGGGTTGTCTACGGTGAAGTCTCCATTAGGCCCATTGGATTTACCGACAAACTGTATAGCTAAAGGATCGTTGTATGATCCATCTTTATTTTTAGTAGAGCTGACTTGCGCGTAAAAATTCTTATAGAATTCCCTTGGATTTTTATTTAGGAATTCATTTACAAAGATCAACTCTTGAGTGACAACCTCACTCATCCGATCCATATCTTCTTTATTTTGTGTCAGGTCGTTCCCATTCAGAATTAATTCTAATTGAGTTTCCTGAATCAACATAGCAAAATACATCTGTTGCGCGAGATGAGCTGGAAGCCCGCTCCCTATTTTATTTTCGCCTGCTTGATCCATATACAGCTCAATCTGAGCTAAAGTTTCTGGAAGTAAAAAATCTTTAGTTTTGTTTACCGCATCTTCTAGGAACTTTCTTTTTTGAGCGGGCCTCATATCAGAAGCCTCACCTATTGACCTTCTAAAAGCGGCTGAGTATAAAATAGTTTCGCCAGAATAATTGTCTTGCACGTAATCGTTTACTCTATTAAAAAGAGCCTCATGGTATTCAGCTGACCCTTCTAATTTTTCTATTAGCGGCTGACCGAACCTGTTGGTTTCTGTTGCGCTCTTTACGCCTAGCGGGGTAAAGTCAGACATAAGCTCGTCGATTATTAGATTTGCGTTTCCTCCCCCCAACATGGGGTCAAACCGCTTCATAACATCCCACAGCTGGTCTTTTGCTAGCTGACGCGACTTAATAGCGGAAAGCCTTCTCTCCGCTCTCTCCGCTCTATCTGCTCGATTTCTATCAATGACGGTTTGCTGCATACTCTTCATTGCGGGCTCCATCCTTATAGGCTCTCCTGTATTCTTGTCCAGCAAGGGCTTTGGAGCTTTCAGCAGTTTTGTATTACCGTTATCATCTACATACGTCATTCTACCGATTCTAGTGTAGAATCCGTTTCCAGTCATTTTCCTGTACCAGTTAACAAAATGAAAGTAATCCTTGAAGGTGTACGATTGCTCAGAACCATACTGCCTGGAAATAGCGTCGTAGTTAGAAGCGTAAGATTTTGTATACGTTACCTTTTTATTGTCTAAAAACGTAGGTCTCCTGCTAGCACTGTAGTCCTTTTGATTAGGAGCAGGCACCTGTTGAGCATCGTCTACCTTTGATTGTTCATTACTGTCAAGCTTAAATAGCTCATCAAATTGATCGGATATATCTTGACTGTTTCCTTCTCTCAGGCTTTTAGATAGCCTGTCTAGAACCTTCTTAGAGTTACCTCCACTTTCAGTAAAAGAAGGGAAAAGATTCGCAACAAACTGATACATCCTGTCAATAGTAGAAGCCTTTAGGTTCTTCTCATTACCTACATAAGCGGCTATAATCTCTACATACTTTTCTTCCATTAGTTTAATACCGCTAAACCCATACCTCTCTTTGTAGAGACTCATCTTCTCGTTGACAGCATCAACAAGAACTTGATCCGACTTCATTATATCATTCAATTCAGACCTTAACTGCTGTCCAGTTGCGTCAAAACCGCCTAAGCTATTCTTAATGTATGCGTGAGCATACTCCTCAACAATGTCTTTTGATGTGGCTCTTTCTGTCAAGAATATTTCTCCTTCGCTGTAAAAAGCGTTTTCCGCTTGGCGGCCAGACAGATATTCTTGTTTGATTTGTTCTCTCCTTTCTGGCGTGAGGTTCTTCCCTTCAAGCATCTTTCTTGCTAGATCAAGGTCTGAGATCACATTAGCTTTGGTCCCAGAGAAAGCCTTAGATAAAACATCAAGAGATTGAGCAGCGGTTTCGGCTAGTACAGCCTCTGGGTTTTTGGTCAGGTCTTCAATATCTTCTAATCTTCTTTCTGATATTTCCTTAACCTTGGCTTTTTCGTCTTTGCTAAGCATCTCGAAAGCCTTGTTAAACAAGTCTGTTTCGTTAGCTCCTCTTCGGGTCATATTAGCAAGCTCAGAAATAAACTGAGATCTAAACTCCTCGTTTATAGATCCTCCGTCAATTATTCTGTTCAATACTATTTCTGATTTAGCGTCTTTAAAGGATGTTGATTGCGGATTTAATAAAGTGACAGGGTAATTAGAATCAATCATTAAGAACTGGTTTGGCCCGCTACCACTATATTCAACCTTTTTGTAGCCCCTCTTCTCAAGCATAGCAGCTAACTCAGCGTCAACGACAACTTCAGCGAGCCCCATTTCAACGATCTTATCGGTTACATTGCTGGTGTTTCTTCCCTCGCTAGACAAGACCTCTCCGTTATCTGCCTTTTCGATTAACTCCATCTGAACTTCAAAAGACTCAGCAGAGTTTCTGACTCTTTCAGCTCTTTTACGCATTGACTCAGCCTGAGCAGTCATGCCTTTGCTTTCTAAGTTTTTTGCATGAGCCTCGAAAATAGAAGCCCTTTCGTTTAATTTTTGGAGTCTGTTGGATACCTGAGTGTCTTCCAAAATGCCTTCTTGAGCGGCAAACTTCTTAAGATATTTGGCTTCAATCTTTGCTCTTTCAGCTACAATCTTTTCCGCCTTCAACTTCAGGGATTCTTTTTCTTTATTTGAAGTACTGGCTTCAATTTGCTTAGTTATTGATACTAGCTCAAGCGAGTTGTCAAGAAGCTCAATACCGTCAGCTGCATTCATATCGCCTATGAATTGATGAAACTCAAACGCATCCAGCTGAAGAGCGCCTACAACCCCCATGTCTTCGTTCAGTGCATTTAAGGCAATTTCTCTCTCCTTACTATTTGGTTCAGTGGAATTGATGATGCTTTCCATTTCCGCTCGGAAAAACTTAGCTGCCCCCATCTTGTTTATGTCCGTGCTAGAAGATAGAGACGCGCTAATCTTACTATTAACCGCACCAACTATAGACGTAGTTCCACCCAAACCAACGCTAGCAATCGTTACATCCATTAGCTCGTCGCCAAAACCCTCAAAGTCCTTCCTTCCCCCCGCCTTATACTCTATTCCAGCTTGAGTGATCGTATTCACCAGCTCCATACCTGTATCTATGCTTATGTCGCCGAGCCCCGATACCAACCTTCTCTTTACGAGAGATCTCCTGGTTTCGCCTAGTGCTCTAGCAGCAGGGCCACTCAACATTCTTAATTGGGCCCCAGTTGCGACCTTTTCCGTGAGAGCCTCAATAACAGCCATACTATTCAAAAAGAGACCTCTCTGCCAGCCTTCAAGGTTTTTATACCACTCTTCGTCTCTTACGGCGTTATACGTCCTCACCATACTGTTGGTGTAAAGAAAAATCACCGCTCCAGTCCCACCAGTAAGCAGGCTCATCCCCATAGCAGCCACAGTGTCTGGAGCCATCTCTCCTACTAGGTTTGCACTTTTCGTTAAGCCACCGAGGAGATCTCCTTCCTTAAAGCTAGCGTACGCCCCCTTTCCGCTTACATCAAAAGCAGATATGCTCTCCGCCCATTTTCTCCCACCTGAGTCAAAATCAAATTCAATTTTGTCGTGGATACCTTCGTAACGTTTTTTTATATCTTCTTTTTCTTCTTCGGTTTTTGCCCTAGACATAGCAACCTTGTAATCAATGTGGGCCGCCAAATGAACTGGCGCCGAAGAAACAATTCCTGGAATATCTGCTAACCCACCTATAAAGTCTGCAAAAGCAGAGAGGTGTAGTCCTCTACCGCCGAAGTTTTCATCTCCACGAAGAGACATAGGTATACTGCTTCTTTCGTTGATGATTTCCTCAAACACAGCCTTCTCCTCATCGCTCATCCCCTCCGCTAGCTTCTGAAACTCTTCTTTTAGGTATTGTTCTTTCTTTTTACTTATGGCTTTTACTGCTTCCTCAGTAAGGTTAGCGTTTACGGCGCCGTAATGTTCTTCGAGTGTTCCATGCCAGGCAGCCGCGAAACTTTCGGTTGCGTAAGACCCTTGCTCGTCATAAATATCCCTCTCGGTTGCGCTAATTTGAGCTTCTGGTAGCATCATAATTAAGCCTTCTACTCCCATCGACCCTTGCTCGTCATAAAAACTACTACCCCCATATATCCCTGCTCCGCTATATGGATCGACTGAACGCTCCAAGTTTTTTTGAAGGTCATCCTTATACAGGTATTTTTCATTAAAATCCGCTGCCAAGGCCTCTTCAAAGGTTAAGTCGCCTTCGTAATATTTGTTTAACACGTCCTCTGAAGCGTCCTCAAGAAACTGTCTATCAGCAGCTGCAATCAAAGAAAAAGCAGACCTAACCGCAACTGGATGAGCCTTACTAAGATCTCTTACTTTTTTGTTTTCGTCTCTCGATTGCTTAATGGACTCTCTGAGCTTAGAAGCCATCATCATTAACTGCTCAAATTCACGCGCTTTTCCTTTTGATGACTCCGTCCCTAAATATGTGTAGTCGAGTTGCGCGTCAGGAAGTATACCTATTAATCCATCACCTGAAGTGCCTTTCTTTTGAGTAAGGTTTTCCCAAACGGACAGCTGGTCTAATTCTTTTGCTATTTTTTTTGCCTTCCTCTCAAGTTTTCTCGCCTTTTTGTGGCGAGACATAACCGAACCTATCGAGCTGTTGAACATAGCGTCCCCAGCCTCATTAAAGAATTTCGTGTAAGAATCTACAAGCTCTTGCTCTCTTTCTGGGTCTAAGTTTAAAGAACTAATGTCCTCAACGAAAGACTCAGGGTTAGGAGAAAACTCAAAAGCTGACTCTATCGCTTCAGCGCGGTCTTTTTTTCCGATCCATTCAGCCTCTATGTCTTTAACTTCTTCCTCATCATATCCTAACCCTTGATAAAAATCTTGAAGTGGCTCAAAGCTACCCGTTGATTTTGATTCTTCCAGGGACTCCTTGTAAGCTTTATCAAGAGCAACTTTGCTGTCTTTTCTTTCTACCGCTAGAGCTGTTATTTCTTCGATCAGACCCTCGTCAAGAGGAACGCCAGTCTCTTCTTGAAACCTACTATAAACGTCACCGTACTCCTCTTCTTGAGTTTCACTTAGTACGTCTATGAGTTTAGTTGCTTCGGCATTGAAATCAGAGTTATACTTATCTACACGCGCTTGATACTCAGTATTTAACGCATCTACCTCAGCCTGATCAACTGCGGTATAATCTGTGTTTATGATATCCTCTTCAAGCTCTGGATGTTCAGCAATCTGATTAGTTTGCCAAGAGGTCAGTGGAAGGCTAGGTTGTTCGATAGCATTGAAACTCCCACCCGAAGGCTCGGAATTTGTATCGTTTTTTTTTTGGGTTTCTTCAACCCCTTCTTCAGCTAACTCCTTGGTTACGATTTCAGCAGCTTCGTTGTAAGGTAAATTCCGTGCTACAACTAATTCGTTTACCCTGCTTTCAAACTCTTGACTCATAGGTGATCATTTTCAACAAAGATAACCAAATTTGGTCAGTCTTCTTTGCTGAGCAGAAAACCTAATTTTCTTGCGGCGCCCGACCCGTGCTTGGCTTCAAACCTAGAAAAAACAGATTTAGACACACCGTCCATATCCTTGATGTCTCTAAATATTTGAGCGGGCATTTTTGCTCCGTCCTTCATTGTAAACTCAAATCTCCCTCCTCCAGCAAACGTCATACCAGAAACCTCTTCATCTTCAATTTGAACGGCAGTCCCTTCTTCTGTTTTCTCTGGCGTTGGCATCTCTTCAGGCTCAACCAAAGAAGCCGCCTGATCGACATACATTTTTTTAGCTGCTTCCATATGCTGTGCATCAGCCATAACCTCATCTTCAGACAATTCTTTTCCTTGTTCTTTCTGAATGGCTAAGTAATTTCTCACAGCATTTTTCAACGCAGCTGGCGTACTTTCAAGCTGTCCCTCCATCCAAGCCTTCATGCTTTCAGGGTTTTCCATTGCGCTTGTAGGGGCTTTTTGCTTAGCGAAGTCCGCTCCATTAACAATAGGCAATTCTACTAAGTTGGGAGCAAAGGGTGTCTCAGGGTCTTGAAGCTCCTGTATGTTAGATGGTAAACCCTTGAATACGACGAACACTCCATCAGGCTCAATAGTCAAAGACCCAAATCTGTAGCCCACGTTGACAGCTTTGAGGGCATTTGCGTAGTCCTCTTGTGTTTTACTGTCTTTCACTCCTTGCGCTTCAAACTCTGCGGGATTTTCTGCTTTACCAAAAGACCTTAGCATAGCCCCCATAAAAGTAGCCGAAGAAGCTGTAGCGGACTCAAACGAACCAAAATTTTGTTTGAAGTAATCTTCCTTAGCGGTAATAAAATCGTTTAGCTGCGACGCGACTTGCACAAAAAGGCCAACACCGTTGTTCCCCATTTTTGCAAAATTGTCGATTTCATCGTTCAAGGCTGTCGCCCATTCAGCACACATAGCCTGGTGCATCTCAAACATTGTTTGTGACGCAGATACATCCATTGACTGTATCAGCTCCCTTCTTTTATTTTCGTAAGCTTCGTTCATCGTCTATCGAACTCTTTTAACAACCCTTTTACATACTTGTGTAATGGAGAGCTACCCTTGGAGGCCAAGGCCTGCAAAGTGCTTGCTTGTCGAGGATTGAAGATGTATTCGCCCCCAGTCATCTCACCGATCTTAGCTCCGTCCTTCATAATGTTAATTGGGTTCTTTGCATGAGAAAATTCACCAGGAGTTTTCTGTACACCACCAGAAGCGTATTTACCGCCGTGCTTACTCGGTTTAGGAAGTTTCAGAGCTGGATTGTTAAGCATTCTCCGCACAAAAGGGGTTGACCCCTGGTCCGTTTGGGACCCTTCAGAAGTGGTTAGATCGCCTAGCTTATAGTTATCACCAAGCAACTCACTAGTCACTGACTTTGTTGCGTCTATTGTGCCGTCTTCGCCTCCAGTCAAGGCGTCATTCAATTCGTCTTGACTAGGTGGATTAGCAGCGTCTTGAAGATCTGTTTTGTACCCCCCTCTGCTACTTCTTATGCTTGTGTACCTGGTGTTCTTTTTTGAATCCTCTACACCCGCCTTAAAGCCCTCTTTCATGAGTTCGCCTCTTTTCCCCTTTTCGCCAAAAAGAAAGTTTCCAAAGCCCCCGTCTTTATATTCTGGAACTTTAGCTCCGTTCTTGCCCAAGAATTGACTGGCTATGTTCATGTAGCCTGAAACTCTGGCGTCTTTAGCGGCTCTTTTCTCACCTCTAAGGAGTTCTTTCTCCTCTTTAGACTGATCCATTTGATCCTGGACCCTTAATAGATCTTGATTCGCAAGACCAACATTTAAATCGTTAGCCCTATTCTCAACTCCAGCATACTGCTGCAAAGCTGACTGCTGTCTAGCCTGAGAGTCAGCCTCAATTCCCATTCTCTGCTGAGAAGATCTTCTTTGAGCGGCGCCCAGACCACCCAACAAGGCTTTGGCCCCTCCTGACTTTAAAGTACCCAAAGTAGAGGCTTCTTGCTCAGACGCAATTTGGCGCTGCATATCCGCCGCTTTGTCTTGTTTTGAGGCAGCTAAAAATTTATTCCAAGAATCTCCAACGCCATACTGCCTGTCAGCTAGAAGTCCTTTTTCTTGACCTCCAAGCTTATCGAGTCTATCCTTTACTCGATTAAAATCTTGATCAAGTCTTTTTTTATCAGTCTGCTGCTGTACGATCGTGGCAGCCGCTCCTAGAGCTATGGGTATTAATGGCAATGGCATAATGCAAATATAGTTATTGTTCTCCTAGTGAGCTATGATACTTAGATTCGGATACGTTAAGGTTAATTGAGTATATCTCTCCGCTACCGAGTGCCGTGTTTCTTAGGTTTATTTTTGCCCAATGACCCCTCATGACGTCTCCGTTATCATTATGTGTTTTTACGTATAATCCTTTGTTCGTAGCATCGTCAGCAATAGGCGGTAAGTTTAAGGTTAAAGAAGTAGAAGTGTATGATGATAAGGTCCTATTGCCGAGCCCAGCAACAGAAAAGTTTCCTGAAGCGTCTTTATAGAAAACATCCAAGCCTATAACGTCTGCTGGAAGCCTGTCAATCCTTACAGAGCTAGCAAGAGGGACTATGGTCGAACTATTTGAAACAGAACCTGCTACCCCTATAAATAGATATTGACTAGTGCTATTGCTAGACGTATCTCTAGGTATTGCAGCGTAGTAGCTGCCCTCTCTGTCTTCTGTGAATGAAGTTATGGTTCCAGATAACTGACCAAGGTCAGTGGTTATGCCTGGGCTTATATCCCAATTTGCGTTAGTGGATCCATCACCCTCGATAGAGATAGATTTAAATACTTTAACCTTAGAGGGCGAAAGCTTTGAAACCACTTGAAAAGAAGAGGCTTCTACGGGCTCGCCATGAAATACGTTGCGATTAGTGTCGTCATCATGCCTCCAAAACATAAGGTCTGTTGTGTCGTTTTTGTATTTCGCACTATACATCATGTTATCTACATCTGCATATACGTCTGGGGTGAAGCTGTACCTGCTCTGCCAAACACCTCTACTTGTGTCATAACCAACAGTCGATTGATTGTTTCCGTCAGAGGTGAGTCTAGTTATGTAATAGAAGTTGTCCCTAGGGTCATATCCACTTACATATTTTGTAGCCGAAACTGAGAAAAATTCCTCAAAGAAAGAACTCATGTTCTTCTCAGATATAGGTGTTAGTTGGCCTCCTGAAAGGACGCAAACAGCTTGCCTAGACTTATCTACAAAGTAAACTGTATTGTCTTTTATTAAAACCGCCTCTGGGTTGTTTCCGCATCCATAGTCACCAGTAGAATATCTTTTTTGACCTAGCACGTCGGTGGAAACAGCTACGTTGCTTGATCCCCCTGCATATTCGATAATATTCTTACCGACTGGAATTAAGCTCAGCTTGTTTTGCTGAAGACCAACTAAGTCGTCGTTATAGTTGCCTAAATACCTTAATGGGCCGTAAGAAGACTCAACAGAATCGAAGTTTCCTAAACTAGGATTAAAAGAAGTTAGAGACAGGTTCTCAACATCCTCTGCATAAGCATCCCCAAAAATAATCCCATTATCAACCCTTCTTTCAGCGGCCCGCTCAAAAGCGGCGTGAGGTCTTCCCCTGCTCCAGTCTTTAGAGGAGAAGAAATCAGATACCGCACTAGTTTCCACCCAGGCTTCTTCGAACCTCCATGTGTCGGGGTCGTTGATCTGAGTGGCCCAATCACTGCTATAGAAGGGTGTAGATGTAGCTATCTGCCTCCAGTGAACGTCTCCCTCCGTAAGCGTTATAATAGGTCCGTGCTGAGTAGAGAATTTGCTAGGCCATACGTTAGCTCTATGCGTTTCCCCTACTTCGTAGTAAACCTGATCAGAAACAGTTTTCCTGGGTGTAAGTATTTCTACTAAGCTGTTTCTCCCCCAATAATTAACGAAACTTGCAGCGGTATTGTCTGGATAAATGGTATTGCTTAGTGTAAACCAATCCCACCCAATGAATTTTAATCCAGCGTCCGTCGCGCCATCACCGTTAGTATCTACCTGCAAGTTAGACTCAACGGCTGGGGCCTCTAACACTAGAAAGGTTCCCTGCAAATGGTCTGGTACAGTACCCGCATCGCCAGCGAGGGGATTATTCGAGGTGCCAAGGATTTCGACGCCAATTATATCAAACTCTACTGGAGACCCATCGTTAGCCTTAACATAGTCAATATCTGGACTGGTATCATCATCAGAATCATAAGAAATAACTCTTAGCTTGTCCCCTACAGTAAAAGAATAGTCTCTTAAGGAGCTTTTTTCGGTTTTGTACTTCTCAAGCGTGTTCAGAGAAACGTAGATATGCTTCCTGCCCGTTACTGCGCGAGCAGCAGTCTGTGCAGCGTCGGTGGGTATACCCAGATCGGGGTTTGTAGGTAAATATCCACCTCCAGTGGTGTAAGTAACAAAGCTTTCATAAGTGGACGCACCAGGATAAACCAACTGCCAGGCTGATGCCCAAGGTGGTGGTTCGTGAGCCATCGTTAAGGTGACAGAAACAGGACCCTCTTCATCAGTATTTCTATCAGAAAAAGGCTTTACATAAAAAGAACCCAGTTTATTTACAAATCCTGATCTGTTGAACTTATCAAAGTAAACAACGCCCAGCTCGTGAGTACACCCCGCTTTAAATGACCTAAAACTAGTTACGGCGTTTGAATCTGCTGTTTCTTGATTTAAATAGGAGGTTGTGTTGGTAATGTTATAGTTTAAATCAGACTGCTCATCTGAAGAAACAAAAGATTGAGCGTATATAGAAAAATCAGCAACCCCAGCAGGATTGGTAAACGTAGCGTTCGTTATGTAGGGCTTTAAAACAAAGTCACCGTCATTTGGTCCGCTAACACTAGCTTCAAATGCATAAGAGACGGATACGTCAGCACCGAAAGCGACGGGGTTGGCATTGGTGAAGTTAGATGTACCGCCGCTGCTGACAACACCAGTGATGTTAGGGTTGGTGATGGTGTAAACTTTTGTAGCGGTAACCTCATCCTCAAACTTATTCATAAACAGCGTAGCCAACTCAGCAACCGTTATTTCTGTGGCGTTAGTAATAGTCGCAGATGCACTTGCGTTTGCGTCTAAAAGATCTATATGGACTCCATCGCCCGCTCCAGTACCCAAATCTAGGGTGAAATAAGCATTTCCACTATATCCCGATCCTTGGTGGTTGGGGTCAATACAGGTTAACTGGGTGGCGTATGGGCTTCCGTAAAAAAACCCTTGAGGGTTGTAGTTAAATGATATGGTTGTCGTAGTTCCAGCAGGAACAAGACCACTCGCATTCGTCGAACCGTCAGGCCATGTGAGTCCACCGCCAACCAGGTTTATAAATATATCTCCGTTAGAAGCCGTTCCTTCTGATGTTGCTTCTTGAATTACAGAAGAGGAAGTTCCTGTATAGTCACCCGTTGAGCTGCTGGGTGGTTTTTCATAGTTTACGGTCATGCTAACGCTGGTGTCAACGTTATCCCTACCTTCAGTGTAATTAGAGTAAAACAACCTGTTTCCTGCTATGGCCTGGCCTTCAGCAGTAAACGGAATGTTATCAAACATCTTATTTACTGTTGTCTGGTCTACAGATGCGTAAACACCCTCATTGTACCATTTGTACTCTTGAGCTGCCGCGTCAAATATATTTACATTACTCCCATATATATTCCTAGAAATTGATGCGGTTGGATTAAACTCATCTATTTTAAAAAACACACCATCATTACCTCTTCTAGCCAGTAGCCTTATTTTTGCAACGTCAGCAACATACTTAAGATCAAATGGAGATGCAGACCAGTTCATTGTAATTTTACAAACGTTATTGTCGTTTATTTTACCAGAACTATTAGGCATACCCTGATAGGTAACCGATTTAGAAAACGCTAATTTCGAATATGGCGACAAGGCAGACTCTTCACCGTCGGTGTATATAAGTTGCGTAGCAAATTGAAAGGTATCCTTAGTAAAATTATTAATCTCTAAGGTTGAGTCTGTTTCAAATTTAGATGTTGGGGCAAGATTCGGAGCTGCTTTTATTGACTGAAAAGCAAAATCTAAATGACCAGTAGCCTCAAAAACCCCATAGTCCCCATCTAGGGCTCTGTCAACGTTTATTTTTCTGGGTGGGTTTACCCCGTCTGTAAAATATATCACAGTCTGAGGTTGTCCACTGTCATTGAAGTCTCTTCTTACTATATCGGCCTTAACGGCGTTGGATGGACTGAAGTTAAAGTAAGAGCTCTTGTAAACAGACCTGTAGGTATTGGTGGTTGTATCGTACTGATATATAGCGTCTTGAGTGGATCCACTATCATCCGCTACAAAAAAGTATATTTTTCCGTTTACATCGTCTGTAACGCTGCCTATTGCTGTTATTGAATCTGCGTCGGCTATCAGGTCTGAAATAGTAGAGGCACTAGCCCCTATAGTCCCTTTCATGGCTTTTAACGCTCCTTCACTTTGATCTCCATTTTCAGACACGGTGACATTGAGCGCGTCCGTCATCGCACCTTCCTCTAAAAGGCGCTCATCCTTATCGCTGACAAGGAAGCGTGGTATGATTTTATCAATCGCCATTAGAACTTAGGTGACTGTTTGAAATTCTTTCTAATCGTCTTCAGCGCCTCTTCTTTTGTGAAGGACTTAATTCGAGCGTTAGCTTTCCTGCGCTCATTATAGTATTCAGTGCGAGCTCTTGCCTTTTCATTAGCTGGCACAGAGGCCTTACGTTCAACGATCTTGTAGTACATGTATGCCATGAGTGCCTCTTCAAGGTATACGTGAACTGAGGGGTTCTTAGAGCGTCCCTCGTCAGCCACATACTCGATCACTACCTCTGACACATTAGACATAGGGCTAATCTCAATTCTGTTCTGGTCTAGATTGACTCTAAACTCACCTCTGTACCTGCCCCCTCCAGCTCCGTAGATAGCGTTCTGATTACCGTAGTAGTAGTCTCTGAATACCGTTGAGTTGAAGCTAGTAGAAGTATCGCTTCCAGTTGTAGCGGTCTTGGCATCTATTCTATCAAATACTCCATCTCCATCACTATCATTAGCTTCGGATGCACCGCCAACTTTAGTGCCAGATGATCCGCTGTAAGCTTGAGAGTAATTTAGGTTCTTGTTTTCTCCAAGTACGTAGACTAGGTTGTCTGAGCCAACTACACCTACCTTACTCCAATCCACGAAGTCGTCTGGCAGCTCTACAGTATTGTTTGCGCTGTTAATGGATAGCACTAAAGAGCGAATCTTTTTAGACATATCAAAGCCCATCTCACGAATGCCTCTCAAAGCATGGGTCCTGATCTGCGTGTCAGAAGCGCTACCAGCGTAGTCGTCATCAGCCAGAGTTATGATAAAGTCGTTTATAATCTGGTTTAAGGGTACGGTATTTCTAGCCATTAGTATGCCTCAGCTTGTTTTCTGCTCAGCATCTCCTGACCAGTGTAATTAACTATATCGTTGTCTCTAAGGTTGACCCCAATCATCTTGCCTATCTCGTAAACCAAATCAGAAGTGTAGTGCTCTGGAAGCTCAAAGTCTATAGAGGTTCCCCCTTCTACATATGTTGGTAGGCTGCTTGTTCTGACTCCAGTGGAGTTTACTCTTCCTTCTGGGTACTTGTAGTATCTGATTTCAATCTTATTAATGCTGGTAGGAAAAACATGAATGTTGTCCGACACAAGAGCCACAGGGAAGTCCTCTGTTGGTGCACTAAGATTACTTATTAGTATACGCTCAATCTTCTCTTCGTCATAGCAAAGCTCAATAGGCTTCTTCGTTGACTGGTCAAGCAATATGCTACCAGCAGTGGATACGCTTATAATGCGAGATAGGTCGTCAGGCTTAAAGAAAACCCCAGAAGCCTTAGATACAGGCAGCTTTTTAGAGAAAAAAGATAAATCCTCTTCTATGCGCTTCATACGAGATTTGTCACGCATAGGGTTGAACCCAGAGCGAGACAGCTTTTTCGCATCTTTGAGCTCGTCAAACAAGCCGTTGAATATATTTAGTTGAGCTATCTGTGCAAACCGATTGAATTCGGTTGGCGAGATGAACCCCTGCTGGTCCTTGTTGGTAAGATCCTTCAGGGTATTGTACACTACTGATGTGTTAGCTCCGTATGCTTGTGCCATGAAGCAAATATACGAAAAAGAAAAAGCCCCCTTTTGGGGGCTCCTTCAAGTATGTAAGTAGATAGTTAGTCTAGTTGTCGCTCGATCTCAGATACGACTGGGGCAGCTGCCTCGGTCATGCAGTAACGCACGAAAACATCAACTGGGTCTTGTCCCGCAGGGACCGATATAATATGCTTGTTAGTATCGAACCACTTAACTCCATCGTTGTCTGCTTTAATGATTTGGTAAGAAATTGCTTGTCTAATCTTAGACTTCATAGCCACGACTGGGTTATCGAATGACTCGATGAATACCTTCGGTGACTTCTTAGCCTTCTGCAAGAGATCGTGCTTAATCTCTGAGGTTGCACGATTAACGTCCATTCCGTAAGCTAACGCAACAGACAGAAGCTCATCAAGCTCTTTATTTCGAAGCATGTTAATTGCATCGTTAACCAAAAAATCTTGACTAATATCTTTCTCCACGTTCTCAACAACGTCAACGAGAAAAAAAGCATTCCCTCCGTTAGCTTTATTGTCAGGATGAACTTCTAAATAGGCCTGAAGGTTTGGCTTGTTTGAAGGAACCAAAAGGTTTCCCATCGTAAATATGACGGGTGTTTTTACCGAAAACTCACCTTGCTCGTCTTTAAATATAGAGTGTTCGTTCTCGCAATATCGGATCTCTCTAACTCTTTTGGACTCCTCGTCAAATACTGTAATTCCGCTCTGCATAAGCATAAGCACGGCTTTTGATCGAATGGACTTATAGTGAGCGGGTGCAGAAGTAGAATTTTCTACTCTTCTGATTTTAGGCTTTCTAGGAGATTCCTGATTTTTTTTTGGTCGTCCAGGCGACTTCTTTGTTTGTGTAGGCATGATTGAATGAAATTGAAATTAAAAAAAAAGAGATAAAAGAAGGGGCTAGGCATTTCCCAGCCCCCTCGATTACCGATAGGTATTATCCTTGGAGTAATACGTGCTGGTTAGCAGCACGAGTCACCAAGTTACACTCAGAGCGATAGTTAAACTTAACGGTATCCTTACCGCTAGTTACGTGCCCAAGAACTCCACCGCCTTCTACCCAGTGCTCCATTTCGCGAGAGTAGTTGCCAGCAGCTTTGTAGTTCATCTCCAAGGCTGGAGACTTAACACCAGTGTTAGCATCAGCAACCTGAGTCATTGGAATCATAGCTCCAGTAGGTCCTCCGATACCACCCAATGTCGGGTCGTTCAACAGCTTCCAGTCGTGCTTGTGGAAAGTATATCCACCGCGAGTAAACGACTTAAAGCCAAGGTTTACAGCCATGTCTTTGTCGTTATTAAACGCACCGAACTGAGAAGCCAAACCAGAAGTAATGTCAGCTCCAACACCAGCAGCCAACATGTCGTCGATTTTCAAAGACTGAGCTCTGTTCAAGTACATGGCGTACTCAGAAGAAGCTCCTTCCTTGTCTAACTGAAGAAGAATTGGATCAAAATCAGTAAAAGTGGCAGCTGAGCCAGAAACAGTGATTCCTCTCTTTTCAACAGCTTCGAAGTAACCTTCAGAAGGAACGATAGCCTTACCGCCGACAGTAACGGAAGCCCCGTTATTTGCCTCAGCATACAACAACATCATTTCTCTTTCGTTCATGAAGCGCTTACGAGCATCCATTTCGTTCTTCAAGTACCACATGTACTGACCGTTCACGTTCAACCAACCGATGTTAGTAGCTTGAGAGCCGCTAACTTCGTACATCTCCTTAGTGATGATGTATGGGTTTTCACGCTTTACCAAACCAGTCTGGTAGAAAGCTGATGGCTGCTCAGTGCCTTGAGCGTGCATATTACCAATGATTGCAAACTTACCAGAAAAGTCACTAGAGGTACCAACATCGGTGCTAGTGTCAGTCTTTCCAAGATCAACAACTGTAAGTTTGTTTCTCGACGTAGTTGTAGTGCCGTCAGTATCATCCACGACCGCAGTAACGAGAAGTCGATCTCCATTTGGGCTAAGCAAAACGTCATTAGCGCGAGCTACAGTAGATACATCAACGTCGTCCGTGTTGGATGCCTCAAGGAAAATGGTGTCCGCAGATGCATCATAAAAACCAGATACAGTCTTGTGCAAACGACCTTCTTCGTACCACTCAACCTTATCTGAGGTACCTGCGTTCTTCTTAGCGCCTGTGAGCTCCAAGAATCCAGTGATGCCCTGATCACCATAAGTTTGTACATAAAGATCTCTCACGTCGGGCTTCGTGGGATCAATTAAAGTTGCCAAAGAAACATAGTTCTGTGGCGTTGCTTGCAGACCACCACCATTTACGGTTGCGTCTACTGCATTACTGGGCGTTCCAAATGCCATAATATTTGTTTTTTAAAAATTAGATAAATCCGAACCCTCCCTTATTCACCCCCAGCGCTTCTTTTAGTTGCTGAGTCAGTGGGTCGGGCCCATTAGGTGTTTGGCCTTGACGAGGTGACGTTGGAGATGAATTAGCAGCTCTTTGCACCACACCGCGTTGAGCGTCAGACATCCCTTGTCTGTAAACAGACTGGATAATATTGTCTACGTTATCAATCACAGCTCTGTGCATATTGAGTGTGTCATAATCCCAACTTCCATCTTCTCTCACGTAAGGATTGAAGAATTCGTCTAGGCGAGCGTTTTTGTCCGCAAGGACATTTTTATAATTGTTGTCTAAACCGAATGTAAAGCTCTTTCCGTTTCCGAGATCAAATTCGATCCCATCTAAAGCGTCAAGCTCTTGTTTCATTCCGCTTATCCACTCTTCATCGACGACTGAATCGGGGCCTCCTTCTTCACGTTCTGGAGCTGCGTAATTATCACGCAAATCCTCGATGAAGCTTCTAGCCTCTTGAGCGTCAATTTTGAGTTGCAACTGAGAAACTTTAACCTCTTGTTCTGAATGAACATCGGGATCAAGTTTGTACTTACTAGACAGCAAAGTGTTAATCTCATCCTGCGATAGGTTTGGATACTCAGATGCCATTTCCACCTGAATAGCAGTCATATCATCCATTTCGGATGGGTTTAACTGCTGGTAAATAAACCAGTCTGCTGGATCCCTACCTGTGTCATTCACAAAGTTGGCGATAGCACTTACGCGGTCGTCTAGCTCGCGTGACTCTTGTTGCTGCGTCAAATCTTCAAACGAGTTCAGTTCTCTTCCAAGCCTTTCGCTAAGAAAATTGAGGACTTCAGCGTCTAGATTTTCAGCATATGATTCTTGAGCATCTTGCTGATCGGGCTGATGCTCTTGATATCCTTCTGTTGTTGCGTTGAACTCACCTTCAGGGCTATCTACAGTTTCTTGTTCTGTCGATGGCTCTGCTGTTGGTTCAGCCGCAGGGTTTTGCATAGCAGAGACTTCTTCGTCGCTTACAAAGCTAAATGACGGTGTAGACTCTTCTGGTGTAGAAACGGGAGCCTCTTGCTCCATCCCTTCTACGGGTTGTGTATTTTCGTTTTCCATTAAATTAAGATTGTTTTTTTAGGTGTATGCAATAACGGCGCAGCCCACAGTGTTGGGGACCACAATACTCGTGTATTCACCTTCGATAGTTTGTCCCTCCTTTAGGATAAGGTCGTAGCCGTCGCTGTCTTGAGTTCCGTTAACATAAAAGTTAGGAGAGGTGACGCCATAAGTTCCAGCGCCTGTAACCGTAAACTTAAAAAAGCTTTTCCCTGTAGGGGCATTTAGAGTCGTATTGATGGCACCTACGTGAACCTCGCTCACACTGTTTGGATATCCCATAATTCTTTACTTTAAGTGCAAATATATAACTTATTTATTACCCGTGATTTACCAGCTTGAAGCTAGCCTCCTTGATGGCGTTGGGATGCGAAGTATATTCACCCTTCATAAGAAAGTATCTACCACGCTCTTCCATCCAGTGAAAACCAGCAGGAGCAGGAACAGACTTCGTAGCGGAGCTAACTTTGAGCTTACCGCCCTTGTTGTACTTCACGGTATTCATTACCACTTTACTTTATTGGCCCAGTAAGCCGCACTGCTTTTGCCTTTGGCTATATTCTTTCTGTGTCTGGCTTTAAACGACTTGCGTTTCGCTTTCATGCGAGCGCTCTCTCCAGCCTTCGGCTTACCCGCAGTGCTTGCCCCTCGTTCCCCGAAGCGAATAATCTTTACCTTTCCGCCTTCGCGTACTGCTACGATATGCGACTTTTTACCGCTAGTAGATCGCTTGGGTTTGTTTAACCCAGACAGCCCAAATCGCTTAAGTTTCTTTTTTACATCTTCGGCCATAAGGCAAAGATAACAAAAACAAAAAAGGCCCACGAGGGGCCCTTTCTTAAGTATAAGCTACTGTGTATTAACTATCTAAAGTTGCCTCAGGAAACGCCTGAGCAATTGCCGAATCAACGATCACATCCAAGTCTGTTTCCCCAGCAGCGTTGTTGTACTGAACGTTTAGGTTGTGTACAAACACGCCACCGTTCTCTACTGCTTTCATGCCGATGTATACGTTCTCTTCATGAACACTCACCTGCATAACAGATAGGGTTGGATTTAGAATCGTGAAGTGATTCTCGAATTCTTTTTCGCCTGCGATAGACCAGGACTTTGATTGAAATGAAAATGCCATAATTAAAAAGTTTAGCGCAAAGGTAATTAAATAAATCTATTTTTTAATGCGTTGTAGTTTTGGAGGACTTCTGAGTCGGAAAGCGCTCGATTATACACTTTAGCAATAGCTAAGTTCCCTCCAAACTCGTCCCCAGCAGCCTGATCGCTACAAGCTAACCTTAAGGAGTTTGTGGAAATAAGCGCCGTGGGAACCGTTCCACTTACTGTGTTTGTTATTCCGTCACCCAGAATAGTATGAGTAGAACCGTTTCTCCTAGACACAATGTAATGCCAATCGCCTTCTGAAAGCGTAACATACCTTCCAAATGGAGACGAAGATTCCCGCACTCCTCCCCCCCAGGAATTTTGATTGTTGCTGTTTCTCCCAACCCAAAAACCACTAATGTAATTTTTGTCAAATATCCTTTCGTATGTATTAATACTTGAGTCTTTTTTAAACCAAGCGCAAGCTGTAAAGTCGCCTAAAGCGTCGTTAAAAGGCGTTAACACTTTATCATCAACCCCATCAAACACAATACTTCCCCCATTATCAGAAGAATATGTAGGCCCATTAGTTAAGGTACCGTTATTGCTACCCACTAAGTCTGACCAAGCAGTCCCAGATCCTGGATAGCTATCACCATTCCCAGCATCTACGTAGAACACCAACCCATCCGTCACTATGCTTTTCCCGTAGCTGTAGCTCATGCGAATCTGTTTTTAAGGGCGTTATAGTTCTGAGTGATCTCGGCAGCAGAAAGCTCACGATTATATAAAGAAAAAAGAAAAAACTTTCCTTGAAAACGCCATAGTTGATTTCCATCCGCCCCTATAGTTGCGTCATCCCATACAATTGTTGATTCAGCTGTAGTAGTTTTGATTAACGTGGTGTTTTGATAAAGATTCCAATCACCCCCTGATTTTGTAGTTATAGCTAAAAGGTGGGGTGTAGTTTTGTTTAAAGAAGATAAAGAAATACTATCTACTCTTGCATTTCTAAATGTGTCAAAATATGCCAATCCATTTGTCCACGGATAGTGTGGACGTTCATTGGACCCGCCAAATCCAAATATTCCAGTTTGCTCAGCACTAGGAGAGTTGCTGTTACAGGCGACCCAGCAAAGTAGAGTTGCCTCTCCATTAAAATCACTCGTGCTAATGTTAGATACATCTACACGATCATCAACCCCATCAAACACAATACTCCCCCCATTCCCACTATCAAACGTAGGCCCATTTGTTAAAGTACCATTATTGCTACCTACTAAATCACTCCACGTAGTCCCGCTACCAGGATACGACTTGCTGTTCCCTGCGTCTACATAGAATACTAGCCCATCGGTTACGATAGGTGCGTTATTTGCAAACCCACCCATTTAGATCTCTGCGTTAGGGTCAGTCCACTCAGGTCCAGCCAACAGCGTAAGAATCTCTTCGTGAGAATATTCCTGACTGCGTGTAGTAAGAGCAACTACCGAAGGTGGTTGGTCCCCTTCGTACTTCACGAAGCTCTGCGTGTTAGCTAAGTTCTTTCTCAGCGTATCTGATGATGTCTCCATGACTTCAGAGAAGTCGATTGTATCTACCTCTGATAGGTCGAAGACTACGTAATGTCTGTTTTCAAAATGCATTTTATTATGGTTTAATTCCGTATTCCCCTGGTTCTAGCGTGTACGTAATAGTACCTCCGTTAGCAATATCCAAATAAGTGTAAGCCCTTGGAGAGGAAACATCCATAGATTGATATGTAGCCTGCCAAGTTGTTTCGTTAATCTGTACACACTCATTTAGAGTGGCTTGATCAAATGAAAACCCAAAGTTTGGGCAATTAGAGTCCGACCACGTTTCTTCAAGCTCAGACTGAGAGGTTACGTTTACTGTGTATTGTGCCATGTTATGTTGCGTATGCGAATACAAACTTAGTATTCTCGGAGTTATTTGAGGAGGATACACCCCAGCTGTCGTTTGAGGAGACTGTTTGCATAATCACTGTTGGGGTTGAGGTAAAGGACGCTGTAGTATCAGCTATCCTTCCATAATAATTTAATCCAGCATAAATTATCTGGTTGTTTTTTCTGGCAAGCCCATGAGTTGAAAAGCTATAGTTTCTCTGAATTTTTACGTCCTGCCAATCAGTATCTGTTCCTGTCTGAACGTGGTCTCCGTCTTGATGATCGGTCTGGGTCCCATCAAGTGCCACATAGTACGCTCCGCTTCCCCCGTGATAAAGCTCTCCGCTAGTGTTTATTAAAAGCGAATACCTGTCTGAAACACAACCTCTTGACCAGTCGGTTTGAAGTGCCCCGCTTACTTTGCCTGATTGAACAGGGACTGTCTGATCCCCAGTTAGGTTGCTTCCGAAAGCCTCGAAAGAGCTACTTGCATCCCCCCAAAAAAAAGCTCTACCACTTTGAATAGCCAGCACATTGTTTATTGATGAGGTAACAAACGTGAAATTGTTATTCGTGGCGCTAACTAAGTTTGTAGCCGTAACGGCGGTAAAAGTTGTTTGGTTCCCAGAGGTGGCGCTGTTTCCGTTCTTTCCATTGTTGTTTCGTCCCGCTGCATACAACACATTCGAGCTTCCTTTTATAGCGTATGAGTTGTAGTTATCAACGTGAACAGAAACCCAATCAGTATCTATTCCTATCTGCAAAAACGAGTTGTAACTGGTCGTTGTTGTACCGTTTCCAAAACCACCATAGGTATTCGCTCCAATACCATAAAGCTTTCCGCTGTTGATGAGAAGTGTCAGTGTCTGCCCAACACTTACGTTTGTCCACCCAGTATCTGAGTCTCCTACTCCAGTTACCTGTCTCCATTCGTAATTCGTGCTGTCGGTGCCAGCATTTGCACTATTTCCTCCGTAGAGGGTTGCGCCAACTCTCCATAGCTTACCAGCGCTGTCTATAATCCAAGAAACATACTGACCGAAATCAACAATGGTGGGTGTTCCCATACCAGCTGGAAGGTTTTCTTTCACGACGTTATAATAACCGTCCACATCAGAACCTATGTTTCTTATAGTGTCTGTTCCGTTGGGAAATCCAATTATGTCATCTCCAATTACATAGGTCTCTGGCGGATTTGATTTTGAAACGCCACCTATTCTAATCAACCCAGTTGTAGGGACTGTTTCCGTATACGTCCCAGTCCCAGCTACAGGATCGTATGCTCCACCAGAAGCTACGTCCTGACCGTTTATAGATGCAATATTAGCCATGTCTATACCGTTTTTCTGATCTATGTCTGGCATTACGCAAGAGTGATAAAGTCATTAGAAGGATTAAAGTAAATTATATTAGTGCCTACCTTATGGCCTACAACTCTGACTACAAAGCCAGTCGTCCCTGTTGGGGCTGTAGTTGTAAGCAATCCATCGGTTGCGGCACTAAGATAAACAACGTCTCCCACACTGCCACCTGGATCAGCGCTAACATATACAAATCCTCTTGTAACCATTCCGTTTACATCTGAGTCTGAGCCTGCTGCAATGGCGAGCATACCGACAGAGTTTGTGTTGTTTGTGGCGTTGGTCTTTGTCCAGTCCCCAGAGCTATTTAAATAGCATGCAGACCCTGCTTGTGTTGCACCAGTACCTTGATACCAAATTTCTGCACCCTTACCATATTGTCCAGCAGCGGTTAATGCCCCGTCGTCTGCCTTAACGCTCTTAGCAATAACTCCTTGATCCTCGTCTACCTCTAGTTTAGGGAGTCCTGATACATCGTTAACACTAAAGAGTACGCCAGTAGTACCTGTATCTACTTGGAAAAGATCGTGTGTACCGTCGTGGATTGTAAACGTATCCGCAGTGCCTGTTGGGTCGAGCTCGATATCAAGATTAAAACCGTTAGTGTCGATGGTTCTGTCAGCTGTGAGAGTCTGATCTGCACCGCCTAATCCTCCTCCTCCACCTCCAGAAGGTGTGGCAAATGCGAGGTCCCCACTAGCGTTTACTTCGAGTACCTGACCAAGTGTTCCAGTAGCTGTTGGGAAGGCGTAACCTGTAGAAGCTGGGTCATTGACTTGTAGCGTACCGTTTACTCTAAGGATATCATTATCGAACTCCCCGTAGATAAGCGGGGTAGTAGAACTACTGTTCTCAATAAACAACTTATTTGAGCCTGTTTCACCGTCGCCAGCTTGATAACCAATAAAGATATTGCCAGATCCTGTGCTTTCTCCTGCTTCATAGCCTATAGCAACGCTGTTTGCGCCAGCTTGAGCCAGATATCCAATGCCTACTTTATTTGCAGTACTTGATGTATAATTTGCTTGATAACCAATTGCAACTGAGTTGCCTGAAAGTCCATAACCACCAGCCCCAAATCCAATATTAACTGTTCCAAAACCGTTGTTGTTAAAACCAGAGTTTTGTCCAATATGAACACTGCGAGTATTTGGGTTGTTTCCTGCCCCTGAACCAACAGCCACAATTCCAGAATATGCCCCTGTGGTAAGCGAACTACCAGCGCCACTCCCTATGAAAGTGTTGTCAGTAGAAAAAGCGGAACTTGATTGATAGCCTGCCTGATAACCAAAGAAAGTGTTACTACCAGCTGCGGTCAAAGCAGCCCCCGCTTGATATCCAACAGCCGTATTACTTGTACCTGTGGTTAATGCAGTTAATGCTTGATAGCCGACGGCTACTGTGTTGGCGAAGGTAGAGGTGCCTGTAACGCCTAATCCAGCCTCATAACCGACCGCTACGTTGTTGGCTCCTGTCGTGTATTGAGCGGTTTTGTTACCAACTAAAACAGAGTAGTCGGTACTGCTTCCGTTAGACGAATTATGGCCGACAGCTACGGAATAGTTTCCTGCTTTTGATTTAGATCCTATTGATGTGCGATTTGTTTTGCTTTGAAATGCGCCAGCTTGAAACCCCATAACGACATTATTCCCCCCACTATCGTTTTTTCCAGCATCATGACCTATATGTATAGAATAATATCCAGCAACGTTTCCAACAGAATTTGAGCCTATCGCAATAGTACTTGAAGTTGCTATCTTTCCTGTAACTTTTATATTCCCCGCAACATGCAAAGCCTCAGTAGGTGTCGTAGTTCCGATACCTACGTTACCTGTGTTGTAGTAGATGTCGCTTCCTGTGGTTGTCCAAGGGGAGCTTCCTCCACCTGATACAGTTCCAGGCTCCCACTTGCTAGCTGTGTTGTCCCATACAAGGGCCTGTCCATCCGTAGGGGCTACCGTGCTAGTATCTACGTCTGAAAGATCGTCGATGCTAGTAGGTACGTCCGCAGTCGTAGCAAGTGTTCCGCTAGACTGAGGGAGAGTAATTGTGGTGTCCGCCGTGTTAGAAGGATAGTTTCTGATCTGAGCATCGCCACCGCTAGTAGCTTCAATTTTAAAATTACAACCAGGTTCTAATAACAGGTCTGCAACGTCTGTAGTGGTCGTGCCAGTAAGCGTAAAAGCATCAAACTGAGTTTCTGTGCCAGATGCGCCAGTTGCTACACTAAACGTCAAAACACCTGGAGACGTTTGGGAGGCCGTTAAGAAGGTGCCGCCCAGACCCATCTTTGCAGAGGTAGACTGAAGGTCTACGTACCCAGCAGAAGTGTCGAGAGACGTATTATAAACCTGCGTTCCAGACGAAGACTTAATGATCCCTAGCAGGTTTTGAAGGTTTGGACTCTTCATCCATTGTCCAGAACCAGAGTTGTATGTCAGTACATCGCCTTGACTTGGAGTACCTATAATGTTTACGTCGCTTAAATCATCTATGCTTCCAACTGGGCTTGACCAACTTAACGTACCAGATCCATTTGTAGTCATAACCTGACCAGTAGTTCCGTCAGAGGTAGGGAAGCTAAACGCGCTGTTTACCGTAACGGTACCATCTTCATCAACGCTAAACCTAACAGCGTCTGCGCTATTGACGACACTAAACTTCTGATTGGTTTCGTCATTATCCTGATCAAGCTTAACTACGACGTTTCCATCACTTAAGATTCGAAGGTCATCAGCGGAGCCATCCCCCTGAATCGTCGATATAATTGAACCCCAAGGGTTAAAATTAATGGAGTTTACATTGAGGGAACTTGCCGTAGTGGACCCTAGCTGCGTCGTGCCAGTTACAGAGAGTCCAGAATTGGCTGACAACGTGGCTCCACTTACGATCATCCCGTTAGTGGAAACGAGACCTGAGCTAAAAATTTTAACACCAGTAATCGTCTGAGTGCCATCGAGAGTAACCACGTTGCTGCTATCTGACAGATCAGACAGAGTGGGAGCCACAAACGTTACAGCACCTGAGCCGTCGGTCTGCAAGAAAGTGTTTGCTGCGCCGTCTGCCGTGGGGAGGGTGTAAGCAGACTCAGTAGTGTATGTAGAGCTACCAATAAAAAACTTACCGTCTGGCAAATTAGGAACATCGTTAGCTCTGCCAGCGCCTAGGACGACGGCAGAAATCTTATTGCCAAAAGTGTTGACTTTAACAATTACCCCAAGGTTCTGAATAGCTGAGGTTCCGCCAGGCTTTGTGGTAACCCAACCGCCAGAAGCTCCGAGATAAACCGTTTGACCCTCAGAATAAATAGAGGCGTTAAAAACATCAATGTTATTTATAAAGCCCAAGGCAACAGCCCTTCCCTCAGCTTCGTTAGCGAGACTTTCATTAAGAATAAGGTGAGCTGGGTAGTTAGTAGTCGCGTCAGCGGCGATTACCTCAACTGTATTTCCAGTAGACCCAGTAACATGTAGTGGAGTTCCTTTATCCAAAAGCCCTCCGCTTACGTTCTTAACAGCCTCTGTAATAGTCTGTATGTGCTCGAAAGATATATTTCCAGACCCGTCGGTCTGTAAGAAAGTGTTAGCAGAACCATCAGTAGCAGGAAGCTTGTATCCCCCAGAATCTGGGCCAATCTGAACGTGCTCAAGAGCCCATGGAGAATCATCAGTAGCCTTGATCTCAAAAAGCTTTTCTACACTTGAGTCAGTGGTAGCCCGATAAAAAGTGGTTGTTCCCCCGCCCCCAACAACAACCCTATCTTGATTGAAATTTGTGTTAGCGTCGCGGATAGTAAACTTTCTGGAGCTCGTCGCTCCGTCAATATCTACTCTTGCACCATTGCCGCTTAAAATAGCTAAACCATTAGGCGAGTACAAAGTTGCGTTTCCACTACCAGAGGAATTCACAGATATCGGAGCGTTTGTAGATGAAGCCGATATAAAGCCTCCGCTCGAATTAGTGAGTTTTAGAGTTTGAGAGCCTATGTTTACATTATTGATGGCTGATTGCGTCTGAATAATATTCCCATAAGCAGACGTGACCGTGATGTCGCCACCTACGGTTAAATCACCAGATATGCTAGGACTAGACACTAAAGATATTGTGTAATCAGGCCCAGAGCTTAAGACTATGTTGTCTCCAGCTGTAAGAACTTGATCCGCAGTGGCCCCAGCTTCAATCCCAGCTAGCTTAGCCCTTTCGCTCGGTGTGATCCTAGCGTCGTTTACAACGACGTTATTCTTCAATGCAGGGTTTACTACAGAGATAGTATTCGAGTCAGCAGACGGTGCCGATATCGTAATGTTTATCGTGTTGTCGTTGATGTCAGCCATTAGTAAACGCTATAATAAGTGTTCAGGTTAGAAAGAATGGCTGACCGCTCGGAAGACTTGTCACCGTCAAGCATGATGATCTCCTGTACGTTTCCGCCAAAGGAGTACTGTTGATTACTCCAATTGTTCAGAATTCTATCACCTCTAAAATCTCCATTTCTGGTGTAACTGAACGTAGAGGTAATACTATTTCTCTGTGCTGTATTAACGTTACTAGAGTCTCTTCTTATATTGAATACCATTTGACCCATTTGATACCATCGAAGAGTATTACTTCCATCATCATTAAAGTTTCTAAAGTTGTCAGTCTCTCCGTTGTTTAGCTCGAAATTCAATTGATAGTCCTTAAACCAAAGCCTGTTGTCGTTGCCTGTTTGGGTACCGAAAAGCATACCGTGATTGGAGTTGTTAATAGTTTTTTGACATACTGCAAAAAAATCGAATTCACCAGAAGCAGAAAACTCAGACTCCATGACCATACCTGCGTCAATAGTTTCTATGCATGGCTTACCGTTATCTGTAATGACAGACCCAGCAGACACAATCTGCGGCTTTCTGCCTGAGTAGCTCGTGCTGCTTTCCCAGGTGGCATCATTGCCATCTCCAGTAGCGCCGCCTTTTGCCTGGTCATACCACTTAACAAGATACCCGTCGCCGCTTCCACAGTGAGTCAAAAGGGCTGTAGTGTCAAGCTCATAACTAGAGTTAAAGCCAATATCAGCCTCTACATCGCTGTCGTTTACCACTCGTATTGCTGCCCCTGCGTATGTGTGGTTAAGAAGTCTAAGGCTATAAATTACAGACGTACCTCCAAACCCGTTTGCATCTCCACTAAGGAGCCCTGAAGAGCCAAGGTAATTAGAGATGACAATCTTAGTTGAAAGCGGAGGAGTCCCTGTAGCTTGAGTGTTTAAAAGCGCGTCAGCTGACTGAGATATCGAAGACGCTAAAGAAGTGGAGGCATAAGCTGTACCTACCGTCCAATCAGAAGCCGTGTCTGGATCGGCAAAAGCCTTGTTAGAATAGTAGCTTGTTCTGGTTAGGGTTTGACCTGAAGCTGGTAACGCACCTATTTGCCTTTGGAACTTCCCCTGACCATCGGCTCGCGCTGTATAGTAATACTCGATGTCTTCTGTAGCGCCAGTAACTTTAGCCTCAGAATTGGAGTCGTACCTGTCAAAGTAATAGAGCTCAGCGGTTGTTTTAATAGTAGCGTCAACACTTGGAATGAAGAGGGTTTTTCGGGGTCCGTCTAAATAATCAGCGCTTGGCTTTAAAAGAACCCCGTTGCCTGAACTATGGCCACCAGCAAAGAGTATGCCCTGCTGCGTACCTCCTTTAACATTAAAGTAACCGTTAGTAGCGTAAAGATACGAGGCATTAATACCTCCCATGTTGGTCTGACCACCAAGGCTGCTGTTATTTCCCGTAATTATCCTTCCAGAGAATGAGGCGCTTGCTGCGCTTATACTATTTGAGTAAATCTTTGGGATGAAAGCTACATCAGAGATAAAAGTACCATCATCTGAAGGCTCGACAGCTTTAGTATCAAACCTGTAAATCCTGTTGTTCTGATCGCCTACGATAAACGCATAATCAGAATTATTAGCGTTGTAGTATATGTCTTCATATGCTGTGTCTGGTTCACCAAGTTCCTGATATCCTATAAAGGTTAACGTGCTCAAATCCCAAGCCGTAGAAAACTCGAACTCCTGTATGTATTCTAAGTGATCAACAACGTACATCTTTAATCCGTCATCGCTAATTGTTAACCCCCTAGGCTCAGAGTTTACACTAACATCATCAATCCCATAGTTAGCTACAGATGCAGACACTGTTGTCAGATCCCATGCTGTCGTAAGATTATACTCGTGAATAGCATCACCAGAGTTTGTTCCTACATACATCTTTGTCCCGTCTGGCTTAAAGTAAAGAGAGAGGGGCGAATACCCTCCAGTGTGCCAGGAGTCGTTGTTGTTGTAGAAATTTGTCCATGATGCATCAGAAACATCCCAAGCGGTATCCATGGTTGCCACGTACACCCTTCTGTTGCCTGAGTCAGCCCAAAAAAACTTACTTCCATCAGGGGATATGTAGCAAGATGAAGGCGTGGGTGAGAGGTATTGATCCTCTGTAAATGTGGCGGTGCTTGGGTCCCAGGCGGTAGAAAGAGAGTATTCGTTTACGTCGTCAGATCCGCCACCAACGACATACATTTTTGTGCCGTCTGACTTAAAATAAAGACCAAGTGGATTGCTCTGGCTCTCGGTATCGGTGTCGTGAAACTTTCCATCAGGAAACCAGTAATTGACTGAACTCAGCTCGGTAAATGAAGAGATATCACCTGGCTCCCACTCGCTGTTCGCGTTGTTCCATACCAAAGCCTGACCGTTGGTTGGGGCAGTAGTAGTAGTGTCTACATCGCTAAGGTCATCAATGCTAGATGTGCTGATGTCTCCTGCTGGACCCTGAATACCCTGAATACCCTGCGGGCCTGTAGCTCCTGTCTCTCCCTGAATACCTTGTGGTCCTGTAGCTCCTGTAGCTCCTGTAGCTCCTGTAGCTCCTGTAGCTCCTTGCGGCCCTGTAGCTCCTTGCGGAATGGCAAACTCAAATACAGCAGCCGAAGAGGTGCCAGTGTTTATAACGGTAGCGCCAGTCCCTGCGGATCTTGTTTGTGTTGACGAGCTTACGGAGACAGTTGCTGCATCACCAGCAATCCCTTTGTCTCCCTTGTCTCCCTTGTCTCCCTTAAGACCCTGAGTTCCTGTCTCTCCTTTGTCCCCTTGGTTCCCTTTAGGGCCTTTAGAGACGGTTACATTGATTCTAGATCTAGCCATTATACAGCGACTGTTACATCTTCTACAATCTTGAAAATACCGTAAAGCAAAGTTTCCACTGAATCAATAGTGTCGGCATTTTCGGCACCGCCTTCTACGTCAACACCGCCTTCTGCGCCGTCATCGCCGAGATCAGAAACAATTTTTTGCTGAATATCATAAACGTAAATCCCAGCAGGTACGTTCAGCCCAGTCATCAAATCGTGAGCCTGAGTAAAAGTGACGAGGCCATTACTTGTGGTGGAGATAGTACCATTCATTTGTAAGACATAGCCAGGAGAGCCCCCTGAAGCGTCAGTCTCGTCAGTATCGGCCTCCCTAACCTCCATCTTATAGAAGTAATAATCATCAAGCGAGCTATCCTGAGCATTACCCAAAACCAAAGCTACGTTGCTGTCACCCTTTAGCTCAAGGTTGAGGTTAAACGTATCTCCTCGCTTGCAAGTAATGTCTACTCTTTGCGACCTATCTAAATTAATCTGGTTTGCCATCTTATTACCCTAATATTTCTGATGTTATATCCCCTGCTTGTTGCTCATCCCCAAGCTCCCCTCTCTCTCCTTGTCTCTGAGAGATGAGTTTGCTTTGCTCGACAGCTTGCTTCTTAACCCGCTCATCCTTCCTGTCGTCTTTCATTGTTTCGATAGATTCTTTGAAGGAAGTTTCTGATTCAACTTTACTAGAAACAGCTTGAGCTTTTATCATTTCTATCTCTTTTTTAAAGCCGTGCTTTACTTCTTCTAGCTGAGCTTCTAGCTGAGCCTTAAGTTGCATTTCCTGAGCCTTTAGCTGAGCCTCCATCTGCATCTCTTGCTGCCTAGCTTCCGCTGCTGCTTGGGTAGACTGCTGTTGTATTTGAGCTTGTTGCTGAGAGTTCTGCATAGCAGCCTGTTGAGCCTGCGCCATTCTTTTTTTACGTCTTACAACTAGTAAGCGCTCAGCCTGGTTAACGTCTTTTAGTTGCCGAACAGCGATTGCGTCCTCTAGATCTATTTCTTTTTGACCTAGAGCTATCTGGATGTTTTGCTCCAAATATTGACGCTCACCTTCCTCCATTTCTTTTACAACACGAACGCCAAAATTATACATGGCTAAATTCTGGAAAGAGCTAAGCACGCCCATATTTTCCTTGCCTATAGCGTTTTCGTAGATCTTGTAAAGAACTGATTCAGGGTGAATAACTTGAACGCACTTCACGATGTCACTACAAACCTTTTTGTAAAGAACCATAGAAGCGTTTGTAATGTCATATATAGCGTTGTTTGCAGCCGCTAAAGCCTGCTGTCTAACACCTACCAGAGCATCTGACTTCGGTGAAGAAGCATCCATAACCTCATTGACTCCCGTTGCGTCTCGGATCATCTTGAGGTAGTGGTTATACAAAGTAACAAGCTCGTTTATATTTCGTATGCTGTTACCAATTTCTCTAATAGGCGGGTTCTGAAAGCCTCCTTCTGGGTTCTTACTTCTGTAATAGAAAACACCCGTCTGCTCATAAATATCATGCAGCTCTAAAGGCTGTAGCTCACCTCCTTTACCTAGCTGAACGTTCTCTAATCCTTCGATGTCGATGATGATGCCGTCAGGCTTAGCCTTCGCTACAGCTTGTTGTATCTTCAAGTGGGTGATCTGAAGTTGATCAGCAAACCCAATGCAGCTGTCAACCATAGACTTTGGCATCATGTCTAACAGATTGGTAGCGCAAACAGAATATGAAAGGTTAGTGCGAGATATATCGTGGATATTCTTAGGGATGTTGTTCTTCTTGCCGTAATCAAATAGGAAGTCCGTCCCCAGGATGTAGCACCCTCCGTAAACGGAGGCGTTTTCAAGCTTGCTTACCTCCCTGTTAAAAACAGAGCTTTTTGGGGTCTTATAGTTTTCTCCTTTAGAGTAAAAACCAACGTTCCCGTACTTACTTTCTTTTGATTCGTAGTACTCACAGTCAACAGAAATAAACTCAAAATCAAGGAGTTCAATCATGTATTCATCATAACCAAAGTTATTTGTGTTATTGAATCTGTCGTATGAGGATTGACTGAGTTTAGCCGCATCGTACCCGTACTTCTTCTGAGCTTTCTGAGCGATCTCTTTATACTGCTCTTCAGTGAACTGATCTCCAGCCATTCTTTTAAGCTCTTGAATAGGGACGTGTCTTACATGTCCCGCATAAACCAAGTCGCTAAAATTAGGATCTTCAGTAAAGCTGTGGATAAAGTGAATAGGATCTATGTAGCTTGTTTTGATTCCGTACTGAGGGTCATTATCTCTTTTGACAACCGCCATCCCAAGTGCGGTTAAATCTCCTACACATCTTCTTAGGATGTTGTCGTTAAAATCATTCCACTCTAGGGTAAGATTTGTGGCTACCTGAGCTGCTATCTCAGAAGAAGACTTGATATTATTACCAATAAAAATTTCAGCTTCTTCTAGCGTGTCTGGAATAGAATTAGAATCCATACCTATAATCACTCCAGTTTTTTCCTCTATCTTCTTTAGTTGGTTTTTTGCGCTAATAACCATCTCTAGCTTTCTTCGATCGGCGTCTTTCTCAGAAGAAGAAAGAGGATCTACAGCTTCTAAATTTGGATAAGGGCTTAAAGAGAGGATTTTGTTTGTTACAATTCTTACGAACTTAGGAAGAATAGGGACTGGAGTAAAGTCTATGTTAAGCATACTTCCATCCCCATTGTTGGGATCTAAAGAGGTAAGAAGGGATCTGTAAATTCCCGTGTCTTGAGTTCCGTTTGCGTACCTACGGTTTCTCTCAAAGGTCTTCTTTCTATTTCCGTAAATAGAATTTTGTTGATCCGTCTTGCCCCATTGTTGATATATCGATTTAGCATATTTCAACCCGTACTGGTCCCCCTTTTTCTCTTCGGGAGATGCTAACGGATCTGGAAAGCCAGCAGATTTTTTGGTGTTACTATACATATGCAGTAGGTAGAGTTATTTTAACTCACTGCAAATATAGTAAAACTACAAGTGCCAAGCTTTTGGCTTATGGGTCCTAAAAAATTTCTTGTCGTTGAAGTCTGAAATAACCCTCTCTTTCTTTTTTGTTTTCTGAGCAGCTAAAAGAGCCAAGCCAGAACTGATGGTTAAGTCAAACTTAGTTCTTTTGTCTATTTTATACCCTATCCAATCCTCTAGCGTTCTGTTGAAAAGCATTTTACCGACCTCACCATCCTCTGGGTTTATACCAACATGATCATGGATAAAAGCTTCGATAGCGTGAGCGTGAGATTGAATCACGTCTTGAGAGTTTGAGGGGACACCCTTTGTCTTTACCGAAACAGAGGAGTTACCAGTTTTTAGGTGCTCTGGGCGGTCCATAAGGTATCCGTCGTAACCACGGGTCTCAAAATACCTGGCTATGCCGTACTTGTTATTCTCTATAAGGAGCGGATAACCATAGAAAAAAGCGCACATAAGAACGTCCTCATAAAATATGCTTGCCAGATCTGGCCGAGAAGCGTACTCTACAACGAACATATTAGAAGGCACGTCCATGTTGAACTTGTTGTACATATGGAGTGCCCCTTTAGATCCTCTTCCGTCTACTGTGGCGTCAAGATCATAAGAGTCAACGCCTCCAACCCCTATGTGTGTATTGGGGGCTACTTTCTTTCCTCTGTCTTCAGATTTATTGTTTCTTAAGTGATCAGGAGGGAGCCAAGCCACCCTAAATCTACCATTAGGATCAGGAGAAAACACCACCTCTTCATCTTTAACTCTCCATATAAAATTCCCTTTCACTACAGGGTCAGGGTAAATGCTTTCGTTGTGCTCTATTTGCTGGTATATCTTACCGATGTTAAACAGACTGCCCTCGATGCTGTCCCTGAAGGCTTCGTCCTCAGTAAAAGGAAACTGCCTAATGATCTCGTTGAGCTCTGAGGGATCATTCCTGAAGGAGTGACGGTCATTCTTAAGGTATGATTTACTTCCCTGGTCTATAACCTCGCCGTCGATACCTATGACGCCACCATGTGTGTGTACGCTTTGGGAAGGATCGTCGATTACTGGGTTTCCATACTTATCGAAAAAACCCTCAAGAGCGTTGTAGGCTGGAATAAAGATTCGATAAAGTCCAGATCTAGTTCTTCCGTTTTGATTTCTTTCGTTAGGATCAGAGTCATGCCACAACACTCTGTACTCCTCTCCTCCTTTATTCATGGGGTTCACGGTGCTCCCGACCATCGCTTTCCCTACTACTCGCTTACCGACAATAAGGCAAGTTCTCTCGATCCTCCAAGCTTCTCTGATGTCGCTAGGCTTCTCCCACTTGCCAGCCTCATCGAGGTACAGCATATGTAGCTTCTCCCCGTCGTATGCGTTATTCGTAGTGTTCTTCCAGTTTATAACTGAGTTGAGGGCATCTCCCAGCTGAGAAGTTTTATTGTTTTTCGTGATGCGCTTGGAAGGCTCCCGAAAAGCAAGCTCCATTCTCGGATTGGTAGTTCCGTCTTGAATAGGCTTGAAGAAAAAAGGATAGCTGCGAAATATCGCAACTACTTTCTTCATGAAAATGTTTTCCTGAGCGTCTTTACCTGTCTTTGACTGAATCCCAAGAAGCTTCTCTTTAACTTGGCTAGCTTCGTCAACAAGGACTGAAGAGCAAATATTAGTGTAGCCAGAACGACGACACTTAGTATAAAGCTGACCGAAACAACGAGGATCAGCTTCGCACGCAGCCATGTGGAGAAAGATCTCTTTCTGGAAAGCAAGGTATGATGGATATCCGATATCAATTTTAGACCATTGTAGAAACATATAATGCCTCCCTGTAATATACGTAGGTTTCCCATTATTGTAAAACCAAACACCGTCGCGCCTACGCTGAAACTCCTGCTCGATGTAAGAATGAAATTTCTTTCGAAACTCGGCAGGTTTTTCGAGCCACTCATCCATACCTCGAATCCTTTGCAGGTCTTCGGGCATAGGAATGCGCTTCCACACCTGCATCTCTCTTGGGAGGTCATGGAAGAGAATTTCAGATCGCTTTGGTTTTTTTGGTAAAACAACGAGTAACCCGTGGAGTTCGGTAGCTTCTCCTTCTGTACCGTTAGGGTCGATCTTAATCCCTTTAGTTTCATACCCTTTTATGTCGATTAAAGTGGACATCAGTAGCTCTGTCCGTGCTTTGTCATTCTACCTAGCGAAGGTACTCCTTTTTTAGGGTTCTTCAGCTCCATTTGATCACCGCAATCACACTGACCTTCAGGATAATAGACATCCCCGTTTCTAAACTTCATGCTTAAGGTCTGAACCGACTTCTCAGCCTTGCATTTTTTGCAAATTAGATCTGGCATTTTTTTTAATTTAATTCGTACACCCGACAGGACTCGAACCTGTGACCGTCTGCTTAGAAGGCAGATGCTCTATCCAGCTGAGCTACGGGTGCATATGTTTATCTTCAGATAACCCGCTGTATTGTTTTGATTATCAAAGTTGTAGTCGTCCCAGTAGATAAGACCGCTGGGCCTACTTTGAGAATCTTTCTGCGAATCCCCCTGAGTAGTCTTTGTTTTTTTCGATTTCTCCATTTTCGTTTAACTCTTTAACCATTTGTTCTAACCTCTGGCGCTCCACCAAAAGCTCTTTGCAATCAATAGCTGTTTGCTTTATGGATTGGAGCTCGGCCTTCCTAGAAGAGCCACCAGCCTCAGGGTCAACAGGCTTTTTGACCTCTTCGATCATGTTGTCAATAGCAATCTCCATGCTATTCATAAGCCTTTCAGCGGCACCTATCGTGGTAAACTTTTTACTTCTCGACATACATTAAGTCTTCTGCGCGGGTTCTATAGTACTCAGTCCCATCAATGGTGATGCGATAATCCATGTTTTTAGCAAATCCTACTACGTCGCCAACCTTTAACCCTAGTTCTTCCACCCAAGGCGGCGTAAAAGAGATCTTCCCTTTTGTGACAGGGTTGTCCTTAAGCTTAACAACATCGATAATAGAAGACTGTTGCTCCTCGTCAACCTCCACTCCTTCGAGAAGAGCCCAGCCCGCCAGCGGATGTATGTCCCCAGTCTTTGCAGACTTGTAAGCAATAGCCTGGTTATTAATGGTATGATTAGGATCGTACCGTACAAGGTAGCTATTGTCCTCTCCAGTAAGAGGCTGACCATCGTTAATAACAACAAGATGATGGAAATAAAGCGTGTCCCCAACTTCCACTCCTGTATCGTACTTAAAAGGCGTCGCCACCACGGGGCCTTCTGTGGTTCTGTTTTTGAATTCATTGAATCTATTGTCTATGTAAAGTTCTAAACCGCTGTCGGTTGTGATCGTGTCGTTGACAAGCTTTTTTAGCTCGACAACAAACAAATCGAATGTTCTCATTAATTAAAAATTTAAGTCAAATTCAAGCATGCAGGGCATCTCGTCGATGGACTTCCAAAGGAGCGTGCCCTCATCGTTTTCAATATACACAAGGTATCGCTTTTTACCAAATTTGTGAAGGTGATGATCATCTTCCAGTATAGCGGAAACCTCTCCTCTACCAGCCTTCATGCCTACATAATAAGCCATGCCGTCTTTAGGCTCCTTGCCTACTACGATTTTTCTAATAAGTCCTTCCATTTTAGTTTAGGGATATACCTAAATCGCCAAGGAGGTCGTCTAATGAATCGTTTTCTTGAAAAGCGCCGTCCATAACCTGCATCAACGTCTCTAGCTCAGACCTACTTTCCAGATTGAAGCTATACATTGTTTTCATTTCTGCGCTTTCATCACCCTCTTCCATAGCATCAAAGTCTATAACGCCTACTACTATAGAGGCTAAGGTGCGGTCTTTCATTTCGAACTCCTCGATTGTCTCCTCCATCTTTTTGACGAGAGAGTACATTTCGGCAAAGAAGAGGGTGTCTTTAGGATTCATGATGTAAATTTGTTTAAGTCAAATATACGAAACAATTAGGATGCCCAAGTCAACGGTCAAAAAAACAAGGCTATTTAGAGAGGTATCAAAGCTCCCAGATAAATACGTAAAGAATAACCACTTAAAAAACTTACGTAGTGCAACGGACAGCTTCTTGGATAGCAATCCAGACATTACCAGGTCATATCTTAACTTAATGCTGTTCTTGTACGATCTAGAGTTCTTTACTATATCGTGGGTGGCAGAAAATTACGGTATGTACAAAAAGAACCTAGCCGACAGGATGATATACCCGCTGGTTGCTTCTGGCTACCTGTATAAACACTTTGATAAGCTTACGCCTTCTCAGACTCTAGAGGATCATCTGTTCCGCGATGAAACAAAATATAATTACAGAGTTCGCTATGCGCTGTCGCAGAAAGGTAGGCTAGCGGTGCAGCGTTTCTATAACTCACTTTAACGCCCTTGACCTTTATAAGCCTTTCTGTAGTTTTTACTACGCTTGTTTTTTGACGTCTTAGTCTTAGCGTGTACTCCTGGTCGGCTAACCTTGTTGGCCGCTGGTGCATAGTTGTTTACTTGCTTCGCCATTACATATTCTTATAGTAGACTCCTTTTTCGTCTCGGTGAGCGCTTCTAAGCTGTTTCCTATTCTTGCCCGCCTCTTTGTACGAGACATGGATCCAGTCTGGCTCTTCTTCGTCTCCGAACTCCCAGATCATTTGGTCCCACTCAAGGTTGTCTTTGATATAATTAAAGAGCTCCTTATTTGTAACCCCACCGCACATATGAGCGTCTATATCGAGTGCCTCCCCAATCATATGTTGAGAGTATTTACTCCCCCCTATAGCTGCGTTTAATTCTTTGCACCTATATCCAGAGGTTACTCCGATAGGCACACCGAAGTGATCTCGCATGGGTTGAAAGATATGGTCTGCTACAGCCTGAAGGTTATTGATTGCCCACTGGTCAGGAGTGTTGTCTATCCCCTTTCGGGTCGCG
>Ga0208134_1000132_pt1 | contig 44131 bp, 73 predicted proteins | sample VirMetDEL_Mar_31_FD_184515 | JGI IMG/M metagenome (GOLD analysis project Ga0208134, IMG submission 184515) | Aqueous microbial communities from the Delaware River and Bay under freshwater to marine salinity gradient to study organic matter... | ecosystem: Environmental > Aquatic > Marine >...
GCCCCTTTCAAAATGCGCGCTTCATGACGCGGGTGCCGACTGCCTGCTCAATGCCTGAAAGGCGCGACTTGTAATCTCTCGCCCGATCCACTGCCCGGCTGATTTCAGAAACCCACGTTTCCCCTGCTTTGATCTGGCGTTCGCCGTCGCTGATGAATTGCTCAATTTCGATCCGCAGCGCGGACATATTCTCGTTGCCGCCTGCTGGCCCGAAAAACTCCTCGCGGATTTGCGCCACCCATCCCGGCATGACTTTCAGCACGTCTGCCACGGTGTCGTCGGTGTCGCCGCCTGTGTAGCGCTCGTTGTCGGTGTCATAGGCTGTTTCCAGCATGTCCATGATTTCGCGCTTTTGTGATCTGGTTGGTTCGCGGGGGGCTTCGGCGGCTTTCATCGGGACGACCTTTCGTTTTGCTTCGCATGAGGGGCAGCGCAATTTGCCTTTGACGAAAGACCAGCCTTGGCCTTGCAACTTTGCGTGGGCCTGCTTCTGATCCGGCTCAGCCCTGCCATTGCCGGTGCGTTGATATGCGCAAGGGATAACCTCGGTTCTGTCGCATTCGGGCATGTCGCAATGCGCCGTTGCGCGGGGTGCGCCTCCGGTGTTTTTTGTGCCTTCAATCATGTTTGAAAATCCTCTCTGCTTGGGCCTCTGGTGTCTGTGCGGCTTCCAACTCGTCAATGCGGGCTTGCCGCCAATCCGCGATGGGTTGCAGCTTGTCGATCCTCTTTTGCATCTGCTCATTTTGCACCCATAGCCGCTTGATCAGGTCGGCCTGAACGGCGTTCATCTGCTCAAGGTCCATGATCCGCGCTGCATCGGTCATACTCTGGCCCATGTCGCTACAAAGCGGTCGTTTCGCCGGATTGTGCCGACGCGCACAACCTCGCCCATCTTGCGCAGGTCGTTTAAGCTGTTGCGCATCTGGCCCGTGTCCATGCCGATTTCTGCAAATGTCTTTTCGGTCAGGTCGGCCACGGTCATTGCGCCTTGCATGGCGTCAAGTATGCGCTGGCGGCGGTCGGACACCTTGCTGTCGATGTGGACGCTGGAAAGGCGCTCAGATGGCCCCCAGATGTTTTGCTGACCCGCGCTGCCCTGCTTTTTGACAAGTCCGCGTGTTGCGAGTGTGTGCAGTCCCCGCGCTACGCTGGCATTACTGAAATTGATCCGGCGGGCGATGGCTGCTGACGTGTCGCCATCCTTGATGTGCTTGATGATGAGCGCCTCAAGCGGGCTGGCTGTGAAGTTGTTCATGGTTGGCGGCAAGCGGGCGCGGTGGCCCTCCTGCCTTGCCAGTGTCCGCATTGCCTTGCCGTAGAGTGTTTCCAGGTTGGTCATGTTTTTATTCTCTCCAGGCGTTCCAGTGAAATTTTGATTGCTGCCTCTCCGTATCCATCTTTGCGCAGGCGGTCCTCGGTCCAGCCGCACAACAGTTTATTCACGCATTCCCTGATTTGAGTTTCGCGGTTTCCTGCTGGGTCAAATTTCGTTTGCTCGGTCATTCGCAAAACCCCTCCGACCATGGCACCCGGTTGTTGCGCAGATGTGATCTGAGCGTGTTTGCGGTGATACCCAAAAACCTTGCTGTCTTAGATTGGGAAAGCCCCCAGCTTTTGCATCGCAGAATTGCGTCTGTCCGCTCTTGGATTTGGCGCAGCTTGATCTGGTGCCAAGTTTCGTATTCTGAGCGGTGCGGTGCTGTTGGCTTGTGCTTGATGAAAATCATTGCCGCGTTCCTTTAATGAAAGGGTTGCTTTCACCAGTCCGGCCTCGGCAGTAGGCAATAAAGCCATCAGAATTTAGGTTTTCCTTTTGCGTCCCCCACTTGAGATTTTCGGGCTTATTGTTGTGGGCATCCTCATCCAAGTGGATGACAACAGCTTTGGGGAATGGCCTTGGCCCATGAAATGCCTCACACACAAGCTGGTGAACTTTCCTGGGTGATTGCCCCGCCTTATTGTCGCGACGCAGCATTATAATTCTATAAGAGTGTGCCGCATCTTTTTTAGACCTTGAAACCTGCCCTAACCTTGGCTTTGGCAGGTATGCTCTAAACCCGCCGTTTCCCATTGGGGTGTAACTCGGCGGTTGCAATATTCGGCCCATATTACTTGCCAGAACACCCGGTTCAGATGGGACGTGCTTCCAAACCTCCCTTGGCAAAGATGAATATTCTTGTGAATCAGCTAGAGATTGCGTTACCTGATTTGTGGACATAATTGGCCCTCCAACGGCTGTTGTGTCTACGGTGAACGGGGGCGCTTCCAACACTTCCCGTTCACCACATTTTAGCGCTAAGTGCATGATTTAACAATCAAAAAGGCACCTCGTCGTCAAGGTCGCGCTTTTCTGGCGCGTCGTAGTTTCCGCCGCCCTGCTGTCCACCGCCGCCGCTGGGGGCGTCCAGCATGGTCAGTGTTCCGCCAAAGCCTTGCAGCACAACTTCGGTGCTGTAGCGGTCATTGCCGGATTGATCCTGCCATTTGCGCGTTTGCAACTGGCCTTCGATGTAAACCTTGCTGCCCTTTTTCAGGTATTGCTCTGCGATGCGCACAAGCCCCTCGTTGAAGATGGCAACCGTGTGCCATTCGGTCTTTTCCCTGCGCTCTCCGCTGTTCTTGTCTTTCCATGTTTCGCTGGTGGCGATGTTCAAGTTGCAGACCTTGCCGCCGTTCTGAAATGATCTGACTTCGGGGTCTCGCCCCAGGTTGCCAATCAGGATTACTTTGTTGACTGATCCTGCCATTTACTTTGCCCCCAGCGCGGTTTCGTACATTTCCAAAACGGCTTCTTCTTCGGAAAGGTCGGCCCGGTCGCGCTTCCTGCGGGCAATCACCTTGCGCATCACTGGGGCGTCATATCCCCGGCCCTTTGCCTCTGCGAAAACCTCTTTGATGGCCTCCGCAATGTCCTGCTTTTCAGCGGTCAAGCGCTCTATGCGCTCAATGAATTGGCGAAGTTCGTCGCCTGTTACTGCGTTGCTCATGCTCTTGGTTCCTTGTCTTGGTTTGCGCGGCGGGTGGCGAAACCTGCGGCGGCTAGGATTTCATCAGCGCGGGCGCGTTCTTCTGCGCTAGCGCTCTGCGGCGATGGTGGTTCAATCGGCTTGGGCTGTGCCGCAACAGCTTTGGCGCGGTTTGCCAGTATTGCGGCCCTTACATGTCCCTCGTTTGGCATCTTGTTCGGGTTTTCTATGATTGCCTTGGCGCAAGCAGCCTGCACTTCCGGCAGCGGGTAATCTTGCAGCGCGTTCATCCAGTCCGTTACAAGCCTGTCGTGTGCGTGGCTTCCTCGGTCGCGCTCCCATCCGAAACGGTCAAATTTCTTCGCCAGCACTTCCAATTCAACCGCGACCATCGCCCGGTGCCGCTCCAAGTCTGGCAAGTCTAGCGATTTGCTCAAGAGCGGGGTCACGCCGTTGCGCTTGGGGATTTTGGCTAGGTCCGTCATTTCGGCCTCCATTGATTGCTGAGAATTGGGGTTTTGTCTTTTCAGGGAAGATGCCCTGCCAGCCATTTGCGATGCTGTCGTTTAGAACTGCGCTTGGGTTGTGATGCCCATGCAGCTTTGTCACCATTGCTGCGGCGGCTCTTTCGGTAAGGGGCCGCTTTAGCCCGCGCCGATGGTCTGCAAAGTCTGTCGCCAGTTGGTGTGAAACAATGGCTGAGAGAACATCAATCGCAGCCGCGTCCCTAGAACCTTTAGGTTCTTTCTTCTTTGGTTCTGGTTCTGGTTCTGGTTGCTTGAGCATTGCTTTAGCATTGCTAGGGCCTGAATTGTTTGTTTTCAAAGCCTTAGCTTTTCCGCCCTTTGATCCGGCTGAAACGCGCTTTTTGTGGGCGTCGTTTGTTTCGGAGTAAATGCGGCTTAGTTTAGCATTGCTAAGGCGTCCTTTTTCGCTTGTGAAAAACTCGTCAATGACCACGCTGACCACTGCGTCAAAAGTGCCTTGGTCAACTCTCAGACGGCGCATAATCCAAGCGGCATCGTCGGGGATTGAACAACCTGGCGTCATCCAGCAGATGCGCAGCAGGCGGTTGTAAGCGCCATCCTCGGCAAGCGTCAGGTGAGACGTTTTTGCCTCAAAGTCTGTCGGATACATGGGGAAATATGGCAGGCTCATGCAGAACCGCCGTTCACATATTGTTCTGTCTTGAAATTGGTGGCAGAATCGCCATAATCATGCTCAAAGGGCATGTGCGTAACCTCCGTTTCAGGTTCGTTTGCTTTAGAGGTCGGGGAGTGTTGGTAGCACCCTCGGCCTTGTTCATTTATGGCACACTCGTTCCATTCTGTCCAAGTATTTTGCGTCATTTGATTATCAAAACCCCCTGATTTTGCATGGAAATTAGCGTTTCGCCTAAAGCCCGCAGAACGTCTTCATAATCCCATTCAACGTCACGCCGCCGATCAAGGGCGTCGTGGCAATCTGAACAGGAGTAGACGCCCAGAAAGTCAGGCGGCTTTTGCGCCATGCCTGCCCATCCAAACATCCGCAGGTGTGCTAGAATGGTGGTTTCTGGGTTGTGATTGCAGCAATCAAGGCGAAGTGCGCAATCCGCGCCCTCTGCTGACTTGCGGGCTTTGCTCATGTTGCGGCCCTCAGCTTTTCTTGGGCAAGCGCATAGAATGGCCCCCGGCCCACGTCGGTCAGGTTTTCGTCGGCTATCAGTTCGTCAGCCGTGGCCCATCCCGCGAATTGAAAGCGGGGGAATTGCCCGATCATCAGCGCATAAGCGTCTGCCTCTTTGCCTTTTTTGGTGCGTATAGAGACCAGCTTGCCGCTCTTGTATCGTGTTGATTTCACGTCAACGCGGCCCATGCCGGGCGTTACCGCGTCCGCAATCTGGTATTCTTCTGTTTGCAGGTCGGGATAGACGTTGAACAATTTGCAGAACGCAATTTCCGCCGCGATGCCGTCAAGTTCGATTTCCTCGGCTGACTGCTTGCCTTGCTTCCTGTCGGTCACGCCACGCGCCGAATTGACTGCAGCGCGGGTGCGGGCAATGTGCTGCGCAAGGCGTTGCTCAACCGCTGTAAGTTCAACCATCATGCTGCGGCCCCTTGGTATTTCATAAAATCGGGGTCGGTCAGGCGGAAACCACGCTGCCGATATTCGCGGCTCATGGCGTCCATGTATTCCGACAATTCGGGCTTGGTCATGCTGCTGCTGACGTTTAGGTTCCCGCTTGCCAGCAGCTTGCACTGCTTTTCATGCGGAAGTTTTGCCCCGGTCTGCGCCCATATCCACGCGAATTGCGGGCATCTGCGCTTGATCGCCAGGCCCCATTTCTGATGGCACTCGCCCTTAACGTCCAGCATGTCCACATCGCCGCGCTGCTTTGCCACCTCGCCAAACCATTTGTGCAACAGGGCGTTCTGCGAAAGCGTCCGCACCCCTGCTGGCCCCACTGTGACCGTGAACGGCAGCGGGATGCGCCCCAGCCTGTCGGCCAGGTGCGCAGCCTCGTCGGGCGTCATGCAGGTATACGACGGCACTTAATACGCCTCTTTCTCTGTCCAGACGTTCAAGCCATCGGCAACCGGGCCGCGATGGTTTTTGCGCGCCCACTCATCGACAAAAGCCGTGATGGCATCGCGGTCGTTCTTGGCAATCCAGTGCAACAAGGCGCGGTGGTCTTTCACCTCGTATTTGGTGACGGTGCGCAGCCCCTTTACTGTGTCTTTGTTCGCTGCAGCTGCGGCTTTCTTGGCCTCGATTGCTTCGCTTTGCAGCCGTGCCGCTTCTGTTGTCGCCTCATAGTCAGATGCGCTTGCAGTCCTGGCGGCTTCCTCTGCGGCCTTTTCCTTGGCGCGGGCCTCGGCATATGCTGCCCGCTTGGCTGCTTCCTTTTCCTCGGCAAGCTGCCGTTTGAATGGATCGACAACAGCCGCCAAGCCTTTCAGCCTGCGTTCCACGTCGTCCTCTGTCGGCTTCCATCGGGCAATCTCGGCTTTCCAAATGTCGTGAAAAGGTGCCGTGGCTGATTTCTTGGCCTTCGCAAGATCAGTTTTGGCGCTGCGCATGTCTTTGATTAGCGCGTCAACAGCCTTCATCTGGGCCTCAGTCTGGACGGGTTCGCCGTCCAGATAGTTCTCTGCTTCTGCGATGGCGTCAGCATAAGGTGCCAACGCTTCGTCAATCGGGTCTGGCGGGTTATTGTCGCCAATCTTTGCAAGCTGGTTCATGTCATTGGCTCCAATCAATACGGGATTTCGTCGCCGTCCAGGTCATTAGACGGGGCTTCAAGTTCGGCCTTGCGAGTGTTTTTGGCCTGCTCAATATCTGCGAATGCGCTGTTGCTTGCGGCCTTCACGTCTGCGATGGCGTCGGCTTCCTCAACCCAACGGCTGCGCAGGTCGGAGAGGTTCGCAGACAAGGCCAACTTGCCCTTGATCCGCTTTGCTGCTGCTGCTGGGTCAAACTTGGGCGGGGCTGCTGCTGCGGCGGCATTGCCGTCGTCGTCCTCTGGTGCAACGCCTGAGACGCTTTCCAAGCCAATCCGCTTGGCGTAGGTCGTCGCTGACTTCATGCCCTGCATGTCGTTCTTTTGGACGATCAACGGAACGTCACATTCGATGCGGCTCTCTGTTTCGCCATGCACAATAACTGTGCGCATGTCTTGGCCTGCATCATGGCGCATGATCTGGTGGAAGAATGTCAGCCCGTTGCGGTTAAGCGGCCCGCGCACCGCCAAAACCAAGTCAGCTAAGTCGGCATATTTGCTTTTAAAGTGCGGGTTGTTTGAACCCTTCACCAGTGGCCCCATTTCAGCCTGCGCAGCCGCAAGGGCTGTGTAGACATTTTTATGCACCGGGGTTGCCCCTTGTGTTTCTGCGTCCATTTGTTTTACATCTTGCTTAGTCATTTGATCCTCCATTGATCAGGTGGTTTTGGGGGCTGGCGGTGATGCGCTGGCCCCTCTTTAAATTCACATAATTGAACCGTAGAACGGCACTTCCTGCGGTGCGGCGTAGAGCGCGGCCAAGGCTTCCTCGGCGCTGGTCACAACCGCAACCTGCCCCCGCCAAGCGTCGTGCCACTCAGCCTGTGCGGCCCGCAGCTTTTGTTCCGATGGCGACTTAGCGCCGTCCTTGATTTCAAAGAGCAAGTTAACGCCGCGAAAGCCGACCAGAATGTCTGGGCATCCCTGCCCGACGCGGTGAAGGTGCTGGACCATGCCGCCCGCTTTGCGCAGGGCGTCCACAATCTCAACTTGGTTGGCGTCTATGCGGGCTGCGTATCTAGCCATGTTTTTTCACCATCAGCGCTGCCAACTTGGCGTCACGCAGGCGGGCAAGCATTGCCAGGTATCCAGGCTTGCCGCGCAATGCGTCCGCCCTGCGCTGCAATCTGTCTATGCGGTCCAAAAGGCTCATGCTGCCACCTCGTTTGAAAAATGCGCGGCCCCATTCGTCGGGGTTGCCCGGTAAGGGGCCGCGCAAGGTGCCGCGTCTGGGTTCGTAAAGACGCGGTAGGGAGGGGCAGTAAATGTGGCGGGATCATCAGCCCCCCGGCCCGCCTCCGAGGTCAAAAGGGAGGAGACCCTCGGCTGATGATTGTTGTATGGGGTCATGCTGCGGCCCCTGGCGCGTGATACGCGGTCACGAAGAAATCTTCGGGCCGCACATCTATTTCGCCGCGTGATGCCGCCTCAAGGATTTTGATCTGCGCTGCATTTGGGATAGCACCGCCTGTACCGCCGCGCTCTCTTGGGTAGGTCCAGCGATGCACAACGCTTTCGGTCCGGCCTGCAATCTTAGCAGTCGCGGTAACGCCGCCGCATTTTTTGATGATCTTTTCGGCAGGTGTCATAAAATACGCTCCATTGCTGAAACATACTTTAGATTATCGAAAGTTGAAGCGCAACCCCTTGTCTTTCGATAATCGTGATAGCATCTATAAAGTCATGACTTACAATAATCGAATGAGATTGGATTGGATAGACAAGCAACTTGAGTTGCGCGGCCTGACCCGCCGTGCGCTGGCTGACGCCATCCCCACGCTTACGGAGAGCAAGCTATCTTTGACAATGAAAGGTGAGCGCAAGCTTACCGCTGTTGAGGCTGACAATATCAGACGGTTTTTCGGGTATCGCCTACCAGATGACCCCCCAAGAAACATAGCTGACGCGCTACAGGACCAGCTTGCATTACTTGGTGACGATCAATTACGGACTGTAGCACTGTATCTGGAAGCCCTGACGGGTAATTCTCCAACTCAGCGTGAAGAATTCTAAAGAACGAACCGACCGCATCAACATTGCTTTTGTAGCTTCGACTGATATTCTCAACGTCAAGCTTGCGGCTCATGCTTTACCCCCCCCTAGATTTCGATAATCACAATTATATCACAATGACAATTCTACCTAAAGTAAGCAACCCCCTAACTAGTCATTTGCGTTAAGTTTCGTTAATCGAAAGTTTTGCTTGCTCTTTGACTTTCGATAATCTAAACCTTTCCTCACACCAACATGGAAAACGGAGGAACGGACATGACCAACGCACCCGACAATCTTACAATCCGGCTGGCGGGGCTTCGCGCCCTTGCCCGTTACAACCGCGACGTATCGCGTCGGACGGTGACACTGCCCAAGACTGAATATCATGACGCCAGCGCCCGCAAAACGCCTGCATCGGCGGAAAGCCGGGCGCAGTCATGACCAAATACACCGCATTTGAAAACATGGCCCGCGCAGCAGCAGCAGCGCCCGTCACCACATGGCGCGTTGATTACCGCCAGCCAGACGGCACCCTTGAGCCTGTCGGGGACACCCATGCCACCCATGACGCCGCCTATGACGACTATGCGGAAAGCCACAAATTCTATGCGCATGATGATCTGGTTGTTTGGGCGCTGCACAGCGACGGCATGGCCGAAGATGTGACCGCATCATTCAAATACGAAATGCAAAATATTGCCGAACAGCGCGGCTTGTTGCCCGACGACGACGAACAGAGCGAACACGATTTTCAGCGCAGCGTTGCCTATTGCAGCGGGCATTTTTCGTAATCAACCGCAACAGCAACATAACGCTTCTTTGAAGGGGTCTAAACATGGATCAGTTGAGCGACAACCGAAAAGAGGCAATTGAACTGGCACGGTCGTTTGGCTGGTCAGTGACGCGAAAGTCCTCAAGGCAATGGGAATTTACGCGCCCCGATACAGGCGGTCTGTGGGACTTGTTTAGAATTTCCCATGCATCACTCTCAATCGGATCAGTGCTTACAAAGTTTGAAAATTATGAGCCTGATTTGGGCGGTCCAACTCTGCGGGCTGTGAATGAAGCCCGCAGAAAATGTCACGCGGATTGGTTGGAAAAACGCCGCCCGCTTTTAGCTAAAGAACAGGACCAATGAAATGATGATGCTCCGGGACATACCCCGCGCCGTCACCAGCACCGCGACCGAAAAGCTGCTGATGTTGTCCAGCCGCGCCGTTTGCAGGCTGACCCATGACCACTTCATTCTGCGGCAAGCAACAGGCCGCGAAATTGACGCTGCCGCTCTTGCTGATCTGTCTGACAAGCTGGGCAGGATAGCCCATGAACAAGCCCGAAAGGGGGCGCACTGATGTTGCGCGTCCTTGATCTTTTCAGTGGCATCGGCGGATTTAGCCTCGGCCTTGAACGCACAGGCGGCTTTGAAACTGTCGCCTTTTGTGAAATTGAGCCGTTCCCAAGAACAGTTCTAGCGAAACATTGGCCGAAGGTTCCGATTTATGAAGATGTTACCAAACTCACAAACCACGTTCTTGAACAAGACGGAATTTCCGTTGACGTCATTACAGGCGGGTTCCCGTGCCAAGACATTAGCGCCGCAGGAAAACAAGCCGGCATCAAAGACGGAACCCGAAGCGGTCTTTGGTCTGAAATCGTCCGTCTTGTTGGCGAGTTACGACCAAAATACGTCATCGTGGAGAACGTCTCAAACCTGCTTAGTGGCCCTTCTGAACAAAGAGGCGGATGGTTTGGCCGCGTTCTCGGAGACTTGGCCGAATGCGGGTATGATGCGGAATGGGAAAACATACCAGCGTCAGCCGTGGGCGCTCCCCATCGCAGACAGCGTGTCTGGATTGTTGCCTACCCCAACGACCAGCGATGCGAAGGGCGCATCGAAAAACAGGTTTTACAAGTCGCCAGCAAGTCACGGGAATTTGTGCGAGAGTTTGAGGGACAATTCAGACGACCCCATTTATCCCCATCCCGATTTTGTAACGCAAATGATGGGGTTCCCCGCCGGGTGGACCGATTGAAAGCCCTTGGCAATGCGGTCGTCCCGCAAATCCCGCAAATGATTGGCAACGCAATCCTAGCAGCCGAAAAGGAAACGCAATGACCAGTTGCCCGCACTGCGAACAAGAACTGATCCTTGCCCACGATTTCGCAAGGGACAATGTTCTGCGCTATGGTGGCCGCGCCACAACCGCAACGCTGTGTTGTGGCAACATGGTTGCGCATCACCGGACGCAATACACCTATATTCGCCCCGCGCCGATGCCGAAGGACCGCCATGACGACTGGGGTTTCAAGGCCGAAAAGCCAACAGAGGCCGTCAAATGAGCGCACCATACACGCCAGAAACGCTTGCAAACCGCTGGGGCGTCAGCGCACAAAAGGTCAGAAACATGTGCGCGGCGGGTGAAGTCGCGCACTTCCGGCTGGGCAAGCTGTACCGCATCCCCGCCGTTGCAGTGGAGGAATACGAAGAATGCCAGACATCAACATCGGGCGTCTCAGGGGCGGGTTCTGCGTCTACTGGTACGACGCAGCCGGAAAACGTCAGCGCCATCAGCTTAAGGCACTCACCCGAAAGGAAGCGGAGGCAGAAGGAATAGATGTTTTCAGGCGTCACAGTAAGCGCGATGCAGGCAGCGTCACGGTTGCTTACATCTGGGCAGAATACCGCAAAACGCTTGCGGGTCGCCCTACTCACAAAACGCTTGGCTATACTGGCAAGGCAGTATGCCGACACCTTGGAGAGTTTAAGCCAAGCCACATCGACCAGGACAGATGCAAGCTTTACGCTGCACAACGCGAAAGGGAAGGCGTCAGTATCGGGACAATACACACCGAACTGGGCCACCTCCGATCCGCTCTGCGATATGCCGCCAAAACTCGACTGATCGACTACGCGCCCCACATCTGGCGACCGTCAAAGCCCACGCCCAAAGAACGGTTCCTGACCCATGGCGAAATCACCCAACTCATTGACGCCACGGCTGCACCGCATGTCCGGCTTGCCATTATCCTCATGCTTGGCACTGCCGGGCGCGTTGGCGCTATCCTCGACCTCGAATGGGACCGCGTGGATTTTGAACGCGGGGTGATCAACCTGCGCCTGCCAGACAGCACCACCCGCAAGGGCCGGGCCGTTGTGCCGATGAACGGCATGACCCGTGCCGCGCTGGCATCTGCCAAGGAAGCGGCATTGACTGATTATGTGATCGAATATGGCGGGGGCCGCGTCAAGAATATCCGCAAGGGGTTCCACAACGCCTGCGCCCGCGCCGGGTTGGATGGCGTCACGATCCACACCCTGCGCCACTCGGCTGCGGTTCACATGGTCAGCGCTGGCGTGGCGATGGAAAAGGTCTCGCAATACCTGGGTCATAGCAATGTGCAGATCACCGCGCACGTCTATGCCCGGTATGCGCCAAGCCACATGCAAGACGCCGCCGATGTTTTGAACTTCACAAGCATCAAGTTTGCGGGGCGCTAGGTTCATTGAACCTGGGGTCACTTCTTATTTCGGCGCTAAGTCATTGAAATGTATTGCGGCCGTCATTGGTTTTGAACTTAGGCCGCATTCGATGTGAACGAAGCCACCCTAGGCCAACCTGCTGTTTTTCAGTTGAAAGCGCGCTTTGTAAAAGGCCGTTTGCCCAATGGGCGCTCTTTGTTTTGGTTCACGCAGGTTCAATGAACTTGGGAACGCTTCTTTTTTACGGCTCCTTTTGCTGGATGATGCGGAAGCTGTATTTCATACCAGCAGGCTCAGAAATCTCCCCATGACCGGATCGCGCCATGTGGAAGGCGTCAAAAGAGTCTTCGGCTTCCACTTCGATGTGGCGCTCACCGCTGTACTTCATCTTCACGGTAAATTTCGGCATCATTCCGGCTCCTCTTGTGCTACCACTGACAGGGCTTCCATCACCATGCGAGGCGTCAACTCGTGCCCTGGCGTAGGGCATCCTTCCCATCCCTCCCAGAAGCATTCATCAGCAAGCCCGGCCTTTATCCAGGCGTCACATATTTCTTCCACAGTCATACTTCGCCCTCCTTTTGTGCTTTAATTATGCGCCTCGCTTCCGCCTTGGCCTTGCCGCGCGTTTCGTGTCGGCCCCCGTGCGGCAACCGCTTTGGCCTGCCATACGCACAAGTGACGGCAGGGTAATACCAATACACGCCCTGCCCCTTGCTGGCAGTCGGCTTACCCGCAACCGTTGAGAATTTACCCATCATTCCGACTCCTTTTGTGCTTCTACTTTTGCCAGCGGCTTGTCGATCACGAAGCCGTCAAAGCCCCGGCGTTTCCAGTTGTAATATGACTGCACCGACTTGATGGGCGGGGCGTCAGGATCAGCCTTGCGCATTTCCTCGACCACCTGCGCACCTGTCAGCCCGCCATCGTGGATCAACGGCCACAACTCAACCCATCGTGCCAGCCGCAGCGGGTAATCCTTGACGAAGTGCATCTTGCCCATGCGCCCGCCCCGCGCTCTGTGCGCGGCAATCCCGGCCTTGGTGCGCTCTGAGATAAGATCACGCTCCATCTGCGCAAACGCTGCGCATATCGTCAGGAACATGCGCCCCATGGGTGTTTCGGTGTCAATGCTTTCGGTCAGGGAAACCAGCTTGATCCCGGCTTGCTCCATGCTCTGCACCGCGTCCAGAACGCCCATTGTAGAGCGGCCCAGCCTGTCGAGACGCCACACCACCAGCTTGTCGCCGGGGCGCATGACCTTAACCGCCCGCTTCAAGCCGGGGCGGTCCATCGTGGCCCCCGTCATTTTGTCGGAAAAGATGAAGTCAACAGGATAGCGTTTCAGCGCATCCTCTTGCAGGTTGAAGTCCTGATCGTCTGTTGAGACGCGCATATAGCCATATGTTTTCATGCTTTCCAACATAAGCGCGGCTGGCGTATGTGTAAAGATGTAAAATAATTCTGCTATGCGTGCTTTTTTGCTTGATCCCGCCCGTATATGCTATAATGTGTAATTAACGAAACGCAGAACAGGGAACGAAACAATGACCACATCAGCAAACGCCACCGAAGAACAAATCTTGGCCGCATTTGCAGCCGCAGGCCATGAATACTTAGATATTGATGACCTTGCGTTCACGCAAGAAACGCTGGGCGACTTCAAGGTTTCCGCGCAGACTTGGGCGGAATGCAAAGGCGTTGACGATGAAATTTATGAAGGTTTCGCAGCTGTCGAATTTGACGGCGTTCAAGTGAACCCCGGCCAGCAGCGCCACGCCCTGACCGTAATTGATTTTGGCGACATTCGCGCCAGCTACAAATAAGGACCAAGAACATGCTTGACTGGCATCCAAGAAAAGACCCTCCCGAACGCGTCGGCGTCGAAATCCTGCTGGCTTTTGAGTGCTTTGGCTCCGAAAATCACCCTACGCAACCAAAGCAATTTTTGCGTTGGGAATACGAAGTGATAGAAGTTGCGAATTTCGATTCCGCTCATGAACTGGAAGTCGGTTGGCCCGCCAACGAGGCGTCTTGCTGGGCATACATACCAAACCCCAAAACATAAGGACCGATGATATGGCACAAGAAATTTGGGTGATGAAGGCCACCTACGAAAAGAACGCAAACGACGGAATATCCTACCACACGTCCAAATCAGACTTGGCCGAAAGCGTCATGCAGGCCGAAGCTGTTGGCGGTCACGTTCAAGTCTACAAGTGCGTCCCCGTAAAGCATGAGGCGTTTATGGAGCGTGCAGGCATAGAAATTTCAGAAGCATAAAAGGACTACTTTCTGTCATGAAGCGCAGCATAAATGACTACGAAACGCTACCATGCCCGCGCTGCGGCATTCCGGTAAGGCCGTCAACATTACGATCAAATAACGCCGTCCGGTATTATCATAAATGCGTGGATGGAAACCACCATAGCTGGACCATCAACGAAGATGGCGACATTGCAAATGAACTGACTACATAAAAGGACACGAAACAGATGAGTGACCTGACGCAAAAGCCACATCCCATGAATGGCCCTCCGCTCCCTGTGCGTGAAGCGCAACTGGTGGAACGGGACGAGGATGAAAGTATTCAATCTTACAAAAGGCGATGCTGGCAGGCCGAGTTCTCCGCTGCCGTGCGCAAGATTGAAGACGTTCACGTTCGCAACGCATTAATCGCGCTACGACAGATCACATAAAAGGACCGCAGGTGATGGATAGACGGCACTGCGACGACATTGCAGACGACCTGACGCAACCCCAATGTTTGCGGGACTTCATCAACCACGCCCGCGCCCCCGCTCATGGGGCACTCCTTGACGCGCCCTGTCCCAATCTTTTCGCTGACTACCAAGGGAAGCGCGTGAAGGCTGTGATGGCGAGCCGACTTGGTGATTTGGGGGTGACGGAAAACCTGAACGCAGATCACGGGTATGACCATCGGGTCATGGTCGGTGAATTGACTAACTTTTCAGACACTCAGTAAAGGACCGAATGAAATGCCTGACGTAGACGACATGTGGGATGACGAAGAAGACCTTGCGCAATTCGCCGCTGCGCCTTCGCGCAAGCCGCGCTTGTGCCGGGACATTTACGAAAGCAACGTCAATGTTTTGCTTGGTGATCTGCGCCATAAGCTGAGCAAGGTGGAGTACGTTCGATCCACGGCAGAACCGGGCGGGGATTACGAACACACCGTAACAGCCTACGTGCGGACGCTACACGCCGCGCTTGATGCCGCCGAAAAACAGTTTCGGCTTGAACTTGAGCGCGACCAATAAAAGGACGCCAATCATGCCTGGCAAAAACGGACTAGACCGCCAAGACGACAACGGCACTTATCTTGAAGGCCCGCTGGAAGGTCAGACAAGCGTGCAAGTGTTGATTAGCGCGGATGCGACCCGATGGCTGCGACATGCGGTCAAGGAAGTCGGATACAGCTTTGAGGAACTGGTACGCATTTCCGCCGAAGAAGCAGCCCTTGGCCACGCCAAGTCGAACAAACTCATTTAAGGACCGCAGCCGATCAGATCAGCCCCGCATCATCTTAACCAATCATCACCCGCAAGGGCGTTTGAATATATGTGAAGGAACCCCCAGACAATCCGCCGCCGCGCCCGCGCCAAATGGGTAACGCGGCAAGCCAATCGCGGGGCTGTTCTGATCGGCTGAAACGACAAAAAACCCCGCGCCCAATCAAGGACGCGGGGTTTATCCGTCTCTGCCTTTTTCGCAGGACACGTTGATGAAAAGCACCTTTGCGCCCAGTTCCTCCGCAAGCGCCAAAATGGCGTCATGCTGGCCCTCAATGCGCGTTCGGCACTCCATGGGCGTCAGGTATGGACCTTGCGACCCACGGCGGCAATCTGCGCCTGTGGCGTCCAGTTGCAGGCATATGCTGATGACCATGAGCCACATCAGCCCAGAACCTCTGCAATCGCCTCAATCTTGCCGTTTGCGCAGGTCGCGCTGCGTAGGTGTTCGGTTGCCAGCGCGGCAAGTTCATTGACCGTCTGCACCTGGCGGGCGCTGATCGGGCATGGCGTCAGGGTCTCTGTAGGAATGTCCGGCTTGATGAACGTCGTTTCAGTCGCGCAAGCCGTTAAGAAGATCGGCAAGGTCAGGATCAAGAGCCGCATCGGGAATACCTCCTGTCAAAAGGGTTTCAATTTTAGCGGCCATGTCTGCGCTTTCCTGCGCAAACCGTGCCGCGCGCGCTTTCTCAACATCGCGCGCAAGGGCTGACTGTTCTGCCCGCGCCTGGTACGCCGCAACCGACCGCTCAAGGCTGGCGTTTTTGACTGTCAGGGACGCATTGGCCCGCATCAGCCACATTGACCACCCGCCAAGGGCAAGAGCCAATGACAGGGCCGCATAGAGGGCGCATCGGGCAATCATTGCTCTTGATCCACAAGGCGACCAAAGACGCCCGCAATCGCAATCACAACAGCCGCAACCGCTAGCCACTCAGCAGGCACCTGTCTGCGCATTTCATCCGGCACCGCAAGCCATGCCGCAGGCGCGGCCCCCGATAGGGTCAGGCACCAGACCGAAAACCAACGCCAGGCGTTCTGCCATCCTTCAACCAACTTCATTTCGTGACCTTTCCAAACAGGGCCAGCAATGCCATCCACCATGGCCTTTTTGCGGGCGTGGGGTTAATCTTTTCGTAATCAATGGCTGGGGGCTTTGGCGCATCGGCATCGGCCAACACCGCTTCGATCACGCCGCGAATATCGCGCCGGATTGCGCTGCTCCAAACGGGCGAACGTCTGGATGACATTTTGGTGTATTCGGTGATTTTGCCGTCACCCGCCCAAACGCCATCAAAAAACAGGTCGCGTTCTTCGCCGCGTCGGCGGATGATTTCTTTCGGCTTGTTGTAGAGCATGAACGCCGCCCGTGCGCCCGACACGTCACCCGCTTTGAACCGCTTGACCCAACTGGCCCGCTTGATCGCGCCCGTGTTCCAGTGGAAACTCAGCGCGGCGGTAAACTGCGCCTCCGACAGCAGATAGCCTTTGAACACCTCGCGCACATCGTCGGCGTAGCGTTCCAGCGCCCAAAGAAATATCTCCATGCAGTGCTGCATCGTTTGCGGGTTGTTGATGTAGCGGTCAACATTGTGCCCGGTGGCGCTGGTCAGGCCGACGCTCCACGTATTCACGCCCACGCTGTCCACATAGGTTGAGCGAATAACTGCTTCGTGGTGCGCCACTTCAAGCGCAATGCGGGGGGTGATTTTCATGGGGGTGTCCTTAGATTAACGGTTCAAGTCGATGGAAAACCTTGTCCACCTTCTTGTTATCGCAGAAGTGCTGCGTTCTGATTTCGACCCAATCGTAAACGTCAGGGGGTGCATCAAACGAAATGCGCAATGTCTGATGGCCTGCGGTTCGGTCCTCATTCAGCGGTGGCCCGTCCAGATCACGCCAGCGCAGAAAGCGGGTTTCCCCTATGACGCTGCCGACAACCTCAAGCCGCTTAAACTGGCAGTCGCCCTTGGTGAAATTCGCCACCACCTCGACCGTGTTGCCCTCGCGCTCCACGCGCAAAACGTCAACATCGCTGTATGCCGTCGGAGGCAGGTTGATCCAATAGGCGAAGGCCAGAACGCACAATGACGCAAAAAGCATGGCCCGGCTTTCGACCTTGCTTATTACAAGGCCAGCCATTGCCGCACCTTTTCCGCCACTTGCTCCCACGCCGTGATGGCCCCCGCGAACGCCGCCAAAAGAAAAATTGCCCACTTTGCGAACCGCCCGAAAAACTGAAAACCCTTGAAAGCCTCGACCATCGTGCGAAGCGCTTTTATATCCGCCGGGGAAAAGTCGGGGTCTTGTTCCGCTTTTTCGATCATCCGACGTAACGCCGATAACTCGGTTTCCGTCCATTTGTCCGTCATTCATTTTCCGCCTATGCCCGTGCGTTGGTCGTCGGCTTACTGCTTTCAGCCTGTTGAATGCGCTTATGCGCTTCTGGATATTTAGGAGTATTCATTTATGAAATGCCTTGCTTTCAAGGCATTTCATCAAACGATTTTTAGCGTTCCGCTGTCATTCCATACCGCGCCAGCAGGCAGCCCGACGGAACTCGTAGCCAAGCCCGTGAATATCAAATCGTCAGATGTATTTAACTCAATTGACCCATTGCTATCTAGTTCAATTTTTCCGGTTGTAATGTTCAAAAATCCAATCGTTGTGCCAGACCGAACTAGAGTTATAGCCGGGCCATTGTTCCCGGTTCTGTTTAGCGTTATCGGTGTGATTTGATGGCTTGCTATGGAGAGACCCGTTCCGGTGCTGTAAAACAAGCCAGAGTCTGCGCTGGTGTCGGAAGAGTTTCCCCCCAGTGTTGTGTCAAAACTTCCGGCGTGTATTTCCTTTAGAGGCTCCCCAAAGACAAGAAAAGAAGGCGTTGACGGGTCGGCGGCTGATCCAACAGAACTTGAAAAGAAGACCATGTTTGATCGATCAGGACTAGCATCTGCAAATTGCACTTGCTCCACATCGGCCCCGCCTCTTGAATAACCTGACAGCCTCAAGCCCTTAATACCCGTTGCCACGCTCACAGGATAAGCGCCCGCGACTGCGGAGTCCCATCGAACCTCAGCTTCAATGATTTGCGTATTTGAGCGCCGCACATCAAAGGCAATGCTGCCAATATTACCCGCGCGGCAGTGAACAAGCGCTGTATCTGTTCCGTCAATGTAAAAGCCTGTTGGCGGGTTGGAGCCGCCGAAAGTGCGAACATCCGTAAACTTGTTTCCGCCAGCTTCGATTTGCACACATGCTGTTGTCGCGTTTGATGCGTTAGTGCCGTAAAAGAAATTATCAACCGCACCCGCACGAAGGTGAAGCGAATACGCTGCCGCATTACCTGCGGTGAAGTTGCAGGCGCGGATGGTGTTGCTGTTGAATGTTTCACCCGAATTTGTCGCTGGTCCTGCAACAAAACAGGCAACATTTGGATTAATGCAATCCAATCCAGAAAATTCTCCGTATCCGTTTTCTTCAATTTCAATGCAATAATTTGCAAGGTTGTTTGCGTTAACTCTAATATCTCGGATGCAAACCCCGGTTGAATTTCCGGTTGTTTTGTAAAGAATGGCGTTAGAGACACCAGACAGCCCCTTGATTTCTGTGATCCTGCGCCCCGCGCCCTGAATTATTGTCTCCGCAGGGATAAGGAGGTCTTGCCCTGTTAGATAAATCCCTGCGGGTATGTGAAGCGAAGAACCCTCGGCGGCATTTATCGCAGCCTGCAAGGCAGGGCCATCGTCCGTTGAGTTGTCGCCCTTGGCCCCAAACGATTTTGCATTGTAGATGCCAACCGACGCGGGCTGGATGTAAAGTTTTGTGCCGTCCGATCTGGTGGCGTTATTATCAGTCGCCCCAGACGCCGCAATGGTGGCGGCAAACCGCTCTGTTTTTGTGTTGATCTCCTGCCCCTCTACATATGAAGTTGTATCGGAAAACAGTGCGTCAATATCCGACAAGAAAACCGGGTCATCCGGCCTGTCAGCCATGCGAACGCTGTCATTCTCATAAAGCGTGACGGCATCAGAACCCGAAACGCGGATTTTGTACGTTCCGGCAGCAAGGAATACTTGTTCAAACTCGCCCGCAGCATTGGCAACAAGGGGGTGCGCCTGCGCCGTTGTGAGGCTGCTGTCGCTGTACGTCGTGACGGGCGTGGTTGTGCCTGCCTCGAATACATAGAGCAACGCGCCAGATGCAGCATCGCCGTTGGCATCAAGGCCACGAATAAACGGATTAACTAGAGTGGCCATGTGGCCCCCTTTCTAAAAGTGTGAATGTTGATTTTTGGTGTTAGCCGCCGATTTGGAAGTGCGGCCCGTCGCGCATTTTCCAACCGCCGCCCCAGGTCACAGGAACGCCGCGCTGTTGCGCAATGCGCTGCACGATATTGTTAAATTGGCCGTATCGGTCAAAGTCCCAATTGGCCTTGCCGCCCTCGATCAAGGCGACGTCAATCGCATTGCCTTTGATGTGTTGGCTGTTGAGCGTGTTGGTCACGATGTTGCCTGGCGCTGTTCGGCCTTGCGCGTAAAGCGCCGCCTGCCGCTCTTGCGTCCTCATGCCCTCGGTGATCCGCCAGCCCTCGCCCGCCTCAACCATCGCCGCTTCGATGACCTCACGCAGTTGCGGGTTAACGCCGCCCAGATTAACACCGCCGTTGCCCGTGGGTGTCGCCCCGGCCTTCGCCGCTGCGTCCAAGGCATCGGCCCCCGCCAGCGCATTAGCTGCAGCGACCGTTGGCCCGCCATTGTCCCGCATTGCCGCGAACATGTTGCTAGGCTGCTGCGGGCGCTGCTGTTGCATCTGCGCAAGCGCATTGAACGGGCGCATATAGTTGCCCGCCGTGTCGATCTCTGTTTGACGCATGTTACCGTCCTTGTTGATTTATCGCGGCAAGTGGTTATTTATGAGATATGGAAACTCAAACCAGATTGTATCGCGTCACGCGCACCGCTTTCTTCGCGGCGTCGATCATTGCGATACCCGTTTTCCTGTTTTCATATCTGCACATGCTGCGGCTTCTTTTCGACAGCCAGCCCGCTTGGGTGTTTGTCTTGGTCGGCCTGAGCCACTTCGTTACCTGGATAGCGTTTGCGTTGCTGCATGACTTCCGGCGAGAAAGGCAGAACCTGCCACCGTATTACCAACAAACGCCGCCTGCTGATCCGTCAACCGCTGACCGTTCATAGCCTTTTCAACCATTTTCAGAGCAGACCGCGCTTTCCGGCCCCGCGTCTGAGCAAGGGCCGTTGCGATTTCTTCAAAGATACCAGACTCGCGCAACGCCTGCGCCTCTTGGGTCGATCCTGTGAAAATCTGAACAAAGCGCTTTGAAGCGTTCAACGGCTCACCGCTCCCCAGAACCTCAAGCATTCCCGGCGCGGATTGCTCCCTAACGCCGCCTTGGATGCTTTGCCTGATGGCTGTCTTTGAGTTTGCAGACAGAGCGGCCCGCAGTTCAAAGGCAACGATGGTGGGGTCAAGACGGTCAAAGAACTCTTCTGACTTCTTTTTCCCAAGCGCCATTGTTAGTTTTTGGCGACTTGCTCGGCTGGAAACCTCTCGCAGCAACTTCATGGCCTCGCGGGCGTCGGTGTTCGGGTCTGAAATGGTCGCGGATACATTGGCCAAAGTGTCGTCAAGATATGTTCTCACGCCCTGCAGTGTCGCCCTGCGCTCTGCCTTTGTGGCGTTAGCCAGCGCTGCCGCCACGTCCTCGCGCTTCGTGCCGCTGCGCAGAAGTGCGTAGCCTGCGTCGCCCGCCTTGACGCGACTGATGGCGTCTGCCGCCACGTTTAGCGCCTCCTCGTACTCAGGCACGGCACCCTTCAAGGCGTTGCGGATGTTGGTTGCAAGCGCATTGTAGCCAGCCCCAAGGGGGGTCTGTCCGCCAAGCTTGCCCTGGCCGTCTGCCTTGTCGGCCACGCCCTTCAAGGCCCGCGTGATGTAGTCGATCTGGCGCACGTCCGGCAGGGTGTCAAAAGTGACCTTTCCGTCATCCCCAACGCGGGCGATGATCTGCGCACTTTCCTCGCCGTTAATCCGCATCAACTCATTGGCATCTTTGATCGCGCTCTTGGGAACACGTTTCAAAAGACCCTCGATCATTCGGCCACGCCCTTGCGAGTAATCAATTGGCTGCGCATAGGCGTTGTCGTAAAAGCTGCTCCGTTCACCAGACGTTTCCTTGCGCACGTCTGCCGCCATTTTCTTGATGCCGGACGGCTTGCCGAATGTCGCGTCAAGCGTCTTCGTCAAGTCCCTCGACACGGCAGCTACGCGCCCGTCAACAGCGTCACGCGCAATCTTGCCCGCCGCCCCGCCAGTGTTCGCCGCAGCGTCCAGCAACTCAGCCGCAGGCTGTCCCGCGTCCGCAAGCATTGCGTCCGGCCCGGCGCGTCTTAGCGCCTCTGCCGCTTGATCCATATCACCCGCATCAAGGGCGTTTTTCACAACCCTTGCCGCTGGTGCGGATATGCTCAACTGCTTTGCAATCACTGAAACGTCAGACCCTTTGAGATAAGTCAAAGCCCGCTTGATGCCTTCGCCCGCAAAAGGTGCAGCCGTTCCAAGAACGCCGCCCGCAATGCCGCCAAAGATGCCGCCTTGCTGCGCATTTCCTAGCCTGTCGCCTTCCTTGCCTGCCCCGTAGAAAGCGCCTTCCAACGCCCCGACGACAGCCCCGCCAAGGCCCGACTGAATTGCCCTTGTGCCTAGCGTCTTGCCCGCCTGTGCAATCAGCGATGGCCCTGCAGCAACAGCAAGAGGCACCGCGCCCGCGACTGTCCCGCCAAGCCCAAGGGCCGCGCTTTCAATCGGGTTTTCCCGGTCCATTGCACCAGATGCCGCCCGCACACCTTGCCGGGCATCCTCGCCAAACATAGCGCCTGCAGCTTCATCAACATACGACCCGACAAAAGGAACGCCCTCGGCAGCTTTGATTGCCCTCGACGCAATCGGTGCCTGATCAATCGTCTGCTGATCAAACCCGCTTCTCGAAACATCTGCAGGCGTTGCCCCTTGCATGATTTTCTCAATCTGCGCGGGGTCCGTTGTGGCATATGCCGGGCTGGTAAAGCCTAGATTGCCGTCCTGCCCCCGGTAAATAATACCGCCGTCGTCCGTCGTCGCAACAACATCGCGCGGGGGCGCTGCTGCCGCCCCCACGATGGGTGCATCCTGCCAAGACGGTTTTGCCTGCTGCCCGACGATGGGCGCATCCTGCCAGCCTGCCATTATGGTTTCCTCCGTTGCGTGCCATCGGGGGCAATAAACACCGAACCTGACGGCAGCGCATCATATCCAGATTGGTCTGATATTGACGGCATCTCAGGCGGGGTTGCGCTTTGCTGCTCTGCCCAGCCAACCGGGCGCTGTGCCGCAACCGAAAGAATATCTTTCAACTCAACCAGCGCCTGGCGGTAATCTTGTGGCGACTGCGCACTATCCAAGCGGCCAATGGCATCCGTTGCCTTCTCGCCTTCTATCTCGGTGATTTGCCCCGCGCCCTTTAGGCTTTCAAAGGCTTGCAGGAACGCCTGCCCGTTGAGTTGCTTGACCCTTGTGCCGAAACGGCGCTGGTCTGTGCCGGGTATGTTCTGCGTCCAGGCAAGCATTCCCGTTGCCGTGTCCAATGCTGGGTCATTCAGAATGCCTTCAATCGTGCCAAGCATCGCTGCAGGGCTGGACGGGTTAGAGGCATCTGTAGGGTCGCTGTTGCCGCCGCCAATGGACACAAGGGGCTTGCCCGTCGTTGGGTCGTAAACGATTGTTCCTTTGCCTTTTTTGGCCTGCTCATAGTCAAGGCGCGACAACGGCTGACGGCCTGCCGCTTGTTCCTCTGATAAATATCTGCCGTATTCATCCGCAGGCTTTGGTGCCGCGTTGAACTCGCGCACATCCGCAAGTGCATCAAAAACTGTCTTATACTTGCGCAAGATTGCAGGTGCTTGATCCAAGGACGCAATCGGTTGTTCTCCCGCCGCCTGCAAGACGCTGTTAAACCCTGCAAGGTCGCCACTTTCAAAAAACGGAATTGCCTGCATCAGACCCGCCTCAACCTGCGCTGCCGCCTGTTGCCGCTCAACCTCACTCATGGCCGCTGTGCTTTCTTTCAGACGTAGCCGGAGCGCCTGCTCTGCACGGCTGTCAGATGCCGCATTGCGCCCGCGCTGATACGTCCGGTCCTCGCGCTGCGCAGCCCGGTCCTGCAATTGCATTCCCGTTTGCGGATCAAGGCCCATGATTTGTTGCTGGACCGCAGGGTCATTGATGTCTTGCGTGGCAAAGATGTTGCGCAGCTTGAATTGATCATTCGCCTGCCGCATTTGCAGACCAGCCTGCACACCGCCCGTCATGCCCGCGAAGAAGTTCTGGCCTACTTTGATTGGCGTCTGTTCCATTACGATGCCCCCCCGAATGGGTTAAATGCGGGCTTGATGCCAAGGCCGGGGTTTTTCCCAAGGTAGCCGCTGTTTGCCATGCCGTAGATGTTCGACATGTTGTTGATGCCGCCTGCAAAGGCATTGCCCACGCCGATTGCGCCCTGCGCCTGCGCATTCCCGCGATTAAATGCGTTTGCGCTCACGCCGCTGGCATAGTTGTTGCCCGCGCTGATTTGCGCCTGCGTGGCGTTCTGGCCCGTTCCAGCAAGGCCGCGCATTGCGTTCATTTGGTCCTGATATACGCCATAAGAGCGGTTAAATTGGTCTGTCTCGCGGCCCACAAAATTGCCGTATTCCTGCGACCCGATGCCCTGCCCAAACCGCATGGCGTCCTTGGCTGCAGCGCCTGAGAAACGCATACCCCGCGCCGATGCCATCCGCTCCATGGCCTTGTTACCTTCGTCCAGGCGGAACTGATAGCCGGGCGATGCCTCAAAAGCCTGCTGGGAAAAGTCAAGGTTCGCGTCGGGCTTGTTCAGCGGCGTATAGTCGAAAGCGTTCTGCGGCTGGCTGTCGATATAGCCCTGCGCGTCCGCGCGCGTGTCAAACGACTGCCCGTTGACCGAAAATTGCATAGGGCTTTCGTTCGCAACCTGGCGCGTACCTGTCTGCTCACCCTCACCGCGTCCGCCCTGCGCATAGATCGCTTCTGTGCTGTAGGTCGGCCCGCTGCCCGTCTGTGTGATCTGCATCGGCCCGTTGCCGCCCGTGCTGGGGCGTGGCCCTAGACCGCTCTCGAACGCCAAGGCCGCAAGGGCGTTGTTGCCGATGTTGCGTTGCGGTTCTGTCAGCGCGACTTGCTGGTCAAAAATATAGCGCTGCGTTTCGTCGGCTTTATCCGCCGCCGCCGCTTGTGACTTTGCAGCCTTGCTTGCGGAAACGCCCTGAATAACGGAGCCGCCAAGTGATGCGCCTGCCAGCCCTAGCATTGGATTAGGCATTATTGAACTCCTGCCAAATTTCGCTAGGGCTTTCGCCGTAGCTTCTATAGATTTCTGGGCCGACCTTAACCGCCCACTCATCGCCGCCGCATATCCACGCGATGACATGCAAAACGTCATAGTAACCCGCCCGCAACATGTAGCTTTTGCACACGTCTGAGGCTGTCCCACGGTCAAGCACGTTGGAGGCTGACCACTTGAGATAAAGGCCCAGCAGCGCTGGCCTTAAAATGTGCGCATTTTGCGCGAAAAAGGGCTGATATTCCTTGCCAAAGGCCAGCCAAGACAACAGAGCGTTGTGGTTTTCACACTTGCCACTGTCCTCCAGGTCGTCCCATTCCTGAATTGCAGTCCATAACTGCGCTGCGAACGTGCAGGCGTCAGCGTTGCCATTGAACCAAACTGCAAAATGATCGTTCATGGTTGCTGCGGTCACGCCGTTTTATACCCGTCAATCTTGACGTTGATCGTTGCCGCCGTTGATGCCGTTGCATCAAGCGTATCTGCCGCGTCCAGGACCGTGCCCAGATAGGCGTGAAGCGTCACCGTTTCATGCGGCCCCAAGGTCACGCCCTTGGCGATTTGTGTGCTGCCGAAAAACAGGTCAAGCGTTTCGACCGTCGCCGCTGTATTGTACGCCTCTGCATAGGTGATTGTCGTCACCGTGGCGGCGGGGCTTGTGACCAGCGTCGTGGACGTGGCCCCCGGCTGTCCGGTGTAAAGATTGCTCTGCGTGCCCATTATGTTTTCACCATCCAGTTAACGCCAAAAACAGGCGGAATAATGCTAAACGGCTGCTGATCGCCGTTGTCTTGCGTTGATATGTTTGATCGCGCCCGCTCGACCTTGATTTCAGCCCGGCCCTTCATGACGTCGCCGCTGACTTCTGCGGGGTCAATCTCAAGGTCTGTTGTCGCGGAATTGACAGAAATGCCCGTCGTCGCGGAATTGGTTGCGCCAGACGCAGGCGTGTTATGATCGCCGCCATCGGCTGATTGATTTACCGCTGTTGATTTTGCTATGCCTGCGTGGGTGTGGCCTGGGTCGTTGATTGTGTGCGTGTGGGCGCTCTCAGTTACTTCGTGCGTGTGGCTCTGCGCCTGGAAGCCGTGGCCATGGCCCTTATCCGTCGCGCCGTGCGTGTGGCCCTTATCTGCAACGGCATGGTTGTGCGTGGGCAGTTCCGTTGTGGTCAGCGTGACCGTTGCCGCGCCCGCCGTGCCGTTAAGCGAAACCAAAGCCCCCGCGCCCATAGCGATGCGGTCGGAATAATCCGGCAGGGTGATGTATCCACCCGTCGCGCCGAATATCTCGGCCAAGTCGGGATAAAGTCGTTCCTCGACAAGCTGCCCGTTTAGAAACAGCCACCCGTCAGGCTCGACTGATGCCGCTGTCATGCGGATTGTTCCGGCCCCGTCGCGCATGTCCTGCACTCTGATGCGGAAACTGTCTAACCAGCGCAGAAATTCGCGGGTGATAAAGACCTTGCCGCCCTTAACGTCCCCAATGTGCGTGTCCCCACGCGGGGCAACGCTGGGAATGTTACGACTAAGCCAGGTCATACTGCACCCCGTGCAAGTCGCTACCCACCGCGTCGGTGATGCTTACCCGCACCTGAAACCGCTGGAACGCGCCAAGGCCGTGCCACTCTGCAGGCTTGCTGTAATCACCCAAGGCACCAAAGCTGCGCCACATTTCAGGCGACCATGTGCGCCCGTCTCTGGATGTTTCAAGCATTACCTGCGGGTCCGTATCGCCCGCCGTGCCGCCGCTGATTTGCATGTGAATGCGCTTCACCCGGACGTGTTCGGCATTATATGCCGGAACGGATACCGCCCTGCGCAATATTGTTTCGCCGTCGTCGGTGTATGTGTTTTCGTCCAGCGTGACGATCTTGCCCGTATCGGTGCCGTAGTATTGCTGAGACCCAACACGGCACCCGCACACAACATACCAAGGCTGACCTTCAACGCCCGTGGTGCGCTCATGCCAAAGGCCCGTTGTCATGTCGTAGCAGAGCGTATTTCCGCTGGTCATGCGGATGGCGTAAAACTTATGTCCGCGTTCCTCGAAGGCAATCGCGCTGTGGATTTCACCCGCCCGCAAGTCTTCCTCAACATCGCGGGTGCTGATGACCTGGGGCGCAACGCCTGTGGCGCGATATGCCACCAGATCGTCGCCGACAAAGAAGACCGCGTTGTCCTCTTTGGCGATGGTTGTCGCCTTGTGCAGACCTCGCTCAATCTTTGCCCCGCTGTTGCGGGCGAATGGAAAATCTGCATCGCCGCTGTTGTACCAGACTTCTAGGCTCTTGCTGCCAAACATCCAGACTTCACCGTGGTCTGAAATGGTGGCAAGCAGCCCGTCCGCATCGCTTTCAGCGGCAGCAAAGTCCAACCCCGCGAATGTCGTCGCGTCGTCCAGGCCCGAAACCGTGATTAAGTCCTTTCGGCCCTGGCCCTCGCCCACGACAACAATATACCCGTCCAATGCCGTCAGCCAAACGGGTGCTGTTACCGCGCCTGTTGCGTGGCTTGTGAGCGTTGCGCCATCGCTGACATAGTAGGTATTCCCGACGATCAGCGCAATTTGCGTGGCGTTCTGCGCAACGGATACATGCTCACTTTTGCCGACTGCGCCGATCACCGCGACCGTTGATCCGACCACTTTGACCAGATTGCCGTTTGCAACCGCGTAAAGGACGCCGCCAAAGCCGAAAACAGCCCGCACAGAGCCGATTACATCAGCCTGGGCCACTGTGCCCCCCCGCGCCATAAGAGACGCAGCAGAAACGCCCTCCGTGGCTCTGGCAAACCAGTTTATGCAGCGCTCTCCGCTGTATCCACGGTTTGACGCTGTTTTGGTGGCAAATGGAATTAGGGGCATCAGTAGAACGCCGCCCGCTGGCCCGCTTCGGCCTCGGCAGTCGTGACCGTGCCGTCGCTGTCGGTATCGCGGCGGTCTGTCCGGTCGTCCGGCAACAGCGCGGCCCTGATCCGCGTCAATGCCCGTGAACGCGATGGCGCGGGAAACCCATAGGTAGACGCAATCTCAGACGCCACCATATCCGCAAACGCCAGAAAGATGTCATCCGGCACCGTCTCAATGGTCCAAGCGATTGTTAGCCCGTGCTGGTCTGACAGTTCGTCAAGGACGCCCTGCATCGCTGTCACTGCATACGCCTTGTCCTCGGCGGTCGGGTCGTCCGACAAGGAACAGACGCCGATCACGCGCAAGGCTCTGGTTGAAACGTCCAGGCTGGTTTTAGTCACTGGCTTTGACCTTCTTCGGGCCGCGCTTCACTTGCTCAAAGTAATCAAGCGCAGCAATCTTTTCCGCCAATGGTTCATTGTCCGAAAGGTCCACCGCCTTGCCCTTTTCAAAGCAAACGCCGCGCAGCGTGATTTCGTACAGATCGCCCGTGTATTTGAATTTCATCTTAGTGCCTCCTAAGCATAGGAAAGGGGCCAGTTTCCCGGCCCCTCAAGATATTTAGGAGTCTGCGACGGATGCAAAGAAACCCGTAACGACGCCATGGTCTTTCAGGTCTGCGGTGTCGGTCGTACCGGAGCCGAACACCATCTTTTCAATGCCGCCCATTTCCATAATCGCGCAGCCCTTCTTGCGGCCATAGTCAAACGTCTCCTCGGCTGACTTCCAGCGCGATGCCACGCCATAGCCAAGCGCCTGGGCACCACAGAAGTAAACCGGGGCCACGTCAATGGCCGCAGCGCCAACGCCGGAGATTACCGCAATGTCATGGATTTCCTTGAAAATCATGCCATCCCATTCGATGTCGCCGCCCTTGAACAGCTTCTCGTTCTGCATACGCAGCGAAACGTCACGCTGGGCCGCAGTAATGGTTGTGTCTGCCTTCAGATCGCGGAACACCAGTGACGGCACGTATACCGTGAAATACTCACGGCCAGACGTTGCCGACATGACGGGCCGGATTTTCGGGCTTGCAGACTGTGCAATGCGCTTCATCAGGCTGGCCGCAGATGCGGTCAACTTGTCGTTGGTGCCGTCGATATTCAGCAGGGAAGCTGAATGATCGTTTGAGGCGTTGTTTGACTTCGCCGCGCCAAACAGTACCCGATCGGCGTTATCAACCAGCCAAGCGTCCTTTTGCGCCTCAGACGCGGTGCCGTAGGCGATGCCGTTGATGTCGCCAAGCGCTGCAATCACGCGGTCACGGGTGTTTTCCATCGCCCATGTCTTGAGCGACATTTTCGCGGCTTTCCGCAAATCAATGGAACTGATTTGGTTTTCCCACGATGTTGAACGCACACCGTGCGCCCGCTCGTTCACGGTCAGCTTGAAAGAACGGCTGTCGAGGTCTTCCTCGTTGCCTTCCAGGGTGCCGCCGTCTGTCTGGCCTGCGCCCGTCAGGCGGTTAACCAGTGCGAAGGTCAGGCTGTCGCCCTTCTTCTTTTTCAGGTCTTCTTTAACCTGAATAATGGAGTTTTCACTTGTCCCCATTTCGCCCGCAAAGCGGTTCTGCTGTACGTGCTCGACAAAAAACTTGTCGTCCCACTGCTGGACCGTTAGGCCCGTCGCTGCTGTTGTCTCGGTCATTTTATGACGCCTCTATGATAAAGGGCGGCTATTCCCCAAGAATGCTTGTTAGGTCCGTTGGGCCTGTAAAGCTGGTTCTGGGTCCGCCGCCTGTTCCGGTTACGTTTGCCATCGACGGCGCGAATTTGCCCGCCGTGTCTCTGGCTTGTTTCGCCACCATTTCCGCCTCAACCTTGGCGCGGATTTCCGCTTCCAGTTTTTGCTTATACGCCGCCGGGTCGCTGCCGATCTCCGTCGCAACGCGCTGCTGATTAAAGAAGTCCATGCCCGCATGAAACGGGCTTGGAGCGCTTAAAAACTGCTGCGATTGCTCGGGGTGTTCGTTGAAGTATTCAAACATGGCATCAACCTGATCTTTGCCGTACTCGCGTTCCGCCATAAACCGGGACATTTCCAGCTTTTGATTGACGGACGCCTGCTCAACAACGCCGCGCATGTGCTTCTGATAACCCTCAGGGTCTTCGAATACGTCTGGCGCGGGTGTTGGTGCGACCTTTGGCGTCGCAAGGCTTTTGAGCGCCTGCAATTCCTGTCGCACTTCCAGCAATGCCGCCAGCGGGACTGTCTGTTCCGGCTTTGGCTCTGGCTTGACTTCGGCTTCTTCTGGTTGCGGTGTTTCTGGCTCTGCGTCCTGCTCTGGTTCCGGTGCCTCTACGGCGTCCGGTGTTTCCTGCTCAGGCTCAACGCCATCGACGATCTGCTCAAGGTCAGACATGGTAGTTTTCTCCAATATCGTTTGGGATTTACGAAACGCCCGTAACGTCGGCGGCACGGTTTCGCCCTTTGCAGTCGGCGGCACTGATACGCCCGTTAAGCCCGGCGGCGGCTAAATTAGGCTAGGCCCGCAAGCGGATAAACGCTCTGGGCCTCGGCCTGCAATTTCTGGGTTTTGGCCTGCGTCTCCATGACGCCCGCCTCTTTGGCGGCAAGATCAAGCTGCTGCTCTGGCGATGGTGCGGGCGGTGCCGCCATCAACTCCAACAACTTTTCCTTCTTCTTGCTTGGCAATGTGGGGTCTGCTTCGATCAGCACCGCAGCGGGGATTGTCGGGCCGTATTTCAACAGCGCCTCGAATACCTCGCCCTGCAGTGTCACCTGGTCCGGCACTTCCTCAAGGATGACATCAACGTCAAGCTGCTGCACGTTGTTGCGCACCTCGACAACCTGGCTCAAACGCGGGTCGCCCGGCTGCAGCATCATCTGCTGCGCAATCATGGCAACTTGCTGTTCGCCGCCTTCCTCTTGCGCCATTTCCTGCAGCTTCTGGCCCAGCGTGATTTGCTGATTGATGCCAACAAAGCGGGCGTTGCTCTCGTCGTCTGTGACGCGCACCCAACGCTCTTCAGTCCAGAACTGCTTGATGCGGTGCCAGATGTGACGATACACCGTGCGCGTGAAGCGGTGCAGGCGGTCGTTCAGGCTGGCAATCTCAATCATGCCGCCCTGTTGCCGCGCCAAGACCGCCCTGCCGCTGGTGCTTTCGCCCGTCTCGCCTGACAGCGCTGCGTTTGCGCCCAACATGTCAATCTCGTTCTTTGCTTCCTGCAGCAATGAAAACTGCGCCGAAAGCTGATCGCCTTGGGGCAGAATATCAAACGGCTTCATGCCGACGCGGGCGGCGTCTTCAAACGCCTCGATGTTCATTTCAATGTGACCATCCGGCAGCGACAACTGCCGTTTCATGTCTGTTACGCTGTCAACAGCGCCCTTGATGCCGTAGGTCTGGCGGCTGGTGCTGGTGTGCAGCGCCTTTGATCTGCGCTTGTTGATTTCGTCTTGAGGGTCGAACATATCGCGCACAATGCCGTAGCGGCTGTTGTCCCTGCCGACATATGCCGATTGCATGATCAACGGGCAAACGCTGTCGCCGTCATCGTCCACATACGGGCTTTCGCCGCTGTCGATCTCTGCGCCCCGGATGAACTTCACCCAATGCCAAACGCCGTCCTTGCGGTGCCACATCAGCACCACGCGCAGGCGGTCGCGCTTGCCGTCGTACCACTTGTTGTTGGGGCGGTCGTCATAGGTGTCTGACGCAAAGTCCGTTGCCATTGCTGACACCAGGTCGGCATGGTCGGGATAGTCGCGCCGAAAGTCTGCGCCATCCATCCAGATCACAACGCCCTTGAAACGGGCATCGCTGAAGTCGTCCTTGCGGCTGAACGGGTCATAAAACAGACGGTCCCACGGGTATTGATTGATCACCACTTCGATTTCGCCCTTGCGGGTCTGTTGGTGGATCACCTCAACGCCGCCGAACCCTTCAACAAGAAAATCGTCATACACGTCTGACCGGATGCCGTCCCAGTCCTGATTGTCACAGACAAATCGGATCGCGTCTGTCACGCTCTCTGCGTCGTCCTGGTGTTCGGGTGTGCGCGGAAATGCCTTGGGGTCTGTGCGTTGCTTGACTTCCAAGCCTTTCAGCCATTCGATCTTGCGCCGAATACGGTTGATGACAACGGGCGGTTGCCCCCGGCTTTTCAACTCGGACACTTCCTCGGCTGTCAATTGGATGCCGTCAACGTAATCGCGGGCGCGTTCACTCTCGGCGCGGGCGTCAATTGTGGCGTCCTCTGCATCGGAGAACCACGTCTCAAACTGGTTGCTGTCGGTTGCGTCTTTTTTCAATTTGTCCACCGTTCTTTACCCGACAATCGCCGCAAGAAAGCCTTCGGCTTCTGCGAACACCTCGGCGCTGTTGGCGTCACATTTGGCGACAATCCGCCAATCATGGTTTTTCGGAACAACCAGAAGCGGGGTATATCTGTTCGGGGGTGTTGTGACGCCGGGGATCAACACAAGATCGCCGCCCATGGGACGCCAGACGCCGCCATTTACAATATCGCGCTTTTCCATTCTGACCGTGACATAGCCAGCCGCGCCGCCCGCGTTGCCGATGCCCGCAATCAAAGATGCGATGAGCCAATAATCTGATGCTGAAATGGTTGTTGCGGCCTTGTCTGACTGCGTGTCGCCCGCGCTGATGGTCAACTTTGTTGCGGCTGCGGTATTTGGCACGCCCGATGTGATGCCTGCCGTGTTGTCGTATACGCTAATCGTGCCGACCAGGGCCGCATAAGGGGCGTTGAACGTCCCGCTGTTTTTGACATAGATGCGGTTGGCCCGTGCAAGCGGCGTTGCCAGCGCCACTTCGGTCTGTCCGTTTAGAACCACGTCCTGCGCCACAAAAGACATGTTGCCGGATGCGTCGATTGTGTGGCCCTCGACAGAAAGCGTCTGCGTCGTGTCAGAGGCGCTGCTGGATGCAACAGCGTCAATGATGTTTGTAGACACAAAGGTTTCGTTGCCCGTTGTGCCTTGGAACTCCGCGACAGTTTCAAATGTCGTGCCGACCGCGATATTCCGCCCGAATTTGTTGAGCGATTTCTTTTTATGCGCGACTGACACAACGTCGCCGTAGTCGTTCAAAATTGTATCTGCGGCCTGATCAATCGCCGGGTTGCCGTAATTCAGTTCTACCATTACGCAACTTTCCAATTGGTGCCCGTGTCGGTGCCGAAATATCTTCGGCCCTTGGGCTGCTCTGTCTGATTTTCTCTGATTGCGATTGGCTTGCGCACTGGCATTTCCTTTGCCACCACGTAGCCTAGGGCGTCGTTCGGGTGGTCAAACCCGCTGCTTTTGTCTGGTTCGCCGTTGGGCGCATATGCCTGCTGTTCAAGTGCCCGCGTTAGTATCGGGCACTTGGCCGTGTTGACGTAGAGCCTGCCGCCTGAAAAGCCGTGGTTAACCGCCACAATGCGGTCGCGCACCGCCGGGTTGCGGTGGTCCACAATGACGCGAAAGCCCGCCGCGCGTAGCAGTGTCAGGTCTGACTTACTGGCGTCCACTGTTTTGCGGCTCTTGCCGCTGGCGTCTGGATAGATGCTGATGCCGTGGCCCGCGTATTTCTCCTGCAGTGTGTCGATCAGCCAAGGCGTATCAAGACCGCCCGCGATTTCATCGACCGCGTGGAGATTGTCGCCGCGCCTGACAAGCACAGTTGATGACATTTCACCCACGTTGAAGTCCTGCCCGATCAGCAGGCGTTCACGGGGCTGGACGGTTTCCGTTGTTGCGCAGGCTGTGCGCTCAAAACTGCTGTAGATTGTGCCGCTGGTCAGGTTGACAAAGCGGCCCTCGATGTAGGCGTCGATCAGCGACCCAGGATAGCTATCCCGCAAGCCCTGCACGTAATCCTTTGGCAAAAACGGGTTGCTGTACGTTGGGGCGCGGAAAACCTCGTATCCGTTGCCGCCGTTGACGACCCAACGGTCATGTGTGAAGCGAAAACCTTCCGGCGTGGTGTAAGCGCAGGCTTGGTTGTGTGCGCCCGATGGTATCTTTTGCCTGTTCCGCGCAATGACCTGGTTCCACGCTGCGCGGGCGTGTGCGGTCTTGAGCGTGTCGATTTCGTCAACGTGCGCCCTGAATGTCTCATAGCCGACAATTCGGCTTGGATCGTCCAAGGTGCGGAATATAAAATCGCCCATGCCGGGGTGGCTGGTGTAAATCGCCTTGTCCTGCGCGTGCGTTTTGTGCCGGATGCCGTTTTCATGCAGCAGCAATTCAATGCGGCCCATGTTGACCAGCTTGAGCAGGTCATAGGTTGGCGCGTAAATCCCGATCAGCGCCGATGCGCCATGGGCCGCGTCTGCAATGGCCCGCCAGCCTAGCGTTTGTGTTTTGCCTGATCCAAAGCCACCGACGAAAGCGGGATATTTTGCTTGGCTCTGGAAAAACTCAGCTTGCGGGCGTGTCAGCGTCACTTGGAGGCGCATCAACAATCCTCACGTCTAGCCCTGTCACAGGCGTGATTGGCTGCCCGTCCGTGGTGTGATCAACTGACTGCTTGGGCGTTCCGTGCGCCCGATCTTCGCTGTCTTTGAACAGCTTGAGGGCGTTTGCGTCGATCATTTCCAGCAGATCAGCACCCGCGTCTACTTTTTCCTGCATAAGGGAAAGTGCCTGTGCGCGGAGTGATGCGGATATTTCCGCCGCTTTATACTCGTTTTCGCGCTGTGCGCTTGTCTTGCCTGCGAGGTTTATCGGGTTGCCGTTTTCTGCCCCGAAGCGGGTTTCCGGTGACGGGTTTGGATTGCCCTTGGGCATTGTGTCACCTCGTTTAATGTCCTGAAACGCAAAATGCGCCCTGCATTTCTGCTAGGCGCACTTATTCGCGAACAGAAATACACGATTTGCGGCCCCGCGTCAATACCCTCCCATGACATCAAGCGCCCTGCGCAGCGCAATCAGATCGTTGGGCTTTGCGCCTGCCAGTTTTGCGCACTCGATTTCAAGAATGGCGGTTTTGACCATGCCGATCCGCCTTTCAATCGCCTGATATGCTGCCTTGGCTTCTGGATTGCCGTCACCTCCATCAAAGCCCCCCACGCCGCCCGCCAGACAGGATTTAAACCCCGCAAGGTCCAGTTCGGCCACCCATGCCGCCCGCACCTCTTGGAAAGTCCTGGCGGCTTGCTCCTGCGCTGTTGTGATCTGCCTGCCCTGGTACAGTTCCCCAATCATGTCGCTTGCTAGGTCAACAATCGGCTGCATGTCCTTGCCCATGCCGCTTGGCTCTGCCCAGCAGCCGTGACGCAAGCGCTCCCATGTCGGGCGCGTTGTGGGGGCTGTGCGTAGCGTCACTGCCTCCTTGGGCTGGACGTCCTTCGGCATACGGAATTTGCGCTTGTTGCGCTTGCGGGCTGCTTTGCTGCTCATTTGAAGTGCCTCTCTGCTTGGGCCTCTGGTGTTTGTTCCGCCTCTCTGGCGTCCTTCCATGCCTGTAGGAAGTCCACGCGGGCCTGTAGGGCGGTGTTGCGCCTGTCCTGCGCTGTCATGCGGACCCAATCGCGTTGTGCGATTTCGGCCTGCGTCATGCGGCATTTTTTCAGGTGGCGGTTTTCCTCGCGCAACTCGCTGATCAAGTCGGCCAACTGTGCGATTTTATCGGCATCGGTCATAAATCCATCGCCCCTTGCTCTGCCTTTTTTGGCGGTTCTACAAAAAGGTCTGGCTGGTCATATGCTTTCTGGACGCGCTCACATGCGATTTGGAAATATTCGGGGTCCAGTTCTATGCCGATGCCCTTGCGGCCCAGCTTGGCGCAGGCAACCAGCGTTGTGCCGCTGCCCATGAACGGGTCTAGGATGGTTTCGGCGTCTCTGACGTGTTTGACGCTGCGAACCATGACGGCGATGGGTTTTTGCGTGGGGTGCTGCGCGCCCTCAATCATCAGGGCAACGCGGTTCTGTTCAATAATCCTAATCGCGCCGCCTTGGTTGGAATAGGCCAGTTCGCCGTCTGATTGACTGATCCGCTGGCCTTTGTCCCACACAAGCCAGCCTGCGGCGGGGGGCAACATTTCAGCAAAATAATTTCCGCCCCAGATTACTTGCCTCTTGCTCATTTCTAGCATCATATCAAAGATTGCTTGGGTGGGCCGCGTTACATCCCAGCCCTTGAACTCGTATGCCTTACGCCCGCCGTTTCCGCCTGTAGTTTGTTTTTGACCGTCACGGCCAATCCCATAAGGCGGATCAGTAACCACGGCATCCACCTTGCCCAGCAACGGCATCACCTCAAGGCAATCGCCCAAGATCAGCCTGCAATCGCCTATGCGTTCCTCGCGTTTAATCGCGCTCATGTGTATCTCCTGAAAACTGCTCGGATGATCCATGCGCGGGTGAATGAGAGGACGAAGAACATCGCCGTCACGCCTGCGCTGCCTGCTGCGCTGTACCCCAGCACAAAGAAGGTTGCGGCCCATGATGCGGCCAAGCCTATGATGGCGTTGGTCAGGGCTTCTGCTGCATCAGTCATAGCTTGGCCCATGTCGCTACAAAGCGGTCGTTTCGCCGGATTGTGCCAACGCGCACAACCTCGCCCATTTTGCGCAGGTCGTTTAGGCAGTTGCGCATGGCGTTCGCATCCATGCCGATTTCTGCGAATGTCTTTTCGGTCAGGTCGGCAACGGTCGTTTCGCCCTGCATGGCGTCAAGTACGCGCTGGCGTCGTTCGGAAACCTTGCCGTCGATGTGAGCGCTGGAAAGCCGCTCAGATGGCCCCCAAATGTTTTGCTGACCCGCGCTGCCCTGCTTTTTGACAAGGCCACGCGCTGACAGTGTGTGCAGCCCCCGCGCAACGCTGGCATTACTGAAATTGATGCGGCGGGCGATGGCTGCTGACGTGTCGCCGTTCTTGATGTGCTTAATTATGAGCGCCTCAAGCGGGCTTGCTGTGAAGTTGTTCATCGTCGGGGGCAAGCGGGCGCGGTGGCCTTCATCCCTTGCCAGCTTCCGCATTGCCTTGCCGTAGAGTGTTTCTAGGTTGCTCATGTTTTTATTCTCTCCAGGCGTTCCAATGAAATTTTGATTGCTGCCTCTCCGTATCCATTTTCGCGCAGGCGGTCCTCGGTCCAGCCGCACAACAGTCTATTCACGCATTCGCGTATCTGCGTTTCCCTGTTGCCCGATATTTTAAAGCTCTGTGTTGGCATCTGTTTCATTTGGCGGGTCTCCTATAGGTCGGGGATTGGATCGCCCCCAGCGGCCCAATTTATGGGGTCTTTGGGTTTGATGCGGGTGACGTTTGCGCCGGGGAAATGCTTTTTGGTTTCCAAGACCAGCGGCGTTGCCAGTTTTTGCTGCAAGGCCAGCCCCGCTTCGTGAATGTTGAAAAAGGTCAGGTCGGGCCGTGCCGCTTTGGCGGCTTGCCATTGGTCGCCGTCGATCAAGATGCCAAAACGCAGCGCGGGGCGGTCGTCGGTCTTTTCGGCATAGCCTTCGATGAAAAGCCCGCTGGCTGGCTTGTGGCCTGCTTCAACGGCTTCCTGTTCCAGTTTGGCTATGCCGCGGATGCAGACGCCCGCCCATTGCTCGACTAGGGGCGCGTCACGGGCTTGGATGGCTTCGCTCAGTTTGCCAACGCAATGCCCGTACTTTCGCGCTATCTCTGTGCTGACCAGCCCCGGCAATCTGTCGATGCCCCACTTGCGGTTTGCGTCGTTCGTTGCCTTGTCGAAAGGGGCGCAAGCGAAGTGGCAGGCGCTTTCCGCCGCCGTTGCTTCTGGGTTGAGAATGCCATCGGGTTTTTGCGTCTTTTCACGGCGCAGCGGCTTGCCTCTGTTGTACGTCATACCCCGCCCCCCAAAATGCCGTCGAAGGTCAAAGGGCACAAATCAAACGCAGTTCCCGTACATATTTTATATTTTACCTGTTTTTGCCCCTTTTGGGCCTTTTTAGCCCCTTTTTCACATTCTACTGCACCCCCCTCTTTATTTGTGCCCTTTGTGCCCTTTATAAGAATACAGTAGTCAAAACAGTAGGTTACAAGGGCACAAATGGCGCTTTCCAACTTGTGCCCCATTTGTGCCTTGTGCCCTCCAAAATCCATTTGTGCCCTTCCACTTGTGCCCTTTTTTTCAGAGGTCATTTTCGCCCTCCGATGTGTCCAGAATTGACCGAATTTCGGCTGGTGTGGCGTTGCCCAGACGGGCGCTTTTCTTGAAGCAAATCCGCCGATTTCTGCCCTTCCATTTCACGGGTTTTGGGTAGCTGACCCAGCCTGCTGCTTGCAGCGCGTTTGACACTCTCTTAGTTGCCAAGCGCTGCCCGCCAAGCGATGCGATGGCTTCATTCAGGCAATCTGTGGCAAGCACGGTTTGGGTCACGCCATGCCATCCAAGGTCGATGGCTTCCTCCACGTCCACCTGATCGGGGGATCGGGTAGATAGGATCATCGCGCTCTTGTGTTCGCTTATGTCCGGCGCTGCGACCCGGTTAAAGTCGCTCAAGTCCACGTCCAGCAACCAGCCCCGCAGCACGTCCGGCTGCGTGTCAATCGCACTGTGCAGCGCCACCCAATAGGCGTCGTCAAACTCTGCAAGCATGTCATCGCGGCTCTCAAACTTGGTGCGGAATACCCCCCACCGCCTGTCGCCATCGTCCAGCGCCAGCGCGTCCATGTAGTTCGTCAGCGCCATGTAGTTGGTGACATTCACCACTTGTTTGCCGTCCTTGCCCTTGCGGACAATTTCAACTGTCTCGTTGGTGATCAGCGGCTTTAGCTTGTTCATGGCATCGTGTCGGCTGTTGCCGTGGACGCGGATTTCCTCAAGAACTTTGACGCAAGACCCTTCGGCCCATCCGGTGAAGTCCGAAAACATGGCTTCTGGGGATACTGGCCCCACGTTTGCCTTGCCCATGACCGCTGCCAGCATTTTTGCCAGCGTGGTTTTGCCGTCGCCCTGGACGCCTACGATAATGGGTGCCCAAAGTATTTTCATCCCGGGGTTTTGGACGTTGTGCGCAATCCACTGGATTACGATGCGGCCATGATCGCCCAAGATGGTCATGATGTGCTGTTGACAGATGCGCCATGCTTCCTTGGCTTCCCATTCGGGGTCAGCGCTTGGCACTGACTTGACGCGGTAGCTGTTGATAAAGGGGATGCCCTCGCTCATGATGTGCAGATCACCCGCGCAATCGGGGCGGTACATCGTGCTGTGCGCAACGGTGCCGAATAGGTATTCGATCAGTGTTTTGGATGCGGGGAATTTCTTTTCAACTGTTCCATTGGCGGTCTCAAAGCTGACAAGGCCAACATGCGGGGCCATGGCGAGATTGAAGGCAGCAACGCCCATCGCCTGCCCAGTTGCCTGATGGTAAAATTCATTGTCACCTGACAGGAATACCCACTTTTTCAGCTTGGCATTGCCCGCGTCCTGTTCGTCCACGCTGGGGGCCGCTTGCTGCGGTGGTGTAGGGTTGCCTGCCTCTGGGGCGCTTGGCGTCTCTGGTGCGCCAAAATCGCCCTCTAAGCTGTCACTGTCGGGCTTGCTGGGGTCAGTGACCTTTGGCGGGTCAACCTCGCGCCCGTAGGCCCGCACCGCCGCCTTGTAATCGCCCTGATGCTCATAGTGAACAAACAGGTCAAAGCCATCGCCATAGCAGCAATATTCCTTTTGCGCACCGATGCCTGCGGCAAGGTCTGATCCTGACAGGCTGACCCATGCGCGGTTCTCAAAGACGCGCACCGCATAGCTGCCGCTTGCCTGGTTCGGGCTGTTCCAGTGGTCGGATCGGCCCTGCTGTTCATAGCCATACTTGAGCATGAGCGCGGCCAGGTCATGGCGCTCGTTGAATATCTCAACCGGGGTGGCATCGTCGCCCAAGTCGCGCTTGGCAGCGGCCTTGGCGTGGCGCTTTTCAATCTCTGCGGCTGCTGTTGTGACGGCAGCGCGGACGGTCTGGCGGCGTTTATATATGCGGCTGTCCGGCTCTATCTTGAGCGTCCGGCCTTTGTTGAGGTGGTGCGCGTAGAACAGGGGCTTGCCGTCGCTGTCGCGCTTTTCGGGCGGGACGTTGGGCAGAAAGATCAGCTGGCCTGTGCGCTCTAACGCACGGTCGCAAACAATGCCGTCCATCTGGTAAAGATCAAAGATGGCGCTTTGCGTCTCCTTGTATTCCACGCCGGGGATGGCTGGCGATGTGAAGAACAGCACCCGCCATTTCTGATTGTCGGCTGTCGCGCTGCTGCTGCTGTAAACGATGTATGACGTTTCGCTGCCCACGATGGTTTCGGTGATGCGCGTGACTTCCTCAAGGCTGTGATTGCCCTTGTCTATATCGACGGGCAGAACGTGAAATTGACCGTTAAGGCGCTGCGCTTCGTGGCTGCGGGCGTCCGGCCCGTTATAGTCGGACCCGATGAACCACGGCGCTTGCATCTTGGGCAGGCTGTCGGGGTTTGCCGCCTGCGCTGCAATCATCTTGGCCGTGACGGTGCCGTAATCCTGCCCGGCCTTGCCGCTGGGGTTTGGCGCATCGCCGTTGCGTGTTGAAATGGTCAGGGCGTGGGTATCGCTCTGCCCATTGCCCGTCACCATCTGCGGGCTTGTGGCTTGCACTGTCATTACTCAGCCGCAAACGTATCATAGGTGTCCACCAGGTCGATTTCGTCCGCGTGGCTGTCAACGCCGCACTCTGCAATGCAGCCCTTCAACATTTCCTCGGCCTTGTCCCAGCCGACAACTGCCTTGCAGTATTCGCGTTGGGATTTGCCCGTGTGGGGCCAGAAATTAACGGTAATGCTGGTGCCTTCCAGTTCGTCGCCCACGATGGTTTGAACGTGCCAAGGCGCTTTTTCTGGGGATGGCTGGAAAAACTCCACCTGCGGAAAACGGTAGGTCAGTTCTCTGAACCCATCGTTATTCTCAAGCTGCTGGAAATAGTCGTCTCTGCGGGGATTTGCGAAAAGTTCCATTTTCGTGCCTCTGTGTTATTGATGGCACCGCTCACCCTTTGGTGAGTCGGTCGGTTGTTCGGCTGGCACGGGGCGGCGTTGTGCTTGGAGGCTGGTGCCGCCCCGTGCGTTAGTTAAAACGGAATTTCATCGTCGAGGATGCGGTCCGTTTTTGCTTGCGCGGCAAAGTCTGCGCTTGGCGGCAGGTCGTCCACGATTTCGGGTGAGCCAAAATCATCACCCAAGCCATCGCCGCCGTATTCGGCCTTCGTGACAACCACGGCATCCAGCAACAGGCTGATGCCGCCGCTCTTGTCTTGCGGGTTGGTTGCCGCAAAGGCCAGGACGCGCACATGGCCTTCTGAGCCGCCCCAGATGGCACGATCCTCAAGCGGGCTGTGATCGGCCTTCACAACGGTTGGCACCTTGTTGATTTTGCCATCGTTGGACATTGCGCCTTTCTTTGCGGTGAATTGCGCGGTTTCGGTGTCGTTGCCCTGTTCGTCTTTCAGCTTTTTCAGGCCAAAGACGGTTCCGAAGTCCGGCAGGCGCGAATTGCGGCTGCGGCAGTCGTTATAGTGGGCCTTCATTTCCTCAAAGATGCCTTTGGCCTCGCTGTAGGGCATGGTCCAGGCCAGTGAAAAGCCTGCGCCTTGGGCGTTTGCCGGGCATGGTTCGCTCTTTTCCGTGTTGGGATTGTAGCGGTACGGCTGGTCGAGCCGGGGCCATGCAAAGGTCACATTTTTGAAAACGAATTTCTTGAAGTCAGGGTTGGCCATTACGTGTTCCTTCCGTATATCTGGCGTGTTGCTGGCTGCTAGTTGGGCCGCAGCCTTGGCCGTTCTCTCAGCGGCTTCTATCGCCCCCTTGAGAATTGCTTGCTGATCGCGGTGCGCTTCTGCAATGTCGTCGGCCATGTTGCTGTCAAACAGAAACAGGGCGTCGATCATCAGGCTCTCTGCAATCAAATATTCGTTGAGTGTTTCAAGTGTTTCGATGCCTTCAATGGCATCGATGATTTGGCGCTTGGTGCGGTCTGCCCGCGTCCAGTTGGTGAAACGCACCGCCATTGTGTCGTCAACAATTTCAGACTTTGGCGTGGGGGTGGCGCAGGCGTCGTCGGTGTCCAGCCCGGCAAAGGGGTCTGCGTCAAGCACATCAAAGGTCATAATTCCACCTCGTTAAATCCGATATGATTGGCCCGCATAAAGTCGCGGGTTTCATCGACGCTGCGGACGACTGCCACGCGGTAGCCCTTGTGCCGCAGCATGTCATGCACGGCGGTCTGCGCGGGGCTGACGCGGCCTTTTGGGGCTTTCACCTCAAGAAAGAATGGGCCTGTTGTTGCGAAGGGCAAAACGATCAGGTCGGGAAAGCCGGGCAACATGCCTGCGGATTTGTTGCGCATGGCGGCAATCATGCCAGCCTTGCCGCGCTTGCCGTGTTCATTGACGCAGTGCTGCACAATGACGCCTGGCATTACTGCCCGCAGCCATTTGATGATGCTGATTTGCACTTTCAGTTCCGGCTGTGCCATTAGAACGCCCCTTTTGAAAAATGCGCGGCCCCATTCATCGGGGTTGCCCGGTAAAGGGCCGCGCAAGGTGCCGCGCCTGGGGTCTTGAAGGCGCGGTAGGGAGGGGCAGTAAATGTGGCGGGATCAACAGCCCCCCGGCCCGCCTCCGAGGTCAAAAGGGAGGAGCCCCTCGGCTGATGATTGTTGTATGGGGTCATGCTGCGGCCCCTGGCGCGTGATACGCGGTCACGAAGAAATCTTCGGGCCGCACATCTATTTCGCCGCGTGATGCCGCCTCAAGGATTTTGATCTGCGCTGCATTTGGGATAGCACCGCCTGTACCGCCGCGCTCTCTTGGGTAGGTCCAGCGATGCACAACGCTTTCGGTCCGGCCTGCAATCTTAGCAGTCGCGGTAACGCCGCCGCATTTTTTGATGATCTTTTCGGCAGGTGTCATAAAATACGCTCCATTGCTGAAACATACTTTAGATTATCGAAAGTTGAAGCGCAACCCCTTGTCTTTCGATAATCGTGATAGCATCTATAAAGTCATGACTTACAATAATCGAATGAGATTGGATTGGATAGACAAGCAACTTGAGTTGCGCGGCCTGACCCGCCGTGCGCTGGCTGACGCCATCCCCACGCTTACGGAGAGCAAGCTATCTTTGACAATGAAAGGTGAGCGCAAGCTTACCGCTGTTGAGGCTGACAATATCAGACGGTTTTTCGGGTATCGCCTACCAGATGACCCCCCAAGAAACATAGCTGACGCGCTACAGGACCAGCTTGCATTGCTTGGTGACGATCAATTACGGACTGTAGCACTGTATCTGGAAGCCCTGACGGGTAATTCTCCAACTCAGCGTGAAGAATCCTAAAGAACGAACCGACCGCATCAACATTGCCCTTATAGCTTCGACTGATATTTTCAACGTCAAGCTTGCGGCTCATGCTTTACCCCCTCCAGATTTCGATAATCACAATTTTATTATAATGACAATTCTACCTAAAGTAAGCAACCCCCCAACCAGTCATTTGTATTAAGTTTCGTTAATCGAAAGTTTTTCTTGATCTTTGACTTTCGATAATCTAAACCTTTCCTCACACCAACATGGAAAACGGAGGAACGGACATGATCAACGCACCCGACAATCTTACAATCCGGCAGGCGGGGCTTCGCGCCCTTGCCCGTTACAACCGCGACGTATCGCGTCGGACGGTGACACTGCCCAAGACTGAATATCATGACGCCAGCGCCCGCAAAACGCCTGCATCGGCAGAAGGCCGGGTGCAGTCATGAACACCTACACCGCATTTGAAAACATGGCCCGCGCAGCAGCAGCAGCGCCCGTCACCACATGGCGCGTCGATTACCGCCAGCTAGACGGCACCCTTGAGCCTGTCGGGGACACCCATGCCACCCATGACGCCGCCTATGATGACTATGCAGACAGCCACAAATTCTGGCCCCACGCTGACTTGGTTGTCTGGGCGCTGCATGATGACGGCATGGCCGAAGATGTGACGGCTGAATTTGAGTATGAATTGGAAATGCTTTGCGAAAAACGCGGCCTTCTTTGTGAGTGGCTTTCATGATCCGGCGCTCTCCAACACCGCAAAAATTGCGCAAGCTGTTGCGATACGATCCCGAAACTGGCAAACTGTTTTGGAAGCCCCGTGATACGTCTTTTTTCAAGACTGAAGGCGCATACAAAATTTGGAATGTGCGGTTTGGAAATAAACAGGCCGGGACTATCAGCAATGGTTACATTCACATCGGCCTGGCTGGCAGTTTGTTTCTCGCTCATCGGATTGCTTGGGCCGTTCACCACGACGCTTGGCCAGTGGGCCAAATCGACCACGTAAACGGTGACCGAGCGGATAACCGCATGGTGAACCTGCGCGACGTGACGCCGCAGGAAAACCAGATGAACACGAAACTGCGATGCGACAACACAAGCGGCGTTGTCGGCGTGTCTTGGAATAAGGCCAGCGCGAAGTGGCAAGCGCAGATCACGGTCGATGGGAAAATCGATTACCTTGGCCGTTTTGACGACCTCGAAGACGCCATCGCCGCAAGGTCCGAAGCGGAAGCACAATATAATTTCCACGAAAACCACGGGCGACTGTCATGATCATGCTGCGCGACA
>Ga0208134_1000135_pt1 | contig 43842 bp, 60 predicted proteins | sample VirMetDEL_Mar_31_FD_184515 | JGI IMG/M metagenome (GOLD analysis project Ga0208134, IMG submission 184515) | Aqueous microbial communities from the Delaware River and Bay under freshwater to marine salinity gradient to study organic matter... | ecosystem: Environmental > Aquatic > Marine >...
TACCTGTGATTGTGATAGGTCCAGCCATAACTGACCCTGTGTTTGCTGGTACTGTGTATGTAGCAGCTTGTACTTGATTGTGTTGGAAGATACCACCAGCTGTAGATAAAACTACACCTGCTTGATTCCAGTCAGCCATATCTGTATTGTCTAGTTCGTAGTGTATTCCATTAGCAATACCATCTGTCAGTGTAAAGTCTGAATCTCCATCTGATAATGCAGATGCTGAACCTGATGCTATTTGATTAGGATTTATTTTATATACAGTTCCATCTGTAACATCTTCCATAATTAAGAAGTCATTTGCTGTATCTGCTGTTATACCTGTACCATCAGCTAAGTTAGATGGGTCTACAGTTAATGATACTGCACCAGATGTTGCTCCTCCAGCTAAACCAGAGTTAGCTGCTGTATTTACTTCTGTTATATCTCCCGCAGAAACTATATCTGATATTAAAGCTTTTTTTGTACTATTATCCGTAACATCTTCAATAAGAATATAATCTGTTGTTGTAGCTGTAACTACACTAGCTGCATTTACATCAACATTTAATGTTACTGTACCACTGACACCTCCGCCATCTAAGGCTGTACCAGCAGTTACACCTGTTATATCTCCAGTTGTAGCTGTTGCCCACTCTACAATACCACCAGATGATACTTGTAAAGTCTGACCTGATGAACCTATACCTAATTTAGCAAGTGTATTGCTACCAGAAGCATAAAGAATATCTCCAGTAGTATAACTTGTAAGTCCAGTACCACCATCTGTTTCATCTAATGTTCCTGTTATTGAACTAGCTCCTAAATCTACTGCTACTTCTGTTGATTCTATTACAAGTCCACCATTTGATTTAAGGTCAGTACTAAATGTTGTACCAGTTAAATCTAAACCATCACCAGCTGTGTATTCTGTGTTGGTATCTGTAGCTGCAATTGTAATAGCACCCGAACCATTAGTTATAGTTACATTAGTTCCTGCAGTTAATGTAGCTTTAGATAGTGTATTACCTGTAGTTTTACCTATAAGTAACTGACCATCTGTGTAAGATGTTTGTCCTGTACCACCTGTAGCAACTGATAATGTTGCTGATAATCCCGATGCTGTACCAGATGTATTTTGTGTGCCAGCAGTATTAACACCAGGCAAATCTATGTTAGTTGTACCATCAAACGATACGCCACCTATTGTTCTTGCAGTTTCTAAAGCTGTTGCCGTTGCAGCATTTCCTGTTGTTGAACCAGAACTACCAGATACATTGCCTGTTACGTTTCCAGTTAAGTTTCCAGTTACATCTCCAGTAACATCTCCAGTGACATTACCAGTTAAGTTTCCAGTTACGTTTCCTGTAACTGCACCTGTAACATTACCAGTAACGTTACCAGTTACATTACCTGTTAAATCACCTGTAACGTCTCCTGTAACATCTCCAGTTAAGTTACCTGTAACGTTCCCTGTTACATTACCTGTTAAGTTACCTGTTACATTAACTGTAATAGAACTCGGTAGTCCAACTGTAAATGTTTGTCCTGTTAATCCTACAGTTGCTTCATTAGCTGTACCTTGTATAGTTAATGATTGACTATCTAAATCAACAGAACTTGTTGTAGAACCATCAGTTATATCTAAATCTTGTGCTGTTACATTGTTATCTACATAAGCTTTAACTGATTGCTGTGTAACACCTTTAGTAGCAGAGTTAGATGCCATATTATCTTCATCTAAAAACAATGTTGTATTAATTGCTGTACCAGCTTCGTTAATTATTGTGTTAACTCTGTCATGTACATCATTAAACATTTCTGCCATAGCAACAAATCTAACTTTAGCTCCAATAGAATGAGCATTTAATCCACCACCATAAGTATCTATGTTTCTAGTAGCTGTTAAGTTAACACCAGTCTTTGCGGATACGTAAATATACTCTCTAGTAGAGTCGCTATCTGGGTCAATTACTAAATAAAATCCTGATGTTCCTGATGAAAAATCACCAATACTTGCTGGAGAAGCTGCAACTGAGACTGTTTGGTCTGACGAGCTTGCAGACAATGCAGATATTAATGTTGTTTCGTATGCGTTTTGTAACTGTGTTTCTCTTGCTACCATATTATCCTAAATTAGTTACAGCCAATGTACCAACACCTAATAATCTAGATATAGATGTAGTAGTACTTTCAGCTCTAACACCTCTTACACGTATCATGCAATACTGAGTAACAGAACCTAATTTTCCATCTTCAATAATTGGATACTCAACAGATTCTACCACACCTCTTATGGTTTCACTAGGTTCATACAAAATTAATGTAACAGCATCTCCTTCTTTATTTTTTAAAGTTTGATAAATAGTTTCACCTAAACCTGTTACACGTAATCTTTTTCTATTTGGTCTTTCTATTTGGTCAGATAAGTTTATTGGTATTGTTACAACTACAAGTTCTGGTCTAGGCAAAGCTCTAATAGCTACAGACCTAAACTCAGGAGAAGATGTAAATGTTGTATTAGGTTTTATTACTATCTTTGAGTTAACGTATCTAGCTGTTCTGTTTAATTCATACTCTACACCACCAGTACCAGCAACTGATTGCCCAACTAACTCCCAGTTAGCACTATCTGGATTATCTACAGTGTCATATGTAGTAGATATATAAACATCTACTTGTCTACCTTCAGATAATTCGTTATGTTCTACTTCTATTCCTACCCATTGTTTAGATTCTGATGTAAAAAAGTCTGCATTTGGTAATATTAAATAACCTTCTTGCACAAATATTGTCTCACTTTCTTTATAGATGTCTTTTCCAGCACCAACAATAATAAATTTACCATCACTTTGAGTAATACCTGTAATAAAAGAACCTGTAGATATTTCTAAATCTCTTGCTAATCCAGCAGTTGGTAAGTAATATCTCCACAAATATGCTTCAGTAGTGGATTCTTTTATACCCATGTAAATGCTATCTCTTGTTGCAAACATATGTTTTGGCGAAGCATCTATATTAGATACAATCCATTCTTTTATTAATTGTCTATCAGCTAATACATACAAATCATCAGCAACTGTTAACTGTGAACGATACAATCTACCAGTCTTTGTTGAAACTTCTCTTGTACCAAAAAATACAATTCCTTCTGCAGCAGAAATACTATGTACTTCTTCAAAAGGTACATTTGTTTGACCTTTAAGCGTCATTGTTCCAGCTACATCTTTGATAGAATATATATTTCCATCTGTACTAGAAACAAGTACGACTGCACCTGCATCTACTACACCTGTAATATCGTGTGTATTTTCTGAAACTATAATTGCATCAGCAACTTGTAAGTCTGAACTAGACCAAGTTTTATCAAAAGGACTTACAGCCCACAAATATTCTGCTGTACTTTTTTTACCACTAATAAATAACTGTCCCTTAGAAAACCATATACCTGTTAGTCCACCATTAGAACTCATATGAGTAGTTTCTTCAGTCCATGTAGATGTACCATCAAATTTTATTAACTCTGAATTACTTGTACCATCTGCAGTAGTAGCAAACAATCCATTACCAAAAGCAACAATACCTGTAAAATTGTAATTTATTGTTAAACCAGTTGTTACTGCTGCCCATGTAGCACCATTATCTGTTGACACATAGATACTAGTATTATCAGTAAGATATAAATTACCATTAGTTGTTTGTGCTAAATAGTTATTACTACCTTGTAAATCATTACTACCACCACGAACGTTTATTTCATCAGTAGCTTTTAATAAATGTATCTTATAACTTCCTTCTTCATCTCCATGAAAAACATCTATACCTTTAGAATCAAAAAACTTACTTACATCATCTTCTTCACCATTTCTTTGATGTGCTGTATCTAATCCTTCACCACCACTAAAGTTACTTCTAGAAAAAATCTGTCCTACGTTAGTAGTAATATCTTCAGGGTTAACTGCAAGATTTATACTTTGTTGCGGAAACTCTGCTGATTGTACAGTTAAAACTCTATTAGGCCCTGTAGCTGTACGCATAAGTAAATCGTCTAATTGTAAACTATACCCGTGTCTTTTAGGATTTGTTATCTCAGATGCAAGAGGTACTCTTACCATTATATACCTGGATTATGTGTGCCGTTTATTGATACGGATTCAGGATACCTTGCTCTTAAGTTTTTTCTAGCTTGTTGTATAAGTATTTGTTGATACTGTAATAATGAATTTCTAATACTTGTTGATGAACCTACAGGATATACAGCAGCTTGTAAAGATTCAGTTATATAATTTTGTGTTGCCATTGGTATATCTCTACCTGACATTATCTGTGCTGCTACTCCTGCCATAACTATTGGCTCATATTCTGACTCTAAACCTATAGAAGCTAGCGTTGTTGATTCATTTGCAGGTGCAATAAATTTCTTTTTAAAAGTAATGTACGCTGAGTGACCAGAAGCAATACTGTAAAACTGTAATGCATTAACAACAGACGGTCCATCAGTATATGTTTTAGTTCTTTCAGTACCTGAATCATCTGTATAAACAAATGGATTAGGTAGTTGTATTAATTGTACAGATACAGGTGCAAACATGCTACCTGTTGAATCTGAATTAGTTGCAAAATCTGTGTATTGTGATATAGCTTTTATAGGGTTTACTAAATAATTATAAGTATCTGCATCTGAACCATGTGTACCTAATAAAACGTAACCTGTACTTGCAGTAGCAGTTATTGTTTCAACTGCGAATAGAGTAGGGTAGAGGTTTTCTACTTGGTCTGATATAGCATCAAATACTACTTTACGAGTAAATGGAGGATTAATTTTTAATAAATCACCTGTAGTATGTGCAGCAATTGTTGTACCACGTGCAGCTCTAACAACAGTTATTTGTTGTGATGAAGTATTTAATGAAGCAACTAACATTAGTTCTTCTCCTACTTCAATAAAAGCACCAGTTCCTAATGCATCTTCTTCTTCAGATGTTAGATACGTATTATCATAATCAATTATTGTATCTGTAGAGGAATCAGTCATACCATCTTTTAAAACTGTAAAAGATGATACGTCATCGTTAGGTTCTAGATACTCTCTAAAAACCCTGTCTATGAGGTGTCCTATGTTTAAACTCATAGTAACTCCTAGACGCTAACGAATACTAAATCTATTTGTCTTTCAGCAGCTTCAGAACTGGCAGAAATTACTTTAATGTATCCACCTTTTACTAATGCAAATGTATAAGGGTCAACTGCACACCAACCATTTAAGGCTTTTGTAAATGTTATTGCTGCACCTGCAGCATTATTTACTGTATTCATGTTAGCTGTTCCATCTAAACTATATTGTATTGTTACAGTAGCTCCTGTAAAAGCTGCGGGAAATCTTACTCCTGCTAAAGCCATACCTTTAGTATCTATAACGTCACTTGCAGTTTCACCAGATGCTATTGTTGCTGTTTTTGCGTATGTATTACTCATATTTTCCTAACTATAGCAGAACTTTCGAGAGGTATTGCTACAACCCGAAAGTTTCTACTAAATATTTTGCTATCTAAGCAACATCATTAATCATACAGTGGTATGAAGGAGGACCGAAGTCGTATCCCATTTCCATGTAGATTGCTTTTGCTACTCTTGCGTAATCATCTTGGTCAATGTCACGTACGAATACTGTACCAAATCCTGGGATGTTGGTAAATACTGGTTGTACGAATGCAAAGTCCACAATAAATGCTTTGTTTGCAGTAATGATATTAGGGTCAATGACCATCATACCAATTGAACCAAATGGTGTTACAACTGTATCAATGTCGATACCAGCGATATTTCTATCTCTTGGTAAAACAGCAGCTGTTAATGCACCAGATATAGCACCATCAACTGTTAGCTCTTTGTTAAGGTCTAACAATTGTTGTGGGCTTACACACAAAACAGGATTAAGCATTGGTGCAGAAGCATCATAGAGCCTCTTTAATGCACCAGCGATTGTATCCCAGTGTAGTTTTTGGTCTGTTCCAGAGCCATCTCCAGCTGTATCGTTATAGTAAATGTTACCATTGATACCACCAGCGGCTACTGAGTTATTAGCATTAGCGTTAAGAGCTAAGTATTCTGCAAGTCCACGCATTTCTCTTGTACCAGCACCTGGTGTTGTATTAGCACCATCTGCAAATGTACCGTTGAATGCAAACCATTCTACTTCTCTTGCTACTTTTTCCATTGCTAGAGACATTTGCTCTGCAAATTCGTCAACAATTGGATTTCCACCAGCAAGCGCTAGCTTATCTCCAGCTGTAAGTGTTCCATCACCATCAGAACTGTTTGCAATATTTGCAGACAAGTCAAATGGATTTTGGTTTCCGTATGATGCCATTGCTGTGTAAGTCATCTTTACACCTTTATGAAATACCTGCGTTACACCTGTGAATGCTACTCTATCGCGACCTAAATATTCTGTAGGTTGCGCACCTTCTTGACCTTTAGTAGGTTCAGAAGATACAGTTGCATTGTCAGCTGCTTGGATTTGCCAGAAAGTAGATTGTAAAACCTTACCCCCGTTTAATCCTCCAGTTGCAGATAAGAAAGGTGTTCTTTGACCACCGACACGGAATAGCTCGCCAGAAAAGTTATTAATTTTCTGTGCGTAAATTGAATTATTGGTAAGCGAAATAGCTCCCATAATTTACCTCCGTTATTATCTTGTATTAAACTGTTACTTTTTTTCTTCTTGGTCGAGTAATGCCAATCTAGCTCTAATACTTGCCTTAGTATCACCTGTAGCAACTATTTTGTCTAGTTGACTCATTACGTCTAACGGTACATCTGAACGTGAATTTGCGTCAAGTGCAGCTACTCTAGCACGAGCATCATCTTGGGCTACTGGTACGTCTTCAGTTTGTGGTTGTTCTGTGACAGTTCCACTAGCTTCAAAACCATATTCGTCTTTAGCAAACTGTGCAATAGATTCTGTATCAACAGGTCCATTGTACACTTGTTTTAATGCCTTACCGAAACCTTTGTCTGTTTGTAATCCCAACTTACCAAAAACATTATCTAGCTCTTTGTCTTTAAAAGATGCCAGTTCAGCTTCTAGTTTCTTAAGTTGTTCATCTTTACGTTCAACTGTTTCACGTAATTGTTTTACACCATGTTCTTGCGGTGCATCAAATTCTTCCATCTTGTACCTCCACTATGTGTTAACCTATCAGACAAGACCATAGGCATCTTGCCGTGGTGCTACCTTACCACTTGACTTGCACCTCTGGTAGCTATAAGCTACAAGTCCATTACTCTACGTATTTAATACAAGCTTTCAACGTAGGCCTGAAAGCCGATTTGATGGTCTATTGTACTGCGGACCTCTCAACGCATAAAACTATTATACACTAACTTGTTGTAAGTCCAGTAATTTTGTCACCTTTTTTCCTAGAACCAGCAACAAAAGAACTTTCAGCTAATGCTTCATTAGTTGCTTTTGCTACAGCTGACATAGCTTCTGTATTACCTATAGCTGATTCCTCTAAATCAGATATATCTAATCCTCTATCTATACTTTGTTCTTGTGTTAAGAATGTTTTTGCTCCACCATATAAACCTTTAGCAGTTTGTCTATCAAAACCAGCTTTTCTTAATCTGTTTGTTCTATCAAAATTAAAATCAAATCCTGCAGCTTTAGCTTCAGCACCTATTTGTAATGTACTTATTTCATTATTAAGTATTGCATCTTGTATATCTGGATTAATTAATCCTGCTAATATAATTTCATTTGTAACATTTTCAATACCATATTGATTTGCATATAATTCAGCAACTTGTGGTATATCATCTATAACTGAATCGTATACTGTTGCAACTCTTATATCAAATTCTTCTGGTGCAACACCATTAGTAATCATTTGTTCAAACTGTTTATTAAAACTCTCAGAGTAAGCAATACCATATTCTGATAATGTATTACGATATGAAGCTTTATTAGACATTGCTTCTAATTCGCTCATTACTAAAGCACCACTAACAGGGTCAGTCAAGTATCCAAAGTTATCTTTCCATACTTGTGTTTGCCTAGTCATTGCTAATGCTGTTGCTGTAACTCCTGTTGTTGCCCAATTTTTTGCAAACTCATCAATTAATGCTTCTGGAAAAAAAGAAAATGTACCTCTTGCAACAGCTAATCCTGTACCATAACCATAATCAATAGATAAACTTGAATCTCCATCACTTCCATTAGAACTTGTATCAACTGTTCCTGTTGGACCTGATGGTTCTGTATAATAATTAACTGCTTTATATGCTTCTTCAGAACTACCATCAGACATAGTAACAGTTTTATCTGGGTTATATTTAACAACATTTGTTCCTTGAAATTCAGGTAAATCTGTAGTTAATACCCAACCATCTGCTTGATAATCACCAACTAATTCTTCATCTACATCAGAATATGAACCACCTGGAGTTCTCATTTGTACTAATGCCATTATTTACCAACTCCTATTCTTGTTTGATAATCTTGAACAGGAACTATTCCTTGTCCAAATGCTTGCATCATTGCCATAGTTGCATCGTTCTGTGTTTTTTGATAACCACGTTGTAAACCTGTTTCTCTGAGTATTGCGTCTACTTTACTTGCATCATTAATTTGTATTAAATCCTGTACAACATCATCTGTTTCATCAATGACTACTCCCCAAATACTTTCAGCTTTATTTAATATAGGTTGTACTATATTTTTCCAACTAAAATCTCTGTCATACATTGAATATCCACCTTGAAATCTCATATCTTTAAACTTTTCTATTAACTCATTTTGATAAAAAGAACTTTGTCTTACTTTACTAGCCTCATATAAAACATCTACATTAGCGTGCATTGCTTTAGGTAACCATATGTCCATAAGATTTTGTATATTAGCTTGTCCACCAGTAGCTGCTGTAACTGTTCCACCATCTACTACAGCTTTAAAACCCATATCCCATTCAACATCAAAATTATTATCAACAGCTTTAGTTACTTGTTCAATTGCAGTAGTTCTGCTCCATTCTCCTAATGCCCATTTACTTGCAGCATAGTTAATAGAGTTATCATCTAATTTACCAAGTATATTTGTAACTGAGTTTTTTAATTGTTTAGCATATTCTTCTTTTAATTTACTAAAACCTAATTCATCTAATAAAGAAATCTTTTTATTATCATACATTTCTTTTGTATAACCTAATTCATTAATAATGTCATAAAATCTTGTATCAGTTTCTATATTAGTTTTCCAATTTGTAGAATCTTCTGAACGTAATTCAACTACTAAATCTAAAAAATCTTGATTGTTTGCCCATGGAAGACGTTCATCTAAGTTTGCTAAAGTTGAAACAGTAGCTTCTATAATGTTTGTACTATCATCAACAATTTCTAAAATATTACCAGCTTTAACTAATCTATCACCTTCTACTATTTGTAAATCCCAATCATCTTGATTTATATACATATATCCTTCAATGTTTTTACCAGCTATTAACTTTCCTTGACTATCAAATTGATTTACAAAACTAGGATTAATGTTAGTTATTGTACTTAAATCAACACCTTTAGATAACTCCCAATAAAGTATTGAAGCTCCATTATCATAAGCTAAATAAAATGTATTACCGACTTGTATAAGTGTTGTACCTTTAGGTCCAAATGTAACTTCAGCCATTTATTAATCCTTCTATCCAATTGTAATCTTTATTATAACGAGACTTTTTAATTTTACGTGGAACTCTACCTATATTGGGTGTTAATTGTGTCATTACAATACTATCCATTCCTAATTTAGAGCTATTTTTTTCATTATATTTATCTAATGCTATATCAGTAGGAGAAATTTTAGCCGTCATTTGTAAATTTCCAATGACTTGTTCTTTATAAGATTTGTTATCTTTAATTTTTTCTTTATCAATACCAGGAAAAAGTATAGGCATTATAGGATTTAATGCTTTTTCTACACCAGGTTCTATTAATGCTCCTAAAATTAAACCAATTTCATAAACATCTAATGCATTTATACCATCTATTGCTAATAATTTAGCTTTGTTTTTTAACAATTTAGAAATTTTTACATCTGGAACAATCATAGCTGCATCTGTAAATACATTTGGGTCATTTAACTTAGCTGCTCCGAGAGAACCACCAGGTGTGTCTGTTGTAACTAAATAATTATACTGTGCAGATAATTCTTGTTTCCATTTTGACATACCTTCTGGTTTTTTTCGTGGGTCAATAGGTTTACCATCAGCATCTAAATCCCAACCTTCTATGTCTGCTAATCTTGCATCTTCTATTGGAGATGGTTCTTTATAGTCAAAAAATATTGTTTCTAAATCTTCGCTTAAAGGCCAGTTATAAGGAGGTTGTTTATTAAATTCATTTTTAAATAAATCAAGATTAGATGTAACTTCTTTATTGGTATAATCTAATAATTGTTCTGCTCTATCAGCAGGAAGTCCTTTAACATATTCATCAAAATCTAAATATCTTGTAAGTAAACCTTCTTGTAATCTTGGATTTTCTATATTATTTTTAATAATTCTTTCTAGTCTAAGTCTTTCATTTACTACATTTGTAGGTGGTCTTGTATATTCTCTAACAAAACTTCCTGCTTCTTCTATATCATTAGGGTTAAATTCATTTGCTAAAAATGGTGAATCTGCAATTTCATCCATATATTTATTTATAACATTATCTACATCTTTTTCTTTAAATCCTTGAAGTTCTAATTTATTTTTAATTTCCATAAAAAATTCTGTATGTGATTCTATTCCATCAATAAAAGATGGATTATTTATAATTTTATTTATATCAATATTTGTAGGAATTTTAATATTTGTATTTTTAATTACATTAGTTAAAGCTTCAGCTTGATTAACAGTTCTATCAGGATTACCTGCAAAAGAATCAGTCAATTTTGTACCTTGGTCTACAATTTTTTTTAATTCTAATATTTTATCTGGATTTTCATTAGCCCATTTTTGCCATAATTGTTGATAAATTCTTTTACTTTCTTCAATAGGTTTACCAAATAAAATACTATCTTGTGTTGGAGGTCTTCCTTTACCTGATTTTTTAATATCATTTTGCCATACTTCTTCAATTGTTTTGCCAGCAAAAATACCTTCTTTAAACGTAGCATTTAAAGCAGAAAATTCTTTACCTAATTGATTACCTTTAGTAGAAACTTCAAAAGTAGATTGAGCTACTTTAGATTCACCAGCTGCTATACGTTCTCTAGCTATTCTTCTAGCTTTTTCAGCTCTAGTTTCTTCAGCCATTACCAGTTAAAAAACTCATAATATCTTCTTGTGCTTCGGTTTTAGCATTAGAAGCTTCTCTTAAACTATTAACATTAGTAGCACGTTCTTGTATTTTATCAGTAGCTATATCTGTTGGTGAATCAACATCTAATGTTGCTGCATAATCTGGATTAATTTTTTCCATTGTTACATAATTTTCTATTGGACGTTCAGTAACTGGACTAACACTACTAGATATTCTTTCAGCAACTGTATTCATAGTTTCATTCATACGTTCAAATTTATCTTTAGCAACTAATGATTGTAGATATGGATTATATTGTTCTGCCATTTGAATAGCAGTTTCAGATTTTTCTTCATCTGATGGATAATAACCAAACGTTGCATAGTAAGATTCGTCATAAAATTCTTCATATTGTAATTTTGTCTTTGGTCCAAATTGTTGTCTAATCATATCTTCTGATTTTTTGTCAGTTAACAATTCAGATTGTTTTTTAGCTTCACTTGCATTATCTAACATACGTGTAAAAGCATTGCCAAATATTTCTTTTTGTAAAATAATTGCAGGTGGTGTCGTGTTGTTTGCTCTATCTCTATAATCTAAACCACCAAAATAAGTATTAACGTTATAATTAAACGTTCTATTATTAATAGTGTCTGTTATATTAGTTAATGCATTTGAAACATTTGTAGAATTTTCATGCCAATCATTCATTTGACTATCTGCATATAAAAATATTTCATTAATAAAATTAGTTGTTTGTATTCCTTTTTCGCCACCAAGTTCTTCACCAAAATATTCTTCTGTTTTTAATCCAGAAGCTATTGCATCTCTTTGCATTCTATCTACTGTTGATGTATTTAATGAAAAAATTAAAGAAGCAACAAAATCATTTTGAAAATGTCCGTTAAAACTAACAGTATTGTAAACTCCTTCTTCATTGTATATAGGTTCATTATTATCATCTAATATAGGCATAAGTCTAGGATTATCTAATACAGTTCTATTACCTATACTTGTAAGTGATTGATTGTTAGGTACATTGTCTATTATTGGAAAAACATTAGGACCAATTTGTTCAATTGCATTTACTATATCTAAAGTTATTCCAGAAGTTATAGCTTTACTTAATATCTGTTGTTGTTCAGGTGTTAAAGTGTAATCATCATATATAGAATCAAAATTAAAATCATTAGGTAAACCTACTGTATCTATAATCTCTTGTTTTTGTTCAGGTGTCATTAATTATCTCTCATATCTGTAATAAATTCTAGCTTATCTCCATCATTATTATATAGTTTAATAAAGACGCCATTCCAAATATACCAGAAATCAGGGTTTTTTTCTATAATCTTGTATGCTTGTTGAGCAACAGAAACTCTGACTGCATATGCTTCTTCAGTAGTACTTTCTAACCACCAAGTTTTACTATCAGTTCTACTGTATTCTTTTGATATTTCTTCAGCATCTTCAACTACTTTAATAAAATCAAGTAATCCTTTTGCTGATGGTTGTTGCATAGCTTTTGTATTTGTAGGCCATAAATATCTAATTTCATTCCAAATTTCTCCTGCAGGTATAAAAGTTTGTATACCATAATTACTTAAAAATCCAGGATTAGAATATGCTAAAGCATTTCTTGCATCTCTTTTTTTAACTACTTTTTCTGCATAATTTAATGTAGTATCTTCATCAATTTGTTTTGCTAATCTTTCATATCTAAACCAAGCAACAGAATCGTTTTGTTGTAATGCAAATTTATCAGGTCTTTTAGTAACACTAAACCATAAATTAGAATAAGTACGTTCTGCTTCAGGATTATCAGGAACTAAATACGCTGCACTTTTTGGAAAAAGAGTAAGTAACTCATTATTTTTTCTTAGAAAATCAATATTTCTTTTTTCAAAAACTGCTTTTGTACCATCAGTAGATTCTTTACTACCAGTAGTTATATATGGATGGTCTATACCATATTTAACATAAAATTCTTCTGCAGCAATAGTTGAATCAGAATTGTTTTTTATTAGTATTTTATTGTATTCATTAGCTAACATTTGTGTTGCCCACCATTTACCATTTTTATCTTTAACTGTAAATATAGGTTTAAATCCAGTAGGAAGTATTTCCTGTGCTATAGCTCTAATTAAAAATAATGATTTAGCTTTATGAGCTGAGTATTGTAACAAAGCATCTGTTAATGTTTGTTCTGTTAGCTCGCCTTTTGCTGGACCTTGTTCACTATATAATGCTACTTTACGTCTACCATTCCAATCTTCATTTATATATCTAATATATTTATCTAATACACCAGACTTTAATAGTCTTTCTTCATCGTAACCTGCACGTATATTACTATAAATATCAATAGTTGTTTCTGCTCTCATACTGTCATATTCATCAGTAGAAGTTAACCATTCTTTAACATTATTATCAGAATCAATTCTTCTTTCAGAACCTGGTCCTGAAGATAACCCCTCTGCAAGTAATTCAAATGGGTTTCCAGCTGCTATTAATTTTTTAGCAAAAGGAGGTGGAGATAGTATTGCTTCAGTTATTTCATCTGGTGGAGCAAACGGCCCAAAAAACTGTTCTCTTAGTTCCATTTTTGCATCCATTTTATCAAATACTTTATTTAAAGCAAAAGCTACTATTGAGTTAGGACCTGGAGTTAAACTTGTACTTAATAAGTTTACACCTGCTATATTGCCAGCTGCAGTCATTCCTGCTTGTGCTTGTTCTAATCCTAAATCTTTTGGAAATACTAAATTACTTATTTTTGAATTAAAAGGATATAAAAATAAATCGTCACCACTACCATTAGGGTCTGGTGAAAACCATCCTTGTCCTTGAAAATTATACGCACCAGCAGATGATTTTAGTCCTTTGTATAATAAATTACCCTCACGTATTTTATAAGGATTTTTAGCAGCTAATCTTCCCCAAGTTTTTCCCATTTCAAACCAAACTTCAGGGAAAGGAAATATATTTCTAGTTATTTCAGAAAGTTGATGTCTTTCAGAAGCATCATATAATAACTGTTGAGTACCTTTTAAACCAAACTGACTAGCTAATTCGCTTGTTGCTCTATAACTTCCTGTTTTACCAGATTGACCTAGTAGTTGCATACCAACAAGTTCATCAATAGCTTTTTTTGGTATCTTTGCATCTTTAAATTCTTTAATATATTTAGTTTGTAATTTTTTAGTATACGTAGGAAACTGTGCAGCAACATACATATATCTGTATTGTTTAAAAGCAGGTGACCTATTAAGTCTTGATAGTGGTTCTGTTAACAAAAAGTTAAAAGATGTATTCCAAAATTCTGACATTAAATCAGCTCCTCTACCTAAACTTGTAGAAGCTAATCTACTTTTTTTAGGCATCATTACTTTACCAAAATCAACTGATACAATTTCATCACTACCAGCAATATAATTTTGTATTTCTCTATAAATAGCTTGTTGTTGTTTTCTACCCCAATTTTTTACAAAAGGTGCTTTTTCCATATCAGGCATCATAGAAATGTAATCATCTGGATTAGTAACATCTCCTCCATGTTTTAATAATTTATCTGTCCATAAAGCTTCTCTTATTTGTAAGTTTCCATTATTTTCTATTGCATTATGATTAAAAATAAATGTTCCGTCAATTTGTTTAAATCTGTCTACACCTTCTTGCATTACATGACCTGTTCGCATTCTTATATCAGCTTCTAAAACAGATAAATATTCCATCATTTTGTCATGTTTAGAAACAATTTGTCTATATCTATCTCCTGTTTCTTGTATTAAATCTAATGCCATATCTTTTGCTTCTCTAGTTCTAGCCCAAGCTTCTAATTCAGGTCCCCAACCTAATCTTGCTACAACTCTTGACATTGGATTATTTCTTATATGTTGCAATTGTGTATTTATTGCTGATGCTCCTGCAATACTTTTTGCATCTACAGCTACCCAATTGTATCCTTTAACACTCTGACTTCTATAATCTATACCTTGATAAGACCAGTTTGCATTTACAGCTTCACTAAAATATTGTGAACTTAATATTTCATTAGTATCGTTACCAGAATCCATAAATTTTTCTACTAATTTTCTAGTACGACTACGTTTAGGAAGTTGTCCATAAGAATATACCCATGATAAATAATCTCCAGGATTTGTAAATATACCGTCTAATCCTTCAAATATAAATCTAGCTTGTTCTTCTAAACCTACTCTAAATGATAAAGCTTGTTTAATAATTTTTGTTGGTTTAAATATTAATGAGTTCCAACCATCAAACAAACTACTTATTAAATCGTTTTCTATTTTGTTAGTTGGTATAAAACCATATTTAAAAGGATTTTTACCTTCAGCTATTAAATTATTCATATATCGTAAAGGAGCTTTAAAATGGTCAGGGTCATCAACAGCATCTGCAACTTCAAAAAAGAATCCTTTTTGTATTCTATTAAGTCTTCTTACTGGGTATAAAGCTGCTCCATTATTTGCAGCTTCAGACAATTTAACTAAAGAAGGAACATAAATTTTTGTACCATCTTCTCTTTTAACAAATTTAGTAAAAGAAGTAAAAACTTCATCGCCCATTTCATCAGCTAAAAATGATTTTAATTGCTGTTGACTATTTTTTATATCTTCTAAACCTTTTTTAAATAATTTTTCACCATAATCACCTTTAGTACCAGCAATTAATTTTCTATCATATTCCATTAATCTTGTAGAAAATGCATCTAAATCATCTACAACGCTTCCACCAGATTTAGTTTTTCTAACATTTGTTATAAAATCATTTAAAACTTTATCTGCCATTCTGCTTGTGTAACCTACATTTTCTACATGACGAACTATATCAACAAATGCTTGATTTCTATTTTTATAACTTAAATTACTACCAGGTAATGTACTAAATTTCTTTGTCCAATATGGACTCATACCTTGTGTAAATGCTGAACTAAAACCTAAATTACTTGAGTAATCTAAAACACCTAATTCTTCCCAATCAGTTAAAGCTTTTTTATTTAAAGTTACTGTACCATCTACAACTCTATTAAAAGCATTATCACCTTTTAATAATTTAACTCCTTTAGATGTAAATTTACCAATATTATCAACACTTCTAATAACTTTATTTCCTAAACCACCAGCTATTGAACCTATAGACCTAAGTCCTGGGTCTGTACCTGTTAAACCTTTTAATGCAGCATTAGTTAAAGCAGAACTACCTTTAGGAATACTATTTAATATAAACGGTGTTACTGTTTTTTCTGCTACATAACCTTCACTTAATGCTCTACGTATAATATTTTCTGTTTTGGCAAAAGTTTTACTTTTAGCAACTTCTACTAAAACTTCTTCTGGTGCATCAACTAACCAAGGATTTTTTGCAAGTTTAGCAACGTTTGATTCTTCAGTCATACCTTGTATTGATTTTCTAACAAAAGTTTTTTGCATTAAATCATTAACTGTATTTGATAAAAACTTAGGTGTTTTACCTAAAAGTAATCCATATTTTTTTCTAGCTGCACCGTCTGCTTTCATAGCAGGTTTAATATAACCTTTATAAATATCACTTTGTAATGCTCTATATCTAAAAGGAGCGTCTGTAGTATAGTCAAATACTTCAGCATTAATATTTGGACCAACTTTGCTTTGACCTGTAAAAGGATTTACATATTTTTCAATAGGTTCTAATATTTCTTTTGCTTTGTCGTGAGTAAACAATTTTTTATTTTTAAGCATGTCAGGTAATCTATCTACTTGACCAGCAAGAATAGAACCTTTTTTAATTGTTTTAGTAATTGCACCTAGACCTAAACTAGATATTATTCTATTTTCTGCATCAATAGCACCAGAAACAACATTGTAAGCTTTAGAACCTACTGGTTCAAACTTAGATGCTTCGTATCTACCAATTGAATAAGGTATTCTTACTCCAGCATTTTCATTACGTGCTTGTATTTCTTCATAATCTTGAGCTAAATCAGGACTATATACAAATCTAGTTCCAGCAAATGCATTAATCATGTTAGGTTTTTGTATTGATGTCCAATTAATTTCTGAACCTTCATCAGGTTTTTTTATTGGTTCTCCAATATTTGCATAAATTATTTCTTCAGCTTGTTTAGGTGTATAACCAAAAACATTTACCAAAGAATTATATTCAGGCATATCTTCAGCAATTAAACTTTCAAATGACAAAACATTATTTCTGTTGTAGTTAACTGGTAAGTTTTGTACTACTCTAGTTAAAGCTTCTTTAGCATATGCTTCTCCAGCTAAGTTTTTAGCTTCTCCAATCCAACGTAACAACTGTTTAGTTTCTCCTATAAATCCTAGTTTTTCTCCTACTTCTTCTTGTGTCAAACTTAAATTAATTGGAATATTTGATTGTGCATACTCTTTTGTATAACCAGATTCTAAATATCTATCATAAGCATTCATTTGTTGTACGTAAGCCCACACACGTCCTCTTGGTTTATAAAAACCCATTGGGTCTTTCCAAGATACTGTTCTACCTTCTTCAGGTGTTTCATTTTGTGGAAAAGGACTCCATATAACAGCATTTTCATCAAACCAATCTGCAGCTGCTACAGCCCATAAACTTGTTTGAGTATCTGCAAATTTGCTTATATTAGGTTGAAAATCAATTTTGCCAATAACAGGAAATTCTCTGACACCATCTTCTGAATATATTATTTTTTCTAAAGAATCAGGAACTAATTTATTACCATAAAAAAATGCAGTAGAGGCTAATCCTCCAGCAATATCAAAAAGATTCATTGTCATGTCGTCATTGTATTTATTTGTTTGAAATCTATTTTTAACTGTTTCCCAATCATTAGCTGCTTGGACACAATATTGTAATGAATACTCGTCACATAAATCTTGCATAGCTTGAGATGATGGAGGTACTTCTAACTGTGCCATAGGTATTAATACTTCAGCAGGAAGTATTGCATACTTACTTGTATATTCTTCTAATCTTTCAGTAAAACCTGGATTACTTTTTATGTAATCTTTTGCAGATTTTAATTTATTATTTAAAGCATTTGTGTTGTTTCCAACATTTTCTAAGTCAAAATAACTTAATACCATAACTACCTTTGTGCAGCTCTAGTATTTATCATTTCATAAAATATTGGATTTTTTGTTAATTCAGCAGCTGCATACAAAAGCACGTCTACATCATTATAAAGATTTTCTTTAGGAGGATTTCCTGGACCAATAGCTCCACCTGATGTAGGTGGTTGTTGAGGAAAATTAGTAGGTGCTGCTATATCAAAAGAAGGCATTTTTTTAGCTTTAGGCAATCCACCACTAGCAGACACTTGTGTTTCTATAGCTTTTCTTTGACCATAATCTCCACCAGATGCAGCTGCAGGTGCAGAAGCATTACCGTCTGTTCTTTGACTTAATGCACCAGGACCAGAAACAGCATTACTTGTATTAGCAGTAGGTTTTCTATATCCTCCACGACCTGGCATTATTTATCCTTCCTATAAAAATCCTTAGTTATAAAAATAATAATACCTTCTGCTGGATATATAATGTTTTGTACATCTTCAGATAGTACATCAAATTCATCTTGTACACCGTATTCGTTATACACCATATCCCAAAATTCGTTTTCTACGTATTCTTCCATTACCCACCAAGAGCTTCTGCAATGGATGGTGGGGCTTGTGGTGGCAAGCCCTGTCCACCCAACATTTGTTGTTGAATCATTGCTTCCTGCTCTGGTGTCATACCAGGTTCTTCAGGAGTATAAAATTGTTTCATAATATCAGTTATAGCATTCGGTTGCTCGTAGATTGCTATAGCTGCCATTGTTGCAGATGGGTCGCCTTGTGCTGACCTAGCTAATATAGAATCAAATAAAACACCTTCTGCTTTATTTTTTCTAATACGCTCTTGTACTTTTTGTATATTTTCTAAACCATCTATGTTATCTTGTAAAGTTTCTGTGTCTATAACACCAGCTTGTAATAATTGCAAACCAGTAACTATTTTCTGTGGTTCATCAAATCCTGCCATAACTCCATAGATACGTCTTGTTCTTAAGTCTCCACCTATATCTTTTAAAGGTTGATAGTTTTCAGAAAAAGCAGAACCGTTAATATAACCTATCATAGGTTTTTTTGTCACACCTGTTGTGTATGCTAGAACAACATCCATTTCTAATCTTTTAGCATCCATTTCAACAATTGCGTTTTTAATAATTTCTCTGTACTCGTTTATCATTAATGACATTGCGCCATTAAGTTCTTGTAAACCAGCTCCTGTTACAAACGAATTAGGTGACTGCGCATCATCAGTAACAGGATAACCACCAACAAGCCTCAATTGTCTTTCTAATCTATCCACTTGTTGGAACAATTGATATGGCATGTTATTTTGTGGTTTGCTGACCTGTGTACCTGGTGACAAATAGTTAACGGCAAATCTACCTTTTCTATATTGTCCAGACTCTAGTTCACCAGAAATGTTTGTTTCAGTAAATACTGCATCTTCCATAGCGATAGCAGACATAATGTTTATCTTTGCCATCATACCCATAAGACCTATGACATGGTCATACTGTCCTTTAAGTTGGTCAAAAGAAATACGTTTCATAAACACAAACGGTGGAGTAGAAAGAACGTTTGGTATAAAATCTAAAATTAATTTACGTTCAGGAAATACTATGTATGTACCACCTTGGTCATAGTATTCTATTATTCTTAATCCAGCTCGTGTGTTATCTTCCCAATCCTGTGCGTTGTTTGTATCATAACTTAAAAATTCTGTAGGAACAGGTGTATAATCTTCTCCTGTTTCATCATCATCTTTTCTCATGATTTCATCTTTAAACTCAGGATAAATTTGTGCAAGTTTATATCTTGGCACTCGTCTAAGAACTGCTAGTTCTCTAGGTTGTTGGTCAGGACCAAAGTTTCCAGGAAAAGTATCATACGGGTCTCTTAGTTCTGCACTAGGATACACGTAACCATTACTGTCAACTTTAGTTGATATTACCCAAGCACAATAACCATAACCTGGTAACCATCTAGATGCTTGTGCTAACTGTCCTGTTAGATTTTGTGTTGCATCATAAGATGTTACTATTCGTTCTAGTTTTTCTGCTTGAAATTTAGCTCTCTCTGATTCATTACCATTAAGAATATCTACACGTACTTGTGGTACACCAGATATTTTTTGAGCTAACCTATCAATACCTGATTGTAATAAGTTTGGTGCAGGTAACAAGTCTGCATCTTCTGCATCCATTGAGTTACCAAGTAAAGACTTCATGCCTTCACTACCACCATTTAAAATAGCTTTAATACGAGCTTTACTTACTTGTCGTTCTTGTACTGCTTGTCCACCGACTAACTCAGAGGCGCTTTCAATAATTTCATTGTATGTTTTAAGGTCTAAGTTTTCTATCCCCATGGTGCATCATTCATATTAGTTAATTTAAAATCTCCATAACTTGGTTCGTAATCTGTTCCAACGTCAGCTAGACGTTCTTTTTGCATACGTCTAAATACTTTCATCGGAAACCAACTAGCCATAACTATATCAGTTTTTTCCTTGTTTCGCTTTGAAACAGGTTTACCATCAAAGTATAACAACTGTTGTCTGTATTTTTGTATTTTAGCACTACTTTCTGAATCACCTGTAGGTAAATGTATTTTTCTATTTTCAAACAAATCTGCCATTGCACCTACACCATATAGTGGGTCATGTTTGTTTTTACCTGTTAGATGTCCTTGTAGCTGAATACCACTACGTAATGTAAATTCTTTTATCTTATCATCTTGACGTATAGCAGTTTGAAAACCGTTTTCTTCTACTATCCATTGACGACAATCATATTTGTGTAACCAATCTGACATTTGGTCAAGTGCAGCCCTTACTCCGCCCCCTTGCCTATTTTCTAAATCTACTAAAAACAATTCGCCTCTATATGCATCTATACCCCAAAGTACTGATGCTTGGAATCCTGATGATGCAGGGTCAAGTCCAGCTACTAAATGTAAATTTCTATAATGTTGTCCCATAACTAAATCTGGTCGCATACATTGGTCAACCATGTTCATAGTAAAGATTTGTGTACCTTCTATGTATGTTTGGTTATAATACACCATCTCAAATATCTGCCTACCACCAGTAGATTCAGCAGAACGTAACCTAGACATTAACCATTTGTGTGAACGTTTAGTAGGCCATAACATACAATCTGTATGTACTTCATCAGTATGTTCTGGTAGTTCACATTCTAGTTTGTGTGCAGATTCAACTATTGATGTAAAGTTATCTGATTCTAAAAGATGGTTATATAAATCATCAGGGTGTTGTCTTGAACCTATAACAACAACAGCTGTGTGTTCTTCTTTACGTGAAGATAATGTTGTTGTCCACCATTGTCTTGTAGATTCTCTTGCACCAGCTTGCATAGTCGTTTGGTGGTCTTCAATGTCATCTGCAATTATTAAGTCACAGTCACGTGATAATATTTTTCCACCTTTACCTACAGCAACCATAGTAGGCGATTTAATACCAGCTACAGTTCTTGTACCTACAGTAAATTGATTTTGTGACCAGTTCTTACCAGAACGGTTATCTGGTTTAAAAGATGTACCTGGGGGACAGTATGCCTCTCTAAGTTCTTCGTTCGTGTCAAGCACGTCTAGGACTGCGCTAAGGGCATTTTTAGCTATATCTTCGTTTCCACCTACCCACATGATACGTAGGTTTGGATTCTTGCATATCTGGTACACAGCAAAATGTATTAACAGTTCTGTCTTTCCATGTCTTGGGGGGCTTAATATTAATAATTCTTTACCGTTATTAATAGAATCTATAATGTTATTTATCCAATTAGTATGGAAGGGGGCTGTTTCATACTTCTTACCTAGTTCCGTACGAAAATATTTTTCGCGGAAGCTAGAAAAATTCTTTAAACTCTTTTGTGCATCTTCTGATATTTCCCATCCGTCAGCAGCGATGGAGTTCCTGGTGTCAATTTTGTAGGCAGCTGCCATTCGAGAGACGGTAGCCGAGCTAGTCTCAAGGAGTAAAGATACCTCAGCTACACTAATGTCTCCATTAGCTAGTAACTCGGCGTATCCTTCACTTACGAAAGCTCGGTAATACGTACCTCGTCTAACACTAGCGTAGTCGCCATCATCAGATTTTAGTTCACGGTTAATTGGTTTTTCAACCTTGTCATTATGTCGCTTGTCGGCTGCGAACTGTCTCTTTTGACAGGTAGGTGAACAAAATTTTCTTTGTTTCCCACTTAATCGCTTCCTACAGCCTTGAGCTATACATACAACATTTTGACCCATTTAACTAACTTTCTGTAGATGTTTGCGTAGTGCTAATTATATGGTACTATACTCTCAAATACAAACATCAAACACAAGTAATTTGTTACAGGTGAAGGTGCAATCGGGATGTAGAAAGCTGCTGACTGGCAAGACAGTACACTAGAAAGACAAAGGCAGTACCCAAGGACATTAGAAAGCGTTTGATTAGGCACACAATTACTAATGCCCGCTAGTGCCTAAAAAGACTGTAGCCACCTACAGTATTACAGAAGTTACCAGCATATATTTCTAGCCTTACATACTATATATAGAACATCAAGGTTAACACTGGTAGGTCAAACAACACTCAGTAATAAACAGTATTGACAGAATGTCAATTCTTTTATGTACTGTACTGAGTGTCTTTACCTTACGGTAAAGTGACCTACTATATATAGTATCCCTTATTGATTTAATACCATATGTAGTGTATTGATATGACTATGCATACATATGGATACTATATATAACTACAGTGTTATCCGTCCAATGTATTACATTCCAACTGTTCATTAAGTTACTTGCCTCTACTGTATTGTGCTAACAGTACAGTGAGGATAACTTAATGTTACAGACCTTTGTCGCCGAGGCTTGCGAGTGCGTCTTGGTCTGTCATACTTGTATGTCAATGCCAATCTAGTATTACCCATAGATATTCTCGTATCCTATTTTCTAAGTCCTTTCGTATTTAAGGATTTTCCGTCTTGGCAGGTATGTAAGACAGAAAATTCATACGAAAGGACAAGAAAATATGGATACTGAATATACTAAGTGGGTAAATACTATCGATTGTGGCATATGTCATACTGAAGTATTTCCAGACGAAAGACACCCTATAAAAAGCTACTTCGGACCACAGAAGGGCTGGGTAACATGGAAGTCGTACCTACACGGCGACTGTGTTGCACAACCGACAGTTGGAGGCAAGCCGAACTTAATTGAAAAGCATAAGGAATCTAAAACCTATATTGCACGTAAATTAAAAGAGTTGCCTAAATTACAAAAACAAGTTGATAATATCAAGCAATTATCATTATTTGAAGGTAGTGAGGCTTAGGCCTTACTATCCTTCTTGTATAACTATGTCTTTAGCTAAATATTTTCTTTCAGAGCGTGGTGTGAAAGAAAAATTTATCTATGAAAGACATAGATGATACATAATAGAAAGGATATATATTATGGCAAGTAACGTACCTTACGAGGTAATCTGTGCGCAAACAGGCGCACAACTCACGGAGTGGAGTCAAATGGCTGTCACTCATGGCTATTCAGCAACTCAAGGTAAAAGTAGACCTTACTTTTTACATCTTGATAAAACTGATACAGAAGTTGCAGAGCAACTACGTATCATTGCTGACGCACAATCAAAACTGTGGGAATTGCATGACGCAAGTCCTACATCTCTTAAAGGTAAAGAGAATGCAGAAAAACAATTAGCTATGGCTAATGTTTCTGCATCATATGATAATAGTGAAATACTTGATGAACTAGACGCTATCGAAAACGATGGCGATTATGACGGTAACGTTGTAGAATAGTTTAATACTTATATATTACGTTCTTCTATGGGAGAACGTAATATATATAAAGTGAAAGGAAACTATGAATATTACATTAGATAATAAACTCAATACGCTTAATGTAGATGAGTTAAGACAAGTTATTCAGTGGACACTTAATGACTTACAAACTTGGAGTAACAATGACCGTGTCAAAAATGACATAGGCAATCATTGTGCAATGCTTCATGAGGCAGTAAGTTATCAAATAAGCAAAGCTGTTGATAAGAAAAATAATTAATGGGTGGTTGGTTACTATGCGAAGGTTGTGGACGTTATGCACATACACATAATGGTGGTGGCGAAATTAATAACAAACACTATTGCGAACCATGCTATCCAGAATATATAGAAAGGTAATAATGACAAGTAAATTAGATGATATAGAAATAAAATTAAATGATATAGTTTTAATACTTGAAGGTATTAAAAACACCATGCAAAACATGGGTGAGCTTGATAAAGCTATTGTAGGCAAGCTTATGGATTTAGATTCAGTTATCAGTAACGTATACGATACAGATACATTATGAAAGAACATGATGTATATGTATTTGAAAATCAAGATTATAGACAAAAAGATAATATCTTAACTGTTGATTTTCATTTCGGATATGATACTGACGTAGATGACGCTGTTGCACAAATAGACGCAATGGTTCGTCTTATAGACAATGACGGTGACATAGAGTTTACCGTACATAGACCAAGCATATATTGTAAGTCTATGTTAGATGTAATTGGACCAGATGATTATGCCTGATTCATTTACATGTTGGTTATGTAACAAAGTCATACACAATGAATATACCAATAATGCAGAACCTGTATCTATTGGTGTTTGTTGTGCAAAATGCAATATTAAAGTTGTCATTCCTGCCCGAATGCGACAACTTTATAAAACCTAGACCATGTGTCCAAGCTGGCTGTTTAGTTCCCCTTTACAGCCAGCGTCTAGGTTGTTACACGTACGTAGCTTGTAGCACATAAAAGGTGAGCTAAGTAAAAAACACCACCCTGTATTGGGAGTTAGCACACATTGGACAACACCTTCGTGTGTGTTACAAGCTATCTATAAAATACATAATGCCCTGTGTAAGATAGCATTGAGTATGGAAGGAGTGTTATATGCATTCCTTCCGTTACTCTTTGTCGCAGAGCAACGAAAGGAATATTATGCATGGACATTTAATTGAGATTAAAAATAAACCATTAAAAAAGTATCAAGTACAAATATCATATTTCAGACAACAAGTGTTTGATAAAATAGATGATAATAAAAAACTAGATATAGAAAATGGTATAGCTAATCGATATGAAGTAGAGGCTAGTTCATTAGAACAAGCTATTGCTAGAGCTATTAAAATTGACACTGTTGTTAAAGCAGAAACAATGGCACGTTATCCAGGTATTTTACCTGATGAAGACGAATTTGATAAAGATACAGTACTTAAATTTGCTGAATTTCTTGATGATAAGGGTTTGTTTCAGGACTGGATATTGTTAGAGCCAACAGCTATACAAGCTAGTTTAATCGATGACGAAGATGAACTTAATACGCTTACAGAAAATGCTGTTATGGAACATAGCAGTAACATGAGTGACGAAATAGAAGATTTTCTTAGAGATACTAAGGAATAAATACAGATACGAAAGGAGCTAATCATGGCAAACGATTGCTGGGAATTAGTAGAATCTGTATTGGGCAATAGCCGTAGAGTATTACTTTATGGCCCACCTGGTACAGGTAAGACATACAGTGCTGTTAAAACTAATACGCCTAAAGCGTATAGTAAATCAGCAGGAAAAGAAATAGATAATATCTATCAAATAACTATGACAGAAGATACTGCTAGTGCAAACTTAGAAGGTTTTTACAAACCATCTAGCACAGGTACTTTTGAATGGCATGACGGTATTGCAATACAATCATGGAAAAATGGTGGTCGCCTTGTAATTAATGAGATAGACCATGCGTCACCAGACGCAATGACGTTTCTACATGCTATTTTAGACGACCAAGAAATAGCAATGTTGACATTAAATAACGATACAAAAGAAACAGTTAGACCAGCTGATGGCTTTCAAGTTATAGCTACAACTAACAGTCCACCAGAGTCATTACCTTTGGCTTTGAAAGACAGATTTCCTGTAAAAATATATGTTGACAGTATACACCCTAAAGCAATGGAACAGTTTCCAGATGAGTGGCACGGTGTAATTAATGATACAACATTAGTAGAAGATGATGAAGAACGTATTTCAGTACGTGCATGGACAGAGTTCTTTAACTTACAAGCTAATGGCTTTAGTCCAGAACAAGCAGCTAAATTAGTCTTTGCAGACAAAGCAGAAGAATTAATAGATGCTGTTACGTTAGCACGTGCTTAATAGTAAAGCTTATCCATATCCAGAAATTGTTACTGGTGAGAAGTGGGAAGTAGTAGGTACTATTAACAACAGTCCCGATGGTTCTACAGATAATCTCAACAGACAAATGACAGTACCTCTCGATAGAGAGTGTACAGAATGTGGTATCAATCATAGTCGTATGATACGTAGACACGAACTTGGTCATGCCAAGTGGAGTCCAAAGACTATGGGTAAGCTAAAACCAGGTGTACGTGCAGAGGCTGTTCATGTACTAGAAGAAGTTAGAGTTAATCATCTTCTATATGAAAACAAGCTTGCATTATCTGAACCATCAAAGTGTTTAGATGTAATACAACAAGAAACTATGAAATTAGTTTACGAATCAGGTATTGCAGAGATAATACTTATGGGTTTAGCTAGTAAATGGAAAGTACCAGATATTGATACTAACCGTAGATATGCTAGTTATAAATACAATGATGAGTGGGTTGTAATGTCAGCTTGTTTCAACATGATAAGAAATGATGATACAGTTACTGATTATCGTAAACAACAGATTATATATGCAGAAAGAATTATTGCTAGATTTTTTCAAAGTATTACTAATCATGGTTATGGTCAAACTATTAGTTATCGTAAAGTACAAAAGTATGCAGAACCATTGAGTGCAATACTTGACATGTTCAGAGATGCACCTACACAAGATGAAGTATACAAACCTAAACCAAAATCACATACCGCACCTGGTATTGATGAGAGTGAAGGGAATGCTGAAGAATCTAATGAGTTAGGTGGTGGTTCTTTAGAACAACGTACAAGAGACGACCTAGCAGAGTTATTGTATAGAAGTACTCAAGGTACAGGTAGATGGGGTGAAATGTTTACGCATCAACCACCATTATCTGTTAATTTACAAAGTAGACTTAAAAACGGTAGGTCGTATAGACCAGCTGACTTTGGTTACAATCCAAAATACATTAACAGATACTGTATAGATAAGAAAATATTCAAACAAAAAATGACTGCACTTGGTGGCACAATACTTATTGATGCATCAGGTTCTATGTCATTTAATGGTGAAGATATTTTAGAAGTTATGCAGCAATTACCTGCTGTTACTATTGCTATGTACAATGGTACAGGTGACACAGGTGATTTACGTATCATTGCTAAAAATGGTAAACGTGTAACTGAAAAGTATTTAGATAACCATTCAGGTTACGGTAATGTTGTAGATGGTCCTGCTTTAGAATGGCTAGGAACACAACCAGCTAGAAGAATATGGGTATCAGACATGCATGTGTTTGGTGCGCATGGTGATACTGCTGGTTTTAATCTAATGGCTGATGTAAATAAAATCGTTAGAAAATACAATATTATTAACCTTAAGAACATAGAAGAAGTAAAGGAACATGCATTAAAACTGAATGTAGTATAGTTAAGGAGTAATGTAACACGCAAGTGTGGCAGAGTTCCTTTCCTTTGCTTAAGCATTACACCGATAATTAGAGTGGAATAGAGTGCAAAGAGAACTTGCAACAAGGTATTTTATTCATCATGTCAACAGTGACCTATAGTGAACACCACTCTGATTATTTACGCCCGCGTGCTTCACCTCAACACTTCGCGTACACTAGGGTGTCCGACTCGTGTTTCCGTTTAGCTCGCTAAGCCTAAATAAATTAAATCCTTGTATTTAAAATAAATGAATATATAATGACAAGTATGAAAGATATAGATAAACTTCTGAAAGAAGCTGAACATGGTAAGACAAGTTCAGTAGCTGACAGAATAACAGATGAAGCAATGCCATTCTGGCAAGGATGTATAGAACGATTAACTTCTGGACATAACATAAAACCATATGTTGTACACAGATTGTTAAGAGAAGAATATGGTATTAAAATATCAGAATCAGCTATACGTAATCACTTTATGAAAGTAGTAAACAATGAGTAAAGACGTTGATAAACTAATAGCAGAAGCTGAATCACTGAAAATTCAGGAACTAAAATCTGATAATCTTAAGTTACTTAAGCAATTAGATAAAGCTAAAAATAAAAAAGCTGATTTAATTGAGGCTATGTATGATGCTGTGCGAATGAATGTATCTACATGGGCTAAACCTAATGTTCCTAAACCAACATTAAGTAAAGCTAATAAGAATGAAGAAATTGCAGTAGCTATATTATCAGATATACAGTTAGCTAAAATAACACCAGATTATGACACAGCAATAGCAGAGAAAAGAGTTGTTGCATATGCACATAAGATAGTAGAACTAGCTAATCTTCAAAGAAATGCACACCCTGTTAACAAATGCGCAGTATTAGTTGCAGGTGACATTGTAGAAGGAGAGCTTATATTCCCAGGACAATCACACTTGATAGACGCAAGTCTGTATAGTCAAGTTACAATTGATGGCCCTAGAATATTGACACAGTTTTTTGATGTACTGTTAGCTAACTTTAAAGAAGTAGAAGTTACATGGGTTATAGGTAATCACGGAAGCCTTGGTGGTCGTGCAAGAAAAGACTATCACCCAGACAGCAACAGTGACCGTATGCTAGGAAAGATAATGTCAATGATATATGATAAAGATAAAAGAATTTCTTTTCATGTACCAGACAGTACAACAGAAGACCATTGGTTTGGTATAGCAGACCTTGGTAAAGACTGTAAATTCTTTGTATGGCATGGAGATAATGTACGAGGACATAGCGGTTTTCCTTGGTATGGTTTCGGTAAAAAACTATTAGGTTGGAAAGCATTGGCATCAAGAAATCTTATGCCTGACTTTGACTATGCAATAGCTGGACACTTCCATACACCTACAACAATGTATGTTAATGATGTACGTTTATGGGTTAATGGAAGCACAGAAAGCTACAATAGTTACGCTATGGAGCAGCTAGCAAGCATGGGTAGACCATGTCAATGGCTATTATTCTGTAAACCAGGACACGGAGTAACTGCTGAATACCTTGTAAAACTGGATAAAGTATAGGTATACTACATATAGTATGTCAAATACAATAAATGAGTCTGTTAAGAGAGTCTCTATTGAGTACGCAGGGTATGGTTCACAGCCATATTTTGTAGTTAATACTGATAATGGTATTAAATTTATTCCAATAGAACATGGAGTGACTAGACTTACAGACATAGTAAATAAATAACTTTATTTATTAGCCGTTTTTTCGGAACGGCATAATAAATAAACAAAGAAAGGAATGTTATGACTAATAACAACAAACTGTTGTCCCCATTTCCACAGGAGCTAGTTAAAAAAGCACCTGCTGGTAAGTTCGGGGATTACGTACCACACGCTAACTATGTAGAAAGACTACGTGATAGTGGTGTTACATACTCTTGGTCATGTGAACCTGTATATGGTACACATAACGGAGAGAAAAGAATTGTCGGAGCTAAAGGTACTATAACCATAGAAGGTATGGGTAGTTACGATGGCTTTGGTGATGTTGATACCTTCAAGCTTGGCAATGCTAAGTTTAATGACGGTAACAACCTTAAAGACGCAGAATCAGACGCGTTCAAGCGTGCATGTATGAGGTTCGGTCTAGGTGTAGAGCTATGGTCTGGTAGTAAACAGACTGAAGAAGAAGCTACATCTATTGCACCTGATGGTTATACGCAGGAACAAGCAGACAAAGATGCTATGGTAGAAGTTACCAAAGTAGATATGCGTTTGAAAGAAAACAAGATGTCTAAAGAAGACAAAGCTGCAGCAGCAGCAATTATGGACAGTATCTTAGGTACTGAATCATGAGTCAGGATGTACAATTTATAGCTGAAACAGTACAAAATATTTGTACGAACGTAGAATCACAAGAAACATTACACAAAATTTTAGGTTCTGCAAATCAATATGTACAGTTAAAGAAGTTTGATACAGATAAAACAAGATGGACAGATGAACAGCTTGATATGTATTTTGCTTATGTAGAAAAATTAGTAAGTATGCCAACAGTAGTTACGCAAGAATCTTTTGATACAATGTCAATAGAAGAAAAGTTAAACGCTGTAGGTTTAGAAGTACAAGAAGTTACTAATAATGTGCAACCTGCTGGAGATATGTTGGGAGGCATAGTAAATAAAATGGAACAACAAAATAAATACAGAGATGACCTTAAGTGTCCTTTCTGTCAACAAATGGTATATGACAATAGAAATAATAAAAAGTCAGACAAAAGTCCAGACTTTGTTTGCAGTACTAATGACCCTGTTACCTGTGGTGGTCACAGTGGTAAGTGGCGTAAGTCCTGGTGGGTAGACAACAGTGATATACCTGTAGAGTGGAACTTAGATGGTGAAGTCAAGACAGCACCCAACGATGCTGGCGAAGACTTAGCACCATTCTAATGAATAGATTAGAGCGCAGGGCTGCTAAATCAAAAAAGAAAAGAAGATATCAAGGACTTAGTAAGAAACAAATCTTACGTCCTGATGTTATTGATAGATAGAAAGGAAAGCTATGATACCAAGTGCATTTAGAGGGGTAAACGTACCCGTATATGTAAAAAGTAAAACACAGTTAGTAGCATGGGCGTTAGAAGAATTTCAAACTTCTGACCCTATAACTAACTGGGAGTTTGTAAGAGAATTATATTGCCATAGATTTGGTGGGATAATCTTTAACCTACGTCAAGAAGGTTATGAAATTACAACAATTAAAACAAACACAAAAGGTTTAGTCAGTTATCGCTGCACTAAAGTACCTTCAAGAACTACCATTAGCTAATGTTAGAGATAATAGTCGGGTGTTTGTTTCCAATGTTTCTAACACCTGACTTATTATCAGAGTACATAGAATGCAGAGAAGTAAAAGAACAAGTAGTTTATGTAGCACAATGGCACAGTTTAATTTCTACATACTTTGAACCAGAAGATGTAATACAAGCAATGACTATTGTTTATTGCGAAAGCAGAGGAAAAGAAACAGCAGTAGGTCGTAATACAAATGGGACAGATGACGTAGGCCTTTGGCAATTTAATGACAAAACTTGGGCTTGGTTAAAACCTAAGCTTGATATAATAAGTAATAGAAAGAACCCTATAATATCGACAAAAGTAGCAGCTTGGTTAGTGTACAACGATGGTTGGCATCATTGGAATAGTAGCAAGCACTGTTGGAAAGGACACGATAATGTATTATTATCAATCAACACACAATGAAAACACAAATTGAAGATATATACAATATGGTATGTATTGTATGTAACATTACATGTTATCTAACAATCTATCCAGACAATAAAGTTTGTGATTCTTGTGCAGAGTTTATCTTAAATGATATAGAGGAGCAGAAAAAATATGAACAAAAATAAAACATTAAGCATTGTTAATACAAATATATTTACAAACCCACAATACATGAAGACATGGGGTAAACAATTTGTAGAAGCATGCGGTAGTACAGAAATGAACATTCCACCTGATATGGGTAAGTTACGTTGGCTTATGGAAAAGTTTGTTAAAGATTACAACGTACAATTAGGAGAGTTAGGAGAGGAAGAATGAGTGATATATCAGTATCAGAAGCAGATGGTGTAGTTCTTATTAACGAATTAGAAAAACGTTTTGGATTTATGCCAATAATAGTTAAGAATGAACAAGGCAAAGAAGAAGTCAAGTGTTTAGTACCTAAGTTTACTGTAACAATTGACCCTATAGATGAGGAGGAATAATGACTATGAATACTCGTTTTGCTAAATCAAAAGAAATAAACGTTAGTACGCCATTAGAAGACAAACAAAATTGGCATGCTAAGTTAGACACCTGGAAAAATAATGCTAATAATAAAAATGTTTTTGGTGGTAGAAGATTCTTAGGTGTTAATAAAAATGGTAATGAAGTATGGATTTCTTATGAACTTAGAAAAGATACTAAGGAATTAACTATATCAAGTACGCATAACTTAAGTTCATTAGAAAACAAAGGAGCTAAGCTTGCACCTAGACGTGTAACTGTTGGTCTTCATAAAGATGCACCTAAAGATTTAATGCGACCTGTTACACAAAAAGATATGGGTGAAATTACACCTAATACGTTGCGCTATATAAATAAATTGAGAGATATGGCAGACATGGGAATAGGTAAAGTAAATGGTAAATGTTCATCTCAATTGTTTATGTTAGTATCTAATACTATTTATGAAGGTGATACTGATATAGATAAAGGTGACTGTAGATGGAACGACATAATAGAAACATGGGACTTGCCACCTGGAAAGTACCTAACAGTATATGGATAAAGAAGATAAATATAGACCTTTACCATCACACATGACAATACAACCTAGCAAAATAGAAGGTCTAGGTTTGTTTACACTTAAAGCAATAAAAGATTTAGAGACTTCTTTAGGTGTAACACATGTATGGTACGAAGAAGTAGGCAGTGTGTTTCGTACACCTTTAGGAGGTTTTATTAATCATAGTGAAACACCTAACTGTGAAATTAAAAGATTCGATGGCACAATAGTTAGTCATTTGTTTCCTATTAAACCTATAAAAGCAGGGGAAGAAATCACATTAAAATATACTATGTACTCTGTTGATGAGTGATATTGCACAGATAAGAGAACAGGCCTTTATACGGGCTGGAAACGTCTGTGAGTGGGCAAATTGTGACAGTGGTAAATGGTTAGAGCTAGCACACCTTAAAGATATAGGTATGGGTGGCAACAAAGCACGCAAATACAATGTAGATAATACAGCTGTACTATGTAAATGGCATCATGATATATACGATGGTCGTCAGTCTATGGGTACAAAAGTAGCGTATAGAGAACTGTTAGAAGCTTATTTAGATAGACACTCAGGTGTTAGCTAGAGTATTTGTGCGCTCTATATCCTTGTTGAAAAGATTTTTTTTCTGCAGCTTTAGATTTAAAACTGTAATGATTAGCTAATGATGTATTACCTAATTGAAATTGTGTAGAAGCTTTTGCTTTGTACATTGTAGCTCTTGCAGCTGATACATTAGATTTACTTTGTTCTTGATTAGCACGCATAAGTTTTTCACGTTCACCCATGCCTTTCATATTAGGATTAGTTACAGTAAGTTTCATTAGTAATCGACACCGTACTTACCAGGTTTTTTAACAGATAAATCTATATAACTTTTACCTGCTTTTCCTTTATGAAATGAAGGATTATCTAATGCACGTTTAGTACCTTTATAAACACCTTCAGCTACAGTTAATGCAACACCAGCTATATTTATACCTTTAGATATTTTTGCAGCTTTAGCTAAGTTTTGTTGATGCATTAGCATTCTTGCTCCAGTAGAAGTTTCCATATGATTAGATAGTATTTTGTAAGTTGTTCTACCTATTGAACCACCAACTCTGTTTTGTTGTGTACCAGTAGGTTTTCCATAGACTGGAAAATGACGAGGTCGCATACCTTGACCTATTCTAGCAGTACTTTTTATAATAGGTTTATTTAATCCTTTTGTATTACCTACAGGTTTACCTTTCGGGTTACTTGTAGGTGTACTTGGTTTAGAAGACCATCTACTTCTATTTTTAGTATTGTAAACATCTGACTTAGCCATTATTTACCTAATTTTTTTTTGGCAAATTCTTTTACAACAACTAGAGCAGCTGATGCACCAGATAGTGCAGCTAACTGTAATGCGTTAGCATCTACGCCTACTAGAGGAGCAACTGCTAAAGCACCTATAAATGCTTCTACAAAAGTCCAGCCAGTTTTTTCTAATATTGATTTGTATTCTTCACTCATTTAATATCCCTTGTATATATTATTACTTGATACTGTACCGTATATGTTAGCATCTTTTTTCTTTTTTTTCGGTTGTGACATAGCCCATTTGCCTACATCATAAACATCTTTAGCTATCATTGCAGTACCTATACCAGGTATTAATCTTGATGCACCTTTAGCTGCAACTTTAACTATAGTTTTAGCAGTTTTTTGTGCAGTTTTATTTTTTAATTTATATTCTGAATATTCTTTAACACTCATATTTACACTATCTGCTGTAAAAGATGCAATAGATTTTTTTTCAACTGCTTTTATAGCTTTAGTGTTTAAACCGTATTTAGTTGTATATTTAGAAGGGTCTGTTTTAAATTTAACTTTATTAGGTTTTACTTCTCCAGCTATAGTATTTATAGATTTATTATTTTCAAATTTTCTTAAATTAGGTCCAGTAGCTTTACTTAAAAAAGTACCTTGACTACCAGGTTTTGGAGTATGCATTCCTTTAAAAGCACCATCTGATTTTTTTAATAACTTTCTTGGAGTAGGTGGCCCACTTAATTGTGTTGTAATTACATTGCTTGCTTTACGTCTTGCATATTCTGCACCATATTTTTTAGCCCATGCTTTTTGACCAGCTTCTTGTCTAGCTTTTTTAGCAACTGCACGTCTTTTAGCTTCAGGACTATCTATGTAATCTTCTACTAACCTGTAATCAGGTAATCTGTTAACCATTAATCAATCTTTCTGCCATCAAGTTTAGCAGAAACAACCTGCAGTTCGCCACTTATCTCTTGTAATTTATCCATTATACCTTGTGGTTGTATCATGTTAGGAGCTGTTTCGTTACTTAGTTCTATATCTCCATCATAATTTATGTATGTAACTTCTACATCTTGTCCTGATACTATAGCTTCAGCTACACGAGGGTATACAAGTTTATATGCATCTCTACTTGACCCAATAAACCCATCTTTTTTTACTAAATTACTTTCTTGTGAATTTCCTAATAGCAAACAACCAGCTGTATTCTCATCTGTATTACCTGAATGCCATAAAATCCACTTAAAATTAGGTACATCTTGTACCCATATCATACCGTGATGCCAATCTGCACCGTATCTAGCTAGGTATTTGTTATGAAATCCACCTTCTTCACGTAGTTTAAGCTTGTATGTACCTGCAGGAATACGTGTTTCACCATATACTTTAACGTCACGTTGTTCATCTTCTAAGGTATAACAAAGAAATGTTTTTTTTCCATTACTCGCATCAAGTAATATGCCTGATGTCGAATCTTTTCCTGAACTAAATCTTAATACTTCTAATTTCATTATTTTTTAATCTTTTTAATCTTACCATTTTCTGTACGGGCAAACTTATGTGTTTTAGTTTCTCTAATAAGAGTACCGTAATAACGTTTACCACCCCACATCCAACTAACTTTTTTAGACATTAACTATTCCTTTGTATTTTTTACACCAAGCAAACTCTTGTACTACTGCATTCCATACTGTGCAGTTACCTGAAGGTTGATAAGCATAGCAGTTACTACATTGTTGTTTACCTTTAGGATATAACTGATATGCAGCAGGTAAGTTGTTTATATCTTCGTTTTTATTAATTACCATTTAACTTTATCTGCCCAATAAGCAGCTGACATTTTACCTTTCTTAATGTTTTTAGCATGACGAGCTTTAAAAGATTTTTTTCTAGCTTTATCTTTAGCTGACTTAGGATTTTTACCTGCACCAGACACACCTTGTTGACCAAATCTTATTAATTTAAGATTATGTCCTTCTTGTGCCAGAACCATATGAGATTTTGTTGCATGTCCTGGAGTACGTTTAGGTTTATTAACACCTTTAAGATTGTGTTTTTTTATTAACGAAGCTTTACGAGATGCATGTGACATATACTAATATTTATAGGTTTTCTTAGGTTTATTCTTCTTCGCAGGTTTCTTCTTTTTTTGCATAACTTCTCCTAACAATTTTATTGTAATCTATACATCCTATATTACCACAATACTTAACTTTATTGCGAATAATAGTTTCTTGATTACATCGATTACATTCAGTTACCAAATTTAATGTCCGTGGTTGTTTGCTTCCAAATATGCTAGTCTAGTTTTTAAGTCGTTAAGTTCCCACATACTATTGTTAACACTTTGTATTTGTGTTTCTACTCTAGTTAACGAATCATTAAGGTCTTGATACTCCCATTTTTCTAGTAAATAATATCTATCTAAATCAAAACCACCATCTCTAACCTGTTGCTCTAAGTTAAACAAGTTAGCTTGTAAGGTAGCCATTTCTTCATTAAACCTACCGACATTCTGTGCGGCCATCTCTAATGATTGTATCTTTTCATATAGTACAGCTATATCATTCTGTACATATGTAGATTCTTTAAGAGTTATAAATTCATACTCAATGTTATTCATTCTGTCATCAATTCCTGTAAGAGTAATAAGTACAGCATTAAGAGATTGTATACCAGCACCAACAGAACTCATCAGAGCTATACCAGTTACTATTAAACCTAAGTTATCTTTTATTTTTTTTAACACTAAGCCACATTACTATTAGAAATTCAATCATTATCCACCAATTTTCCAGATAATTTCTGTTATTTCCGAATCAATACCTTGTATAATGTTTAATACATCACTAACTTTTTGGTTTGCATTTATTATTTCTACTTGCAACGCTGTAACTTGTTGTTGCAAATCGTTAACTGTTTTAAATAACCAACCTACAAGTGCAGCTAAACCACCTTGTAATACCTGGTTAAGATTTATTTTTGCTTCCATTACATTGTTAAGCTACCAACAATTAATATAACTGTGGCAACTAATCCTAATACTTTATAAAATTCTGCTTTGTCCAATTTGTTATCTAGTTTTTCTTCTAGTCTATCTAATCTTTCTATGACCAATTTTAATAATTCCTTTTGTGTGAAACCGTTACCATTTGAATTTGTCATTATGGTAGGTCATCTCTAGACAAAAAATCCCATTCTTTATCATAAGATATACGATTGTCCCAATCATATTTACTTATTCTTTTAATAAATCCAAGAGCTTCTTTTAAAAAATAACCTAAAAGAAAACCTATTAAATAATCCATAAATTGGATTATAACATATTATTTATGCAGGTTTAGGATTATCTGATTTAACTTTATATATCAGCCATTTTAATAAAAGAAAAGACTGTTCTTGCTTCTGTTGTTGAACCAAATAACTGTGCTCCAGTTGTAAAATCTGCTTTGAATTTTATTTTATCATTTGATGTATCAGATACTTTAATCATTAAATCTTGACTGTGTGTTTTAGTTTCAGCAGTTCCAGATTGGTCGTTATACATTCTTATTAATCCTACTGTATCTTCTGATGAGAAGTTGTCATTTGTAGTTACTAAATCAAAATCAAATCTACCACCACTACCACCAACATTAAATAAAACACACATTTTGATTTGCCAATAACCTGTAGAAGGAAATGTCCATAAACCAGAAGATAGTGTCATACCTGTTCCTAATTTAGTTTGCAATGTTCCAGTCGGTCTAGATAAATTATTTTGTACTGGGTCTGCATCAGTATTTAAAGTGTTTGTTAAAGTCCATTCATCATATTCAGTAACTCCACTTGCAATAGAAGGTATTGCACCATCTTTAATTAGTAAGCCATCTACAGTTACACCAGAACCAGAGGTTCTTTCGCCTATAACATTAACATTTAATGTACTCATTTTGGATTATTGTCCTTTACTTCTTTTAATGCTGTAAAAAATTCACCTGTGTTATCTAGTGTACCATTGTTTATATCGTGCCATAGCTTATCAAATTGTTCTCCAAGCTGTGGGTAAACTCTATCTCTTTGATATTGGTTAGCATCATATTCTGCTTGAAGTTCTAATTTTTTTGCTGCTATTTCCTCATCAGTAGGTTGTGTTCTTTCATCTACCCATTGAGTAACAACTCCTTGTGAGTACACCATTTCAGCATCTGGTACTAAAGCTCTTATTGCATCAATATTTTCAATACTCATTATCCTGCTATCTCCATTAAAACCATTGTTTCTAAATTACTATCATCAGCTGTTTTTACTTGTCCAGAGTTAGCAGAGTTGCCTACTAGTGCTTGTGTTTTATAAGTAATTGCTGATGTTGTGCTAGGAGTATCTAAAACTTTCATAGATATTGTTTGTGTATTAAAGACATAACCAGCATTACCTGCACCAATGTTTGCAGTTATATCTGAAATAACTGTGGTATCTCGTAATAATTGTATCTTTCCTGTTTGGTCCACACTACCTCTATAAATTTCAAAATTGTGTTGAATTAAAATTAAAATTTTACTTGATGTTGCACTAGGTGTAATACTTGCAGACAATCCACTATCAACAAATGATGTGCTTGTAATTATTTGTTCTGTGGTATCAGTACCTGTAACAACTTGTAATACTTTACCACCTGCAATAGAAGGAATAGCTCCATCTTTTATTAAAAGACCATCAATGGTTACACCAGCAGCAGAGTTGTATTCGTTTATTGTATCTACATTAACTTGGCTCATTTACTCTCCTGGCTTTGGGTATTTATCTTTTGTTGTTTGTATTGTAGCTTTCCAAGCATCAAGTCCATTATGAAAAATGTTATCAAGCTGGTCTGGAATACTAGGGTATTCATTAGCTCTATCAGTTTTATAACCATTAGCTTCTTCATCAAGCTGTTTAGCTCTTTCATTTTCTGCCCAAGTATTAAGAGTTGCTTCTACTTCTTCAGCAGTTAAATCTACTTGTTTTCCATTAACAACTTTATGTGTTGGTAATTCAAAACTTGCTTTAATATCTTTTAATGATTGTGCCATTATTTCTTAACTCCAAAAATATGTATGCTTCCACTTGTGATATTACCAGAACTTAAATAAAATCTTGCACCTGTAGCTGCTGTTGTATCATTTAAATATTGTCCTCTATGCCTATCTCTTATTTGACCATTACCTCCAAAATGTACAAAATTAGACATTGTATAAGAGCCATTGTTAGTTCCATCACTAGGGAAATACTCTGTAAGTCCATTAAATGCTCTCCCTGCTGAATTGTATATTTGGTCGCCTATTTGTGCAAAGTTAGTATTACTTGCATTACTATCAAATCCAGAAAAAGCTGAATTGCCAAAAGCTGTCCAAGACATTAGATAATAAGTTCCATTTAAATCACTACCACTTGCACCACCTTGTCTAAAGGTCATATAAAAGCTTGTTGAATTTGTTACAGATATTATATTTTCTGCAACTATGTGATAATAAGCATAAGTAGAAGTATCAACAAAGTTATCAAATAATAATTCAGAACTGTTACTTGCAGTAGCACTTGCTAACTTAACTAAGCCACTACTTGTAATAAAAGCATTACCAGAAGCATCTTTAAGTGTATTACCACTAGCAATAGCAATAGTATTTCCTGTTTGTCCTCCAATTGTATCTACATTTAATTGACTCATACTATTAATAAGTTCCCATCTACATTGACTGTTCCTGTTATGTTAGCAGGTCCAACAATCAAACCATTTTCACTTGCTGCGATTGTTGCACTTCCTATTTCATTACTGTGTGTTTTAACACCATCAAGATGTCGCATACCATCTACTGTTACACCAGTATTAGATGTTTTTTCTAGCAAAGAATTTGTCAAAAATGTACTCATAAAATTATTAAGTTTCCTACTACATTAATTGTTCCAGTTACATTAGCTGGTCCAATAATTACTCCATTATCTCCTGTAGCTATTGTCTGTGTACCTGCAATAGTTGCAGAGTTTATTGTAATACCATCTTTTAATTTAAAAGTATCTACAGTCAAACCATTGTTTGTTGTGTACTCTGTTACAGTATTAACTTTAAGTTCACTAGCCATTATTCAGCTACTTCTTCCCAAGCTCCTGTGTTGTCATTCCAAATATATTGGTTACCATCATCTGGCATAGCAACTGGTGCTTCCCAAGTCCAAGTACTTTCATTGAGTACCCACTTGCTATAAGGTTTAGGTGCTATAAATACATCATTAGTTGCATCATAAGTATATCCTATACCTGCATAGTTACCTCTAAAAGGAGTTCCATCTCCACTGTGTGCATTAGCACTGGTGTTATAGGAAGTTCTTTTACAAGTCTGTCCTCTAAAATCTCCATACCAGGCTTCCCAGTCAGCAAAGCCTTCTGGTAAAGTTTCTGTATTGTCCTCATTAATACCAACAATGACTTCTGTCACTATGTTGTTATCGTTTATAAATGCGTAATGTGCCATATCTATCTCCTATTATATCAGCTAAAACTGATTGTACCTATGTTAATTCTTTTCATTATGCAAAGCTCACTGTTCCACTTGTTTGTATTTCTACATATTTTCTTGAACCAACTGTTTGTTCTCCAGCACTTGATGATGCTCCTCCAGCAAAAGATATTGTGTAATCACTTGGATAACTTAAAATAACTACTCCAGAACCAGCATTTCCACCAGTACCATAGTAGTAACTTCCACCACCACCACCACCACCAGTGTTAGCTGTTCCTGGTTTACCTGCTTTGCCTTGTCCTGCATCTGAACCATTACCACCACCACCAGTACCTCCTGTAGCACCAGCAGCACCACCAGTGGGTCCACCACCTCCACCACCAGCTCTAGTTACACTAGAACCTGTGATTGTAGAAGCAACTCCATCACCACCGTGTCCATCACCATCTGTACCACCTGCTTCACCTGCACCACCTCCACCACCTGCAATAGCACTAGGACTATTTTCACCAGAAAAACCTTGATTAGCTGTACCAGCACCACCTGTGCCTGATGCCATAGAAGCTCCACCACCAGAACCTCCTGAACCACCATTTGTAGAAGTATATTTAACACCCTTACCACCACCAGTTGATGTTACAGTTGCGAAAGCAGAGTTAACACCTGCGTTTCCATCTGTAACACTACCACTACTATTTCCTGTACCACCAGCACCACCTGCACCAACAGTAACTGTATAACTTGTGCTATCAAGTAACAATAAAGCATCTTCAGAAGAACCTCCTCCACCAGATGCTTCAGAGTTATAAGAAGCACGATAGCCACCTGCTCCACCACCAGAACCTATATCAGAAGCACCACCACCACCACCTGCAATAACTAAATAGTCAACAGATAAAGAAGGAATATCTTTCATTACTTTCCAAGCAGAACCATTGTAATAAAAAGGAGCTGCTTTATCTGTATCATATACTATGTCACCAGCTACTGATGTCAGTGCATTTTTTTGTGCAGTAGTGTATGACTTTAATCCTAGTGCATTATCTATAGCTACATTGTTTTGGTCATTTGTTGAAATCTTATTTGTTTTTAATTCACTCATTATGCAAAGCTCACTGTTCCTGTTCCTGCTGTAAAAGTTACTACTGTATCAGAACCATCTGTTGCACTTGATGAAGTTAAACCTGCACCAACTGTAATAGTTGCATCTGCTGTAGCCCATCTTAAAACTACTAAACCACTACCACCAGCTCCACCAGTTCCAGAAATTGTACTGTGAGTTCCACCACCTGCACTACCTGTGTTTACAGTTCCTGCACCACCATTAGCTGAAGCAGTTGCTGTTCCATTACCACCACCACCTGCACCACCAGAACCAGGTACACCACCTAAATCTGACCTACCACCACCACCTCCACCACCAGCTCTAGTTACACTAGAACCTGTGATTGAAGATGCTAAACCATCTCCTCCATCTCCACTAGGGTCAGTACGAATTGGTGGAGTTCCTCCAACTGCACCTGCACCACCTCCACCACCAGTTGGATACTCACCTGGGTATAAGTTACTACCCCCAGGAAATCCTTGTTCAAAATTATTGCCACCACCATTAGAATTACCACCAGAATATCTACCACCACCACCAGAACCTCCGTGGTTAGGGTCATCAAGTAATCCCCCATAACCACCACCTACTGCTATTCCATAATGATATTTAGAATTGTTACCATTAGTTGCTTCTGCACTTGAAGTTCCACCAGCTCCACCACTACCTACAGTTACTGTATAAGTTTGTCCTAAAAAAGTTAATATTTTTGTTGCTGTTGAAGTAGCTCCACCAGATTGTTCAGATGCGTAACTATTTATATAACCTCCTGCACCACCACCACCTCTGCCTCCTCCACCACCACCTGCAATAATTAGTGATGAAAGAGTTAATGATACTAAACCACCTAAATCTTCCCAAGCTGAACCTGTATATACTTGAACTTTATTGTCATCAGAGTTGTATATAGTATCTCCAGCTACTGATGTAAGTGCATTTCTAGCACTTGTACTGTATGACTTTAAATTTAAAGCATCATCAAAAGATACATTGTTAGTAGAGTATTTACCTATAGCGTTAGTTTCTAATGTACTCATTATAAATCATTCCAAGCAGAGCCATTGTAAAACTGTACTTTGCTATCTGTTGTGTTATAGATTATATCTCCAGCAGCAGATGTCAAAGCATCTCTTGCTGTTGTGTCATAAGACTTTAAATTTAAAGGCACTTGCATAGCAACATTATTGCCAGATGCTTTTGATATTGTGTTTACTTTGACAGTTACCATTAGATAACTACCAGTGTACCATTATTCGTTACTGTGCCTGTGATTGTGATAGGTCCAGCCATAACTGACCCTGTGTTAGCTGCAACTGTATAAGTAGCTGCTTGTGTTTGGTGATGTGTAAATATTCCACCTGCTGTTGTTAATGCAATACCTGCTTGATTCCAGTCAGCCATATCTGTATTGTCTAGTTCGTAGTGTATTCCATTAGCAATACCATCTGATAGTGTAAAGTCTGAATCTCCATCTGATAATGCAGATGCTGAACCTGATGCTATTTGATTAGGATTTATTTTATATACAGTTCCATCTGTAACATCTTCCATAATTAGGAAGTCATTTGCTGTATCTGCTGTTATACCTGTACCATCAGCTAAGTTAGATGGGTCTACAGTTAACGATACTGCTCCAGATGTTGCACCTCCAGCTAAACCAGAGTTAGTTGCTGTGTTTACTGCAGTAATATCTCCACCAGTAGTTGCAGCAATAGTTATTGCACCATCTGCATTAGTAACAGTTATTCCTGAACCTGCAGTTAATGTTCCTACTGCTGGACCAGATGTACCACCAATAAGTAGTTCACCATTAGCATCCATAGCTACAGCAGCTAATGTATCTGTTCCTGTATCTTGTGTAATGATTACTGATTTGTCAGCAAAAGAAGTAGCTCCTGTACCACCTTGTGCTACTGCTAAGTTAGCTACACTAAGAGTTACTTCGCCAGTATCTCCACCACCAGATAAACCTGTACCTGCAATTACATTTGTTATGTCACCTGTTGTTGCTGTTGCCCATTCTACAATACCACCAGATGATACTTGTAAAGTCTGACCTGATGAACCTATACCTAATTTAGCAAGTGTATTGCTACCAGAAGCATAAAGAATATCTCCAGTAGTATAACTTGTAAGTCCAGTACCAC
>Ga0208134_1000138_pt1 | contig 43159 bp, 44 predicted proteins | sample VirMetDEL_Mar_31_FD_184515 | JGI IMG/M metagenome (GOLD analysis project Ga0208134, IMG submission 184515) | Aqueous microbial communities from the Delaware River and Bay under freshwater to marine salinity gradient to study organic matter... | ecosystem: Environmental > Aquatic > Marine >...
ATCACGCTGGTAGCAGGTACAAAGCAGGACATACCCAGCGCAGGCAACCGACTGCTAAAAGTAGTCCGAAATATGTCGGACGCTACAGGAAGTGCTACAGGCAAACGAGCTGTACGGTTAGTAGACCGAGAAGTACTCGACTCACAAACGCCCAACTGGCACGACGCAACTTTATCAGCTAGCACTGACGCGGCGCATACGACTATCGTCAAACACTATGTTTATGATGAGGCCAACCCACGTAATTTTTACGTGTATCCAGGCGTGGACGGCACTAGTAGTTTCTTAGAAATTATTTACTCCGCTAACCCGTCTATCGTTTCTGAAGGCGGAGATTTAAGTATCCCTGACATCTACGCTAACGCAGTGCTTAACTACGTTTTGTACATGGCATATATGAAAGATGCGGATTTTGCGGCTAATTCTCAGCGCGCGCAAACGCACTACCAACTGTTCAGCTCATCTGTACTAGGTAAAGGCGCGGTTGACGTACAAACTACTCCTAACCAACCGACAGGTTCAATGATGCCTACAGGCGTTCCCGTGTAACGTTAGGATAGAGTATGGCAATTAACTGGGATACATTAGAAAGAGATTTTTCTGGCTTAACAGACGGGCAGAACATTGGTAAATTCTCTGGCGACCTGAATGTACAAAACCCTATTACCCCTGATAATAAGAAATTCAGCTATTGGGGAGAGAAGGGTAGAGGTGACTTAGCGGGTTACGGAACAGAGGGTGATACAGGCATTACCCGTGGCGGGCTAAGAGACAGCTCTGCTCGCCTAGTTATAGCACAAGGTTGGGATGGCCTTGCTGCAGAAGGCCCGTACTGGTCATGGGGTAGTAGACCAACCACAGGGCAGTTTGGGGGTGGACTCAGCTTTGACACACCTTTGGGCAAAGGCCAAACGATGCACGCTGGGGTGTGGATGTATGTCCCTGCGGATTTTGATTTCAGAGCAACACCAGGTTTTTTAAAGACGCTTCGTTTTACTAGAGACGAGACCGGCGGGAAGATGGAAATCCAGCCATTTGCAGACCTTAGTGACGGAACACTGACAGGGTGGAACTTACAAGATGAGGATTTCCAACCAGCTGGAGGAGGAGGCCGCGATACTTCAAGAGTTTTAATAAAAGGCCAATGGAATTTTATTGCATTTTCTGCCTACCTTACAGACGTAACGTCAGAGGTTAGAAAAAGACTTTGGATTAACGACGAACTGACCTACGAACAAATAGGAGAGACCAACGGCACTTTAACGGCGAGGTGGTACAACAACGGGTGGCAGACAGATAATCACCCATCGACTACTTTCAGAACACTGAACAGTGCTACTGATGCAGTTAACGGAATGATGGTCTTTACATATTGGAACGGTGGAATACCTACAACCGCAACTTCACCCTGGCCTTCAAATAGAGGAACATACCCTGTACAGGATCAAGCATTAAACATAGACAGTGTCGTAGTCCACACTAATGAAGCGGATCTGGGAACAGATGCTTCTGGTAATAAATACATAGCATCAACAGATGTTTTCCCAACCAACTCGACAGTGGATCAAGTAGCGCCCACCCTATCAAGCCCCACTGGTACTAAGACAGGCACAACAACAGCAACAGGCACTGTCACTACAAATGAAGGTAACGGTACGCTGTATTGGCTAGTAGATACAAGCCCTACGACCGTTCAAGCAACAGTCTTGAGTACAGGCGCTACACAGGCAGTCAGCTCGACAGGCGAAAAGGTTGTCTACGCAACAGGACTACCCACCAGCACCTTACAGTATTTCCACTTCGTCCATAAGGATGCAGCGGGGAATGACTCAGCCGTTACGCACTCGGGCTCTTTTACTACAGACGCAGCAGCGCCAGTTGACAATAATGAGTCCAGTAACACGCTTTACGAAGCACTTTTACCCAGCATTATACCAATGGTTCCTGCTTGTTCAGACACGCTGATCGAGAACAGCATCCGTTCAGCTGTGGTAGAGCTGTGCGAGAAGTCTGAGGTTTATCAAACAGAGCAGATTATAGCGTCAACCAGCGGTGTGTATGACTACACGCTGACCGCGCCCGCTGACACAGCGATAGAAAAAATACTTTCTATACAGTACAACGGCGTCGACCTAGAGCCCATCACCCCCGCGTTACTTGATCAGCGCCTACCTAAGTGGCGCACAGAGCCCGGCGAGCCTCAGTATTACGTTAAGACAAGCTCAAGCACAGTTCGTATTGCACCAGCTCCATCTACCGGCGCTACAGATGCGCTCTTGTTACGCCTTATATTGAAACCTACTCACACTAGCACAAGCTGTGATGACGACGTGATGAATGATTATCGCGACACAATCATCAACGGCGCGCTGTTTAGATTATTACGACTACCTAGCAAGGACTGGACTGATTATTCAGCCGCCAGTGTTTACGGGTCTTTATTCACAGAGCAGCTCGTTGACGCAGAAAGACGCGCACGATCAGCTGACACAGGAGTAGCAAGGAAAGTAAATTATGGCGGAATTAAAAGCAGGCGATATAGACGCGGTTACCGATCCATCCGTTAGTGATATACGCGACGAGTGGAACTGGGTCAGGCCTGGTATAGAAGAGCTGCTAGCGGCGCAACCGCAGTTAACTTACAGACCAGAAGATGTTTATGCAAAGTGCGTAAACGGCGACGCGGTCTTATGGACAACCGACGAAGGTTTTTTAGTTACTAACGTTCTCTACGACGAATACAGCAAGGACAAAATATTTTTTATCTGGATCGCGTGGGCAAAAAAAAGAGGGGGCGCTAACGGAATTAAGCACGTACCTTTTTTCTGCACAGAAGCGAAAAAAGCAGGGTTAAACAAAATACAGTTTCAATCTAAGACAGACGCCCCTATTGATTTTTTTACTAAAAATGGGTGGCAAGTAGATACGATAGTTTACACACGAGGTTTGTAATGGGCGGCAGTTCACCAAAACAACACACATCAGCAGCCGAAGAAGTCAACGCCAAAGTCGGGCTTGCGAAAAAGAAGTTCTTCAACGCGAACCTAGACCCGCTAAACCAAATGGAAATGGAGGACGCGGCGACTGATAAGATGAAAAACACGTTAAGAAACCGCAGCGCGGCCGACGCTATGCAGACGATGACGGCTAACCCCCAGTTAAGCCAGGTTATGGATCTAGGTAGGGCCGCCGAAATGTCTAAAGGTTTACAGGGCCAACTCGGTAACGCTACCCGCAAGGCAGGCGAAATACAGAACACTCGGCTAGCTGGAGCCATAGGCGTGGCCGAAGGACAACAAGCTGACAACTCCCAAGCGATGACGACCCTCGCTAACTTAGGCGCATCCGAGCAACTCCAAAAAATGCAAAATAGAGAATTAAAACGAAGCTCCAACATGAAAGCAGCCGGAGGAATTCTAGGCGCTGGACTGCAGAAAAAGTTCGGTGGCGAAGGGAAAGATAATTGGTTCACCAAAGGGCGCGATGGTATGGCGGCGCTTAAAGGCGCGGGGTTATATTAATGGGGATGAGACCAGTATCGACGATCGCCAATAAGGCGGCTCAGAGCTCTTACGGCAACGGCGGGATAACCTACAGCGACAGCACGGGCGGCGCGGACAGAGCCTTAGCACAGATGACGCAGATAGATTATCAGCGGTATCTTGATGTCTACCGTCCTAAAGAACTTGAGTTAATAGAAAAGGCGAAGACAGACACTTCACTAATCGACCAAGCGAAGTCCGACCTCGAGACCACTAACCCTTTAATGCAAGGCGTTGCAGACCGTACCGCTAGTCGCTATGGCGCGACACTTACGCCCATGCAGCAGAAGCAGCAAAAGCTGACCCTAGACAGGGGCAACTTATTAGGCGGTATCCAAGGCATATCTGACGCAAGAATCGCGCAACAGGATCAGAACCGCGCATTGATGGGCGACTTAATAAACATTGGGCAAGACGTAAATCGTTCGTCGCTAGGTCAGATGCAGGCGGCGGCAACAAACGAAGTTAACCGAAAAAATGCAAACTCTTCCGCTAGGGCAGCACGCCGAGCGCAAAACACACAGATGGCAGCGTCGTTAGCGATGTTTGCTATATTTGCTTTATAGGTAAGTAAAATGGCCACAGTTCCACAACACCCTTTTATGCAAGGCCTTAGCGGCGGAATAAGCGCGGGCCAACGCTACGAGGCTCTTCAGTCGAGCGGCAACACGAATGCCATAAATGCTCGAGCCGCTGCATATAAACAGCAGTCTTTAGAGAACGAGGACTTATTAAACCAACGATACAACGAACTTAATCAGGCAGGGTATATAACTGGCAACAGCTTTGACAAAGCGAAGTTCGCCGCTGCCCTAGAAAACAACGACCCTAACGCCGTACAACTAGCAAGTCGTTTTGCTAACGAAGCCAACCCAAACAAAGATTTTACGTTTAATTCTTTAAGTGAAGCACCCCCTTCGGAAGACGGAGTCAAGCGGTTTACTGTCGGCGGCGAGTGGGCCAAAGAAAACCCAGTCCAAAAAGGCATGAGGTTTTTAACCGGAAAAGGATCGGCGCGCGACGAAGACCCGGTCGAGTTCGGCACAGCAGAAGAGATAGCCCAGCAAGTTAGTACCCGTTTCAACGTTATGAGAAACAGGCCAGGCGTCGCTGGAAAAACACGTAATATAAGCGCAATGAACAAAATCGACGACTCCCAGGATAGAGTGGAGCAAGCGACCGGTAAGGTGCAAGCTCTTGTCGAGGACACAATCGCCCTAATCGACGACCCAGAACTGTTACGCGAAGTGCAGTTGGGACTAGGCCGGATTACAGACCCGCAGGAAAGATTAGACGCCTTAAGAACGTGGGCGAGCGAGCTGTCAAACGCTCCTGATGAAATGGTGCCACCCGAAGCTAAAGAAGCCCTAGCGCAAACGACGCAAGAAGCCCTCGCAGAACTCTCATCTGCGCAGCAAGCTCCTGCAGGTAAAGAAGAAGACCGAGTGCCTAAAGGCCCAATGTCTGCGGAACAGGTACGCGCTAATGTCGCCTCCGACACAACACCTGAGCCTGCAGTATTCGGCACAATAGAGACTATAGAAGATAACGCAAGCTCCGCAGAGGACGCCGAACAACAAACCAAAAAAGCCATACGCGAAGAAGATATAAGCGAAGTTCAAAACTGGCTCAAAGAAAACAACATAACCAAGTTAGAAGACGTGGTAAAACTAGAGCGAAAAACGCAACAAAGTCTTCGAGCCTATCTCTCGCAGTACGCTGTTACCGATGCGCAAAAAAATGATTTCCAAAAGAAATGGTCGAATGTTGTCGAGACAGGCCAGCAAGGGCTAAGCACAAAAGACGTCGCAAACATTAGCCAGGTTGAGCGGCAGTTTGGTCTAAATCAGAAGAACTACAACCTCAATCGAAAAAAAGAACGGCGCTTAGAAAATGCGGCGCGGGTTGCGGCGGGCCTAAAAGTAGATGCGGCCAGAGAAAAAGTATTTAAGGACACGATAGAGTTAGGTGAGTCGGTACAAAACGCGATGTTCACAAACACAGAAAAAGATGCGGAAGGCGCGCCTGAGTTTGAATGGAACGAAGCGTCAGTAAAGGCTCTATCCGGCCCTAATGGCGGCTTGACTAAAATGATGAACAAACTAGATGCAGCTTATCGCATGCAAGCCAATGGCAAGGCCAGCAAAGCAACTAAAGCCCGAATCGAAGAATACGAAGCAGCATTAAACGCCGGTATCAGCTCGCTCCTACAAGGCGCAGGCATGAGCGAAGACTACGGCGGTTTCCTAGCTAATTTCTGGCCTACTAAAGACGGTGGCTCACCAGAAGGAGCAGACGCAACCTACTCTAGAATTAAAGTAATAAGAGACGGCAAAGGTAACATTGTCGCTTTCAGAGCACTCGATCCGTCCTCACAAGGCGTGGTGGATGAGAAGGTTCCCGCCGCTACGTTTAAACGTATCCTAGGCGCGAGAGCATACGAGTTCTTCGAGAAACAGGTAGTTGGCGCTGAGTCAAGAGCAATGGACACAGATAGGCCTGCTACATAATGGCAGACTACTGGGACGAGTTCTTTGATCAAGAGGCTAACACTGTCAAACCGGCTGCCAACGAGGGCCCAGGGGAAGTTGTCCCCGAGTCCACGCTTGGCGGCACATTCGTGCGTGGACTCGACGCAGGGATGGAGACGGTCGTCGCAGACGTCGACTATGCGCAAGGCCTTGTTCAACAGTTAGTAGGTTTTGAAGATGCGGCCGCCGACAATATAGCGGCGGGTCGACAAACAGCAGAACAAGCAGGCCGAGGTTTCGAGGGCACCGAGACCACCCAAGAGTTTTTCGATAACCCCACCTTCAGTGGCTTACTAAACCAATCAGCAAAACTGTCCGGGCAGATGACGCCGTACCTCATATCAACTGTCGCAAGTGGCGGCACAGGGGCTGTGTTAGGGGGCGTAGCAAAAGCCGGTTTAAGCGGCGCTAGCCGTATGGCCGCAAAACGAGTCGCCCGCGACGCTGTGAATAGAACCGCTAAAGGAACGGCTACACCCGACGAAAAAGAATTAGCCGAGTTAGTTTACCAAGCACACCGCAAATCTACCTTGAGTGGCGCAGCCAATAGCATAACCGCTAAGCGCAGTATTCTGGCTGGAGCAGGCGCTAGCGAATACACGTCGATGTCCGGCGCTAACTTCGCTGAGAACTTAGAGATAGATGGACTAAGTAAAGACGACGCAGCGTTGCGCGCCGGGGCTGTCGCAATCCCTCAAGCATTAATCGGCGTTGGCGGCGAAGCTGCAATAGCCAAAACTTTCCTAGACCGCGTTGGTAAGGTAGCTAAAGCACGAGGATCTGACGGGTCAATATTCGGAAACCTAGCAAAAGAGGTGGGGCGAGGCGCAATAAAATCAGCCTCTGTTGAAGGTGTAACTGAGGTCGCCCAGGAAGGCTTGCAGACAGCACAGCGCATGCAGGTAGACGAAGAATACACGAAAGAAGACGCGTTAATGCGACTAGGCGAAGCGGCGTTCGGTGGTTTTATAGGCGGCGGATCAATGGGGGCAGCAGGCGGATCTCTGGTCAGTAGCGCCTCGTCGGTAAAATCCATAATGCAGCAGGCAGGCGAGTTCATTGAAAGCGCCCGCGAACAAAGGCTAGACCAAGATATAAACCGTGAACAGTACGGTGATATGAACCCGTTCACTACGGAAAAAGAATCTAAGCAGACTATAGACGCGCAGATTGCCGCTATGCAGGACGAGACTACCGAACGTGATAGCGTCTGGATAGCCGGTAACACCCCAGAATATGACATTCCTGAAAATGGACAAGTCACAACACTAGATATTGACGGCGAAGAACACTACGCAGCTTTCGTACCGGGGCGCGGCACAATAATATCGAAGTTCTCCGACACCGTAGAATCCGTAGTCCAAGACAACGCGACTGATGATGTACTGCAGCAAGTATTAGGTTACAGCGACGGCAAAGTCGCAGGCGCAGATGTGGTTATCCAAGTCAAAGACGTAAACGGGCGCGTCGTATGGGAACAAGCCACAACAGAAGACAACGTAAGTGCGGCCTACGCAGCTGGCGACAGACAGGTGCCTAAAGGCGGCAGCATAGAACGAAAAACTGTAGAGCAAGCATTAGAAGAAAGAAAAAAACTGGTTGACGAAGAACAGGGCCCTAACGTCAGAAACATTGATATGGAAGACGAAGACGGGGAAGGCGTCCTAGCGAAATTTAAAAGAGAGAAATACCAACAAGAGGAAGACCAGAAGTTAGACGAAAATATAGAAGGTAGGGGTATCACACGCGAGGACGTCTTCGCAGCTGAACAAGAACTAAGAGAAGAATTCGCTATCCTGAAAGAAAAGGCTAACAAATTAAAAAGAGAAAAAAGGGACGCGAAAACACCGGGTGCATTAGTCCGCGCAGATACGAAACAAAAAGCCCTCGCCAAGCAGATGAAAGCGCTTAAAGAACAAAAACAAGAGCTGGATAAACTGCAGCGAGACTACCGCTTTAATACTGATGATGACAAAGTCGAAGTAGACGTTGACCGCGAATTCGGCCCGGACAGCGGGTTCACGGTCGCAGAAGAAGGCGGTTTCAAAAACGTCGTGCCCGAAACAGTTACGACTACAACAGGCCCCGACGGTAAAGGTAAAAAAACCACACGTATAAAACTAGACGAAGACGGTAACCCAGTCCCGTTTAAATACCAGCGCCGTAAATCTCGTAAGAAATACCCAGAGACCCAATCAATTAGGGGGAGATTTAAACAGGTATTCAAAGACGCGTACCCCGAAATAAACTTCCGGTTCAAGCAGTTTGCAGATATGCCGGACAGCGTCCTGAAAAAAGCTGTAGAACTCCAAGAAGAAAGTCCAGACACCCTCATCCGTGTGGTCGAAAATGAAGATGGCAGCTTCGGCATAGAACAGTCAGCCTTGCCACCTGAAATGCGCTCGCAGCCAGAAATCCCAAGATCAGGTGGCATACCACAAAAACCGTCTGAGCTCCTCGTACCCACCGTGGCCGTGCGACTGAAAGAGGAATTAAACAAGGCCACAAAAAGTGTCTACGCTAAGTTCCGCGCGGGTAAAAAAGGCGGGAGAGTTTTACTAAAAAAAGGCGAGCAAACCACCGTCCGTGGGCCTGACTCAGATAAGGACATACCCGTTAATTTAGCGGACTTAGTTAAGTTTGGGCAACGCATACAAGAAGGCGACACCCGAGGACTTTTCACCCAAGGCGGGCGAATGAGAGCAGGCCGAAACGGGTTAATGGCGGTTTTGTCTGAGCTAACCGCGCAAGGCTACGAAGTAAAAATCGGCGGGGTGACGATAACAACAGAACTCCTTGATAACCTAGCCCGCGCGAAGAAAAAATACGGTCGAGACCAGGCGGTAGCGATCAAAAACGGCGAGGATAAGCCCCCGGAACCAGCCATATTAACTCAGTTTGATCGACTGGCTACATTCAGTAGCGGCGGCAAGCAGACCACGTTAGGTAAGTTGCTGAACGTCACCGCATCTGACGCGTTACCTAAAGATAAGCAGTACACCTTCCGCGTTCCTGGCCTAGTAGAATTCACCGGGACTAAGGAAGAAGTCAACGCGTACATCGAAGAATATAGTGATATTTTTGACGACGAAGACCTTGCGAATCTTACAGTATCCGATTCTCGGTTCATAGACGGAGAACCTCGCGAGAGAGTTCTAGTAGAGGGCGACCTAGACGCCATCTTAGATAGGAACGAGGATAACCAATTCCAGAACGAGGCCGATCAAACACTCGCGGATGATGTAAAACAAGAAAAAAATGACGTCGGGTTAGAAGAACCTGGTGGAGAACAACGAGGGCGTATTACAAGAAACGAGGAGACCGGAGAGCTAGAAAAACAGCCTTTCGCGGGCACTAACAACACGACAGCAGTCAAATATGGAAAACGCGGAAAAGGCGAACCCGAGGTTGCTATTGGGTTAGAAGAAAGAAAACCAAACCAAGGGCGACAAGACGACCGCAGCGATCAAAAGTTCGATAAGCCTGAGGAGGGTATAAAAGGTACGGCAGAAACAGGCCCTAGATTACCTCCGTTTTCAATTAATAAGTTGAAAACTACTTTCGCAAAAATAGGCATGAAGATCGCGGAGTTCGAAAAGACTCCGGAGGTAAGCGCAGCGAATAAACTGGCTACGAAAATAGCTAACACCGCCATGCGTAACTTGAAGCTAAAAAACCCTGTCGCGATCGTTAGTATGCAAGGCCTGCTGGACGCTACGCCTGAACAACTAGCACAGGTTTTTGCCGACCCTAATGTCGCTGAGTACGTCGCTGGACAAGCCCAAGCGATGAAAAAGGATAAGAAAAAAGGCCGGTATGTAGGCTTCGGTGACGCTCATTTTGTCATAGTAGACAACCAAACAAAAAACCCTGTGCAGCTAGCACTAACCGTTGTGCACGAACTAGGCCACGCACTTTTTAAAGAGCAGCTTGTAGCGTTAGAGACCAACCCGACATTAAACAAGCGGCTAGTAAAAGCCTATAAGAAAGCTCTCGAAGACCCTAAAGCTCCGAAGTCTTACAAAGGAGAAAAAGGATTCGAAGAATGGTACGCAGACCAAGTAGCGATTTACGCTAAGAATGAATACTTTAAAGAGCGGGTAGACAGTGAGAAGAGTAGACCTCGCGGGGAAAGCACTGCTAAAGAACATCGCGGTATAGTCCAAGCTAATATAAAGGCGCTAGGTAAAAAACTAGCGGACATGTACAAGTCTTTGTCTAAAGAACTGCAGAAGCGGTTCGGTAAAGACGCATACAGCCCAGACTTTGACGCCTACATAAAAGACGTCGTAAAAGCTAACAAAGAAAACAATCAAGAGGCGTTACGAGACCCATTTCAGGCAGCCCGTTTTGAAGTTAAAGTCAAAGTCCAAGAAGACGCGAAGGCGGTAGAAGAAACTCGACCCGCAGGCCTCACGCCGTGGCTACAGAAACAAATTAAGGACATCATAGCGAGCGACGCGTTTACGCCCGTGTACAACCTTATTACTACCGCAGACTCACGCTTGCGAAAGGTTGCTGGGTCTAAGGTAGCCGACATGTTTTACATTAGAGCTCAGACCGGGCCGCAACAAGGCCGCGCGCTCGGTATGTTAAAAGCCGCGACAGTGGCAGGTAACGAGTGGTTTACTAAGCTAGAGGAGGCCGTAGGAGACTTCGACTCTCCAGAGTCAGACGCTGCTTTTGAAGAGGCTTTCTCAGACACACCCACAACGGAGCTTTCAGGTAAATCTCTAGCGATACGCAAATGGTTCGAAAGCATCCACGACGATTACATCGCCCCCTCTAATACCGACGTTAAAAAACGCGATAACTATACACCAGTAGCGTTGAAACTCAGTGAGGTTGCCGAGCGCCCAGAGGTATTAGCTAAGCTAATTTTGGAGGCAGACCCTGAAGCCGACAAGAAGAAAGTGGACGAAGCTATTGCCACCCTCGTCGAGTATCAAGAAGGCATACTCAATGGCGACCCCGTCGTTATCAAAGGCATTGACCCTGCAAAAAATATCGAGAAGGCGCGACTACTCACTAACAAAGTCGACCCTAAAAAACTTCGCGAAGCTGGTCTACTTGAGACGCCGCAAGTAGCTACTGTTCAATACTTAAAACACACCACAAAACGCGTCGAGTTTAACCGGCACACCAAAGACGAACGCGGCTTCGATACCCTAAAACAAGAGATGGATAAGCTGCCACCTAAACAGCGCGCAGAAGCCAAAATGATAGTGCATACCTATTTAGGGTATAACACTAAGCCTCTGTCCCCTTTTTGGCGCAAGGTGAACAGCGCACTGACCTTAATTAATATTGTCGGCATACTCCCGCTAGCTGTGCTGGGGTCTATCCCTGAATTAGCTGGCCCAGTAATAGCCTCTAAAGAGTTCGGAGCTATTACGACTGCCTTCAAAGAAATCGTTAACACTATAAAGAATCGCGACGAGGCGATAAGACTCACACGGGATATTGGCACGGTCACCAGCCAGTCAACATCCAACATAATCATGTCGCAGGCCGAGTCCGAGTGGATGACTGATGGGTCTCGAGCAGCTACCGACACTTTCTTCAAGGTTATTGGCCTCGATCTTTTTACTCGATTCACTCGAGAGTTTGCGGGCAACATGGGCGTGAAGTTCTTAGAAGAGCACGCGTCACCCGACACCATTAACCCACGCTCTGCGCGTTATTTAAAAGAGCTAGGCGTGACTGCAGAACAGGTCAATGATTGGGTGCGCGGCGGTAAAGAGTTCAATACTTCTGAAGAGTCGGTAGCAGTTAAGCAGGCATTGCAGCGTTTTACCGAGACAGCCACACTGAGACCGAGTTCAGCAGAGCGACCTATATGGGCATCTGACCCACGATACGCGCTGATCTGGCAGTTGAAAGGATTCTTCTATTCATACGGTAAAGTTATCCTTGGCGGCACGACTAAAGAAGCGGGCAAAAGAGCCGTTGAAAGCGGGCTATCTGGAGGAGAAGTAAAGGTGCTCGCTGGCTTAGCGGGCGCGGGAAGTGTCTTCGCCCTATTAGGTATCGCTACACTGCCACTTGCGATGATGGGTATGGAGCTCCGTGAATACACTAAATGGCTCGCAGCTGCAGCGTTACCTGGTTTCAGCCCAGACGATAAAGATTATTTCAAAACCGACAGTATGGACTGGGGCGAGTACCTGATGGCGGCATTCTCCCGTGGGTTCGCTGCTGGCCCGGCCACAGTCGTCAGTCAGATGATGCAAGCTAAAGAATGGGGTGGGGGCGCTAACGGCGCTATAGCTGCTGCACTCGGCCCAACCGCCGAAAAAGCTAACAACATATTCTTTGGCTCAGGCCTAGATAGCACCATTAGGAATAAAACACTGCCAACAGGACTTCTTTGATGACCAAACTGTTTAAATACTTTTACTTAGACGAGTTTCAATGCTCCGAAACCGGCGAGAATCAGATAGACGCTGACTTCGTCCATAAGCTCGATGAGCTGCGAGAGGCGTGCGACTTCCCGTTCGTTGTGAACTCAGGCTACCGGTCGCCCGACCACAGTGTGGAGACGGTTAAAAAAGCGCCGGGAACTCACGCTAGAGGCATAGCGGCTGACATCAAAGTATCCGGCGGGGCGCAACGAATGCTGGTTGTCGCTAAAGCCCTAGAGCTTGGGTTTACCGGGATCGGCGTAGCCAAAACTTTTGTCCACGTAGACACGAGACAAGGCCAAAAAGTCCTATGGGTCTATTAGTTTGTAGCATTATATTAGCCAAGCTAATATAATACCGAGCAAGTACATCAACCGTTGAGGAATACATTATGCGTTACTTACTTATTTTACTAGCTTGCGTACCCGCGCTAGTTCTCGGACAGTCCTTAGAAGAAACCGGAACGCTTCACCGTTGGGACTACATTGACTTAGTAATGGGGGTTTTATCCACAATGGGTGGCGGAGCCGCGTTAGCAGCTTACGTCCCACTAAAAATCCAAAAAGCCATTCCTGGCGTCCGAATGCTGATTAATCTTGTTGGTCAGAATTTCCGCAACGCTAAAAATAACAAAGACTAAACCGGGGGAGAGGTTATGTGGAGAACTTTACTAATGAGACCATCGCAGCAATCGGTATCGGAGGGTACATCGCTCTCCAACTCTTCTCTAACGTCCTTGAAAAAATTTACGAAAATCGCTCAAGTCGCCGTGCTGGCCACGACTGCGTTTCTTCTGATGAGTTCCACCAACTCAGAAGAAAGCTCGAAAGCCACATCGCACATTGCAGAATCAACACAGAAATAGAGCGGCAACTTAAGGATCAGAAACGAAATGGATGACGCGGCCGTTATTGCCAAACGTAACAAATCAATCGCGGAGCAGATAGATGCTATCAAGAATGATAAAGACCTCGCTATGCGCAGGACTGTTCATAGCTCAGCTATGTATGAGCTTGGGCGCAAAAGCTCAAAACTGCGACCTAAGCGCTGATCCAATAAGTTGCACGGTTAAGATAGCAGCCGAATGGTCTCAACCGACGAGCCGAGAAGATGGGTCACCGTTAACACAGCCTGAGATTAGTAAATACCAACTCGTAGCTGTGCAAGCCAGCGGTATAAGTTCAATCCCTACAAAAGACGTACTAACGTGCGGCCAGTGTTGGGACGTACCGGCTAGCGATACGACGGCAACCATCAACAAAACGATTAAGTTAAATAAAGCGGACGTCATAGACGACGGTAATGTAAGTATTGCGGTAGCTATACGAACGTTTGATGACGCGAGCAGAGCTTCTGAATGGACAGACTTGTCATATGTTGATTTAGTTTTCCCTCAAGAAGTTATTAATGAGTTGGTGCCCCCCATAAAAAAGACCCAACTGTTAAACGTCGTGATTACTTTCGAGTAATTATCGACTGGCTTCTAATATTCATTAACGGTCTTTTTTAGGAAAAATATGAGCGCGGTGAAGAGGTTTCTAAAGGTGTTGAGTAATATGTTTAAAAGTATTTTAGGTTTCGAGTGTGTGTCGCGAACGCCGGTACTTCCGGGTGATGGCCTATCGGTAGGGCGAGACACTATCGCGGTACACAACCTCGCAACTGATGGGCCTTTGGTTTATGAGGCTTGCGTTGGGTCTATGCCAGTGACAAGTAATACCAGCACTGCTGACTACAGAGAGCAGCCATATTACGATTCCAGCACCGGTCAGATTGACCATAACGCCAGCTGGGGTCAACAGGGCTACCTAAGCGACCACCGTTTTTACCACCTAACAACCGGCCAGGTAATACGACTTGAGCGTTTATCCTTTTACGACGGCTCAGGCACTGAGCCTGAAGGCGGCGGGAGCAGCCGTCTGCGGTTGGATGTCACATTTTCAACACGCCAAAACCGAAGAAATTTACCGCCCCTGGGTGAGCCCAACAATTTCTATTTCGCTCCGAGAAATCCATATACTGCCTCTACTATTCCTGGCACACCGTTTAAGCCGATCAATAAAATTGTCGTTGACTTTCCTTACGATGAAAGGACTGAGGTATTGGAATATACCCTGGCTACCGACGATAATTTTGATGATTACGGCAGCATCGGCCTCTACGACGACACCAATGCTCTTACGATGGGTAGCAGCAAATTGCTCAATGGCGGTGTCCCTCACGACCACGGTAATAACATTGCAGGCCACACGCGCCCTTACAGGGTGACCATCACATGAAGCGCGCAAGACAACCGACCCACGACTTAAGGCTGGCCTCTCCCGACGAAACTTTCACGATGATACCTGCTCATTTTTCACTAAAGGAAGATGCGTTCGCCGGTTACGAAATCGGCGACGGGCAATCAGCTTTTTTAGATGGCAATAGCTCAAATAACGCAAGCGCACCGGTTCGCTTCGCTAACTACCCTGAGCATTCAAACACTGTTCAAATTCGAAAAATTAGGTGGCAAAACAAGTTTTACGACGATTCTGGCGCACATACTTACGATGGCCTATTTAGTAATTATCAAATAACGCTAACCGTTGATCAGGACGCCACTGCTCTTCTGACGGGTGGGCGCAGTTGGAGAAAGGTACGTTTTCGAAATTTCGACGCCGACACAGAGATGACTCTCTACCGAAAAGACGCAATTATTATTGCTAAGCCGGGTAGGGATACGCTGCCGGGTACGTCCACTGTTAGCTGGTACTGGGGAACCACCCACACCGCCATCAACAATATTTTTAAGCCTACAGTCAGTAGTGTGAATGTCGAGTGGTTTTACGAAGAGGAGTACAAGTGAGCTTTTTATTATCAGGCGTATCGAGCGTGGCTAATGCAGTCGAAGGCACAGTTGATGCTGACAGCTTTATCACTGATTGCCGGGCCTTCTTACAAAGCAAAGTACCTGAAGGTTTTTTAGCGCCTTCTTATGACGAGCTCTTCGCGATGATGGAAGCATCCTTCGCGATAGCCGGGGCAGGCCCAACAGCACTCCATCGCACGATCAAAGACGCAAGCGGTAATTTGGTCAACACCACTAAAATGATTTCCAACAACCAAGTGCTGCTCAGTGTTAAAGACGTTGCGGCTAATAGAGTAGTCGCCGTCTTATCAGGCGACTTAGCAAAAGGCCAATTTACGTTTACTAACGGCTACCGCAGGCCAGACCAGCAAGGCAGTGTTAGCTGGGTGTTTAGCGAGGCTGTCATGGACGCTAGTACCGATTGGTTTTACGACAACGACGTTACCAGCATACGCTGCGTATACCCCACAGTAGTCTACGGACACCTGCAATTTTTAACCGCGCTGCTTGAGGCCGATGGGTGCATCAGCTCTAACGAACAGACGATGACATCGCCTTCCTACGGCGAAACAACAATATTGACAATAACCTTTGACCGTGAAGAGAAAGCACGGTTGAAAGCAATTAAAGACGGAGATTAGTAATGGCAGTAATTTTAAGCACAACAGGTTCAACAACTACTTATTACCCTAACTCGGCGGGGGTTCATGTTCCCGATGATTCATTGATAGCAGTTAGTGGCGCTGCAGGTATAAGCGGTAACCTAGAATACAAAACCTCAGAAAACACTTGGGTTGACGTTCCAGATAGCGACGGCAATGCGACTCTAGCACCTGAGTACTTAAAACCAATACTCGGTGGTAATGGCCTCTTCGTTAGGATTAAAGTGACTCAAGCACCGACCACAGACGCGCCTTACGCTTTCCACGTAAACTTCGACGGACGCCGGTAAAAAGCCAATGGCCTATTTTAAACAGAAGTTTTTTTCGGGTATTGCACCTGCCTTATCGGCTAGGCTGCTCCCAGAAAATGTAGGCCAAACAGCCGAGAATATTGACTTCGAGTCGGGCAGCTTGACGCCTATAAAAAACGACAGCTTCGTCGCGGATTCTACAGCGGGTACATCGTCAATATACCTCTATGAGGCCCCTGACAGTGTAAATCAAGATTTTTGGTTTGAGTTTAGCGACGCTAACGTAATGGTTAATCCGGCACCGCTTGCTGATGAGACACTTAGACGGGTTTACTACTCCGATGCCGCGTACCCAAAGTGGACAGACTACTCGCTAGCTATCAGCGCGGGTCAAACGGCACCGGACGCATCTTACAGGCTCGGCGTACCACAACCTGACGTAATCCCGACTACCCAAGTAATATCAGGCAGCCCAAACGCAGACCAAACACCTGATGACGTTTCTTACGTTTACACCCTTGTCGATGACAATGGTCAGGAGGGCGCGCCTAGCCCGGCTAGCTCCCCGATACAAAAAACAGATACGGAAACGGTACGGGTAACAATCCCAATCGCTTCTATAACCGCTAACTCAATAACCGGCAAAAACTACCGTATAACGAGCGGGCAAGCACAGATACGCATATACCGGTCTAACACTGGTACAACAGCGACTGCTTTCCAGTTCGCGGGGCCGGTAAACTGGCCTGCTACTTATTTTGACGACGATGTCATATCTACGGGCTTAGGTGAACTCTTACCGAGCGAGACTTGGATAGGCCCGCCAGACGATGACACAACTCTTTACCCTTCGGGGCCGCTCCAATCAATGATACCGTTAGCTGCGGGTGCGTTCTGTGGATTCACGGGAAAACGGTTCTGTATTTCCGAGCCTTACCTGCCGCATGCGTGGCCTGTCCAATACCGCATAACACTCGACAGGGACATAATAGCTATCGCCTCAACGCGCGGAGGCGTCGTCGCGCTTACTGATGGCAAGCCAATATTTGTCACAGGCACTGAGCCTTCAGCAATAACCAGCATCACTGTTGATTTTGCGCAAGCCTGCATCAACAAAGATTCTGTTGTTGACATGGGAGATTACGTTATCTACGCAGGCCCCGACGGTTTGTGCGCAGTTGAAGGTAACGAAGGCAAGCTGTTAACAAAAGGGCAGATTTCACCTTCACAGTGGAACGCTGACTTTTTCCCTACGACTATTAAAGCCTTCCGCTACGAGGGTACTTACGTCGCGTTTTATTCCGACGCGGGTTCTCACAAAGGCTGGGTGTTCGATCCACGCGGCGACTCTGCTTCACTCTCTACTTTTACGACCACGGACGAAGTTATTAGCGGTTATGTTGACCCACGCGATAACGAGTTGTACCTACTGTTCAATACCTCAACCCCGTCAATCAATAAATACAGAGGTCATAGCACTAACAGGACAGCTAAATATAAAAGTATGGAGTACGTTACATCTACACCGGTGCCAATGGGGTGGGTGAGCGTGGTGACCGACACGTACCCAGTGTATGTAAAAGTTTGGAGGGACTCTGTACAGGTGGCTAACTACCAGCTGACTAAACCAAACACGGATCTTATTTTTTCTGCTGACGCAGGGGCGAACGACACTGTTTTACAAGAGCCAATTATGAGATTGCCCGCAGGGTTGGGCCAGTCATGGGAGGTGGAAGTCAGTGGCGATGGAACGATACACGAATACTGTTTAGCCCAGTCGATAGAAGAGATTAAAGCAGTATGACCGTAAAGACTAATCAGCCTACTAAAGTACCTGCTCTCCCGTCAGTACCGCAAGCAGGTATCTCACCTGAGCTGGCTACATACCTGCGCAACTTAAACGATGCGGTAGACATTCGCCTGGGCAGAAAAGGCGACGCTCGGGATAGGGCAGTTACACTGCGCGAGCTGATAGAAGGCGGAATTGTATTAGAGGCGAACAGCGGCGCGTTCAACACGAACATTATTAATGGGCGGACTGTCGGCATGGGCCCGACAACGGCTCCCGAGCTACCTATAAGGCCAACTCAAGCAGCAGGACTTAATGTAGCACCACTGTATTCGCAGCTTTACCTTACGTGGGACTCACCGACGTACCTCGGCCACTTGTTTACTGAGATTTACCGACACACGGCGGACGTCTTAGGGGACGCAGAATTCCTCACGTACGCTGTTGGCGCGGCCTATGTTGACCCTGTCGGCGGCGGCCAGACTTTCTACTATTGGATACGCCACGTTTCTAACACAGGTAATGTTGGTCAATGGAACGCAGCTGCCGGGACAGTCGGCACGACTCCAACGGATGTATCAGTTCTTCTAAGCAGACTCAACGGCGCGCTTAGGGAAAGTGAGCTTGCCGCCTCGCTTACAAGTAGAATCGATCTAATTGATGCTAGCGGCAGTGTTAACGGCTCAGTCGCACAGCGTATAGCGGCCGAAGCGACTGCACGCACCGGCGCGGTGACTGGCCTACAGGATCAGATCAACACTCTGTCCGCTGTAGCAGACTGGGACAGTACGATAGCATACAGTAACAACGATCTCGCCGTGTATAGCGGCAATCTGTATAAGGCGCTAGCGTCTAGCACTAATGTGCAGCCCGACACGGATGACACGAAATGGCAGGATTTAGGCGCATATAGCAGCTTGGCAGAAGTTGTTGCAGCTAACGAAGCAGCTATAACACAGTTGAACACCGTCACCTCGGGTTCAACCTCTGCGAATGCTCTCGCCCTTACGTCTGTTATAGCCACAACCGGAACTAACACAGGCGCGATCAACGAGCTGAACAACGTGTCAGCCGACAGCACGTCAGCGACTGCGCTGCGTATGTTTGAACTGCAGGCGATCGTTGACGCCATTGATGCGCCACAATGGGCGCACGAAAGTATTTCCACATCTTATGCTGTAGGCGACGTTGTTATATCTGGTCTAAACAACAGCGCGGTGTGGTCATATGGTGCGAATATACCCGCCGCTCTAGACATAATCTACGACCCAACCCAACGCGCTATTGAGATACCTAAACTACCTGGCGGCGATGTGGCGACGGGTATAACCTTCGACGCGTTCGACATCGGCGACGCGGATAGTTTCACCATATCATTTGATGTACGAGGAGATGAAGATAAAAGTGGAGGCCTGTTCGCAAGAGTGTATGGAGGTAGCCGAGCCAATGTAGGTAATCACGCTTACGTGTCATACTCACTTGATGCCGACAACACGTTGGTTTACCAAGCGGTCTCTAGCGATACTCTCCCTATTACAGGGCTGTCGTATGCGTCCGCTACTGGTACAGTCGAAGATGAGGAGATCTTTGCAGCCTGGACTAACTGTAGTTTTACAGTCACTCCTTCGTCTGGAAAAGAGGACTGGTTATACTCGTTAAGCGTTTTAAATTGGTCGGGTAACGCTAGCAATAGCCTCTACTTAAGAAACATAAAAATAACCGAGAACCTCGCATCGGGTGCAACGGGCCGGTCTTGGGACTACTCATCACGCGCACGTAAATGCGTAGCTGCACATTCAGCCAAGTCACTTAGTGATAGTGATTACTGGGAAGACATCGGTTCCGCGCGTTCGGCATTAGAAACGTCTCGTGTGCAAGGCGACATAAAATCCCTTAACGACATAAGCGCGGCGAGCGACTCAGTCAATGCGCGCGCAATAAAGCAAGTGTCGGCAATGTTGGGTGGGAGCGGCTCTACGATCGAACAACTGCTTTCATCTACAGCATCAGCAGACGGTCTTAACGCGCAATACACCTTAAAAATTGACAGTAACGGGGCTGTTTCTGGGTTCGGACTGTCATCACTAACAAATACAGCCGGGGACAACACTACTGAGTTTATTATTAACGCGGATAAATTTCAGGTTATAGCGCCAAATGCATCAGACCTAAATAATGCTGAAACATTTTTTAGTGTCGTCACATCTGATGTATACGAACAAGACGAGTTTGGTAACAGTACCGGAGTGGTGAGTGTCCCTGCAGGCGTATACATGGCCGACGGGTTTATAAAAAACGCTTCCATTACAGGCGCGAAGATCGGTAACGCCGCGATTGACTCTGCACAGATAGCAGACGCGTCTATTAACAGCGCGAAGATCGGCCACACTATCCAATCCGAGAATTGGAACGACGTTACAAAATCAGGCTGGAGGATAAGTAAGGCCAACGACACTATAGAAGCAGGAGGTATTAATATATGGGACGCCGAAGGAAATGTAATACTAGCTAGTGACACAACTGAGGCTCAGATACGAAACGGCAGCCAAAAGTGGTCTGATGTCAGCGGGACTGGTCGACCGGCTGACGATGCCACACGAAATGTGTTTAGAGGGGCTTACAATTCTTCGACAACCTATGCGATTAACGACATGGTTGTCTACTCAGGGCAAGTTTACATCTGCATACAAGGTGGCAGTGGTAACGCGCCTAGCGGGACTACGGCATCTACTGGCTATTGGAGTATTTTCAGTGAGCGCGGCGAGCAAGGTGAGGCAGGCACAGCTGCTAGAAGTGTTTCCCTAAGCGCGCCTACGCAAGCGGTTACATACACAGCCGCTGGGGTCACGCCTAACCCATCCAATTCGTTTACGGTAACCGCCACGGCACTAAATACAACAGGGACATCCTATTACGAGTTTAAGTTAAACGGTGTAAGCTCTGGTGTAACTACTAGTGCTACGTATTCATACACGCCCCCTAACAATTACTCTAGCCTACCTAGTGTCATTACTGTCGACTTAAGAGAGGGGTCGACGACGAACCCAATCCTGGCGTCTGATACGTTTACCATATTTGGTATTAAGCCGGGCGAAGACGGCTCCGCTGGCGCTGATGGAACAAGTGCCGCGCAGTTAGTAGATCGTGCTCAAGGTAGTAGGGGCGCTACACGCGCAGATATATCTTACGACGCTTCAGAAAACGCCCTTTCCTTACAAAGCGATAGCGATTCAAACTTCGGAGTCGTTTTTCCACCTTTTGCAGTGCAAGCAAACGAAACCTATAAAATAAAATTCAGTTACAAAACTACCGTTAGTACTAGCAGCGGGCTGTATGTTCGAATAATACAAGATGATGAGCTTTTACCTGCTGGTAAACTGTACATAGAAACAAGGTCTACGGAGTCTCAAGCCGCTGACGTAAAAGATGTAGGGTATAACGGAGCTGGCGTACCGGGCTACGTATCAGTGTTCTCTAATCGAGGCGTACCTGACACATGGGCTACTGAGGAATACATCTATGTTGTCCCTGCAAATGCTGTAAACGCGGGGATTCAATTCCTAAATTGGGATGGGTTAGGTTTTCGGCCCTTACTAATTAAAAACTTAGAAGTTATTAAAGAGGCCGAAGCTGCGTTAACAGTTGTTTTAAGTAACGAAGCTCATACAGTTCCCGCCAGTAACGCGGGAGTCGTAAGTAGTTACGCAGGTTCGGGCACAGTTATTCGAGTGTATGAAGGCGTTAACGAACTCGATTACGATGGAACAGGGACAAACGCTAGCGGTTGGACAGTAGCGAAAACCGCAACTGGTATAACTGCAGGCACACAAACTGGCCAAGGGAACGTAGATTATTCTGTAGTTATTGGTAACCACAGCAATATGACCGCAGATGTCGCTACGGTTAACTACACTATCACAGGCAAAAGAGCATCAGGCGTAGCGTTTGAGGTTACAAGAACTCAGACACTTACTAAGTCAAAAGAGGGCGCTCAAGGTTCTCCCGGCAGCAGCGTGTCTATCAACGGCACTAGTTATGACGCAACGACCGGGGTAACGACCGTTACGTTTAACGACACTAATGGCTCTATAACTATTACCGACGGGCAAGACGGTACAAACGGTCAGCCCGGTCAGCCCGGTCAGCCCGGTACAAGCGCTACAAGCGCAGGCGTAAAAGTTGTTTATGCTAGTTATTCATCCGGAACTGATAAAAGTTTTACACAAGGCACGCGACAATTTGTTAAGTATCATGAATACACTGGCGCTGCTCCATCACTAGACGATATACCTGCCACTGGCTTTGTAAGATTTATAGGAGAAGATGGATCTACGCCAACAAACTCAGGTGTAATACCAATTTATGCAAATAATGCAACCGGTTCTGGTAAAAGCCTTGTGCAAGGCGCTCGAACATTTGTTAATTTTTACGAATGGACAGGCAGCGTGCCTACGGGTGCTCCTAACGGTTTAACTTACGTTAAATTTGAAGGAACCGATGGAGCTAACGGCGAAGATGGAACTGACGGTGAAGATGGAACCAACGGTGCAGATGGTGCATTAGGCGGTGGGTTGGATTTTGGTTTTACCAACACTGAGATAGATGCAACAGGGGCGGTTAGCAAAACAACTACATCCGCTAATTATGATGCGAGTATCTACACAAACAACGCGTACACGAGCGGTTGTTTTTTAACGTTCAAAACACTGACTAATGACGTATCTTACATGGTTGCGTTGAATGACAATCCTTCTTCTAGCTCATACTTCAGTACGTTGGATTACGCTTGGTGGTTATCTAAAAACGGAGTCATACAAGCCTACGAAAGCAACGTTGGTAAGGCGCTCGATAGCGGGCAGCCTAATACTTATGCTGTCGGTGATATATTCTCTATTACCTACGACAACGATAAAGTTCGCTACCTCCATAACGGCGTTGTTAAACGCACTGTAGCCGCTAACACGGATAGAACATTTCATTTCGACTCGACTTTACAACAAAACTCATCGGGCGCTTCGATCCAAGGTGTTAAAGTATTTACTAATATAGCGTTTGCCCCGCAGGGTCAGGTCGGCGTTAATCAGTCAACAATCATAGGCACGGACGTCGATTGGGTGGCAGATGCTCCTATGCCATTGGTTCTGGGAGATTGGAAAAGACAGATTAATTGGCAAGAAACCGCTTCTATTATCGAACCACCGATTAATGGCGGGCCTTTCGGGGACTCGTCTAATTTCTTTTTGAGGCTTAGTGGTAGAGGCACAACGCAACCAATAGGCTGGCAGGCCAGAGCCGCGTATTACTTTTCGAACAACAAAAATTCTACCTACTGGTTTACGTGCTTTGTAAAACGCAGGAGTAATGATAATTCGGCCTCTGATAAGCTTAAGGCGGGTTTTTATAGCGGGTTGACAACAACTGCTGAGGGTGCTAACCGAGTTATACGTGTTGATTACAATACTGATGACAACGATGGTAACCCTCAGAACCCTTACTTCACCCCAAACTTCGGCATAAATGATTTTCCAGATACCAATGACTGGTACTTAGTTGTAGGCGTAGTTCATCCTCACAACTATGCGGGGGAACCGTCTGGGATAAGCGGTGTTTATGACCTTGAAACAGGCGCTAAAGTACCAGGCCAAACTTCGTCTACCGAGTGGAAGTGGGTCGATAGCTACACAAAAAATGATAACTACTGGCGGCTTGGGTTTTACACCACAAGCACTTCTTATGGTGCCAGCACCCAACAGACCATTATCAATGCCCCGACCGACAGGGGCTATTTTATTGTTCGACCGTCGATTTATATAACCGACGGCACGCAACCAGACCTCCAGTCGATCATGAACAACAACCAGGTCGCGATAACTCCGCAGAACATCGGAACTTATATACAAGACCTATCGGTTGATACGCTGCATATTGCAGATAATTCAATTTTTGTACCTCGACTTATTGAGTATGCTGGCAGCTCTGGCAGCTCTGCTAATCTGAATGCTGGCAGTTGGAGAGAGTTGGACGTTTTAGGATCGACTGAGACGCTTGACTTTTCTAACACTATGACTAGCACTTCTATCCTTATATACGCTAGCTGGGACTATTCTTTCCACCATTATAATACAAATGCAGGGCCGAAAGGCGCTACTAGCGGCTCTAGCTGGGGCGACTTCCGCATCCAAATTTTAGTCGAAGACTTTTACGCTGGTACTTGGACTTTAAGAACATCTATTGATTTGTTTAACGCGCTACCGGGTTATTTCGGCGGTACTTACGCCACTGCCTCTAACCCGCACAATACAAATGCGGATAGGTGGGTCGCTTTTTCTTTAGCCGATACCGTAAACCGAGGTGCTGTGCGTTTTAGGACTGTAAGCTCCATATATGTCACAGGTTGGCAGGTCAACTCGGGGGCCTATGGCGGCTCCATCGACGTCGATAGGACTTGGCGGGAAGGTAGGGTTCTTCTTATGGGGGGTAAAAAATAATGCCTAAAAACATGAGCGTTTTTTCTAACAGTCGCTTGTTTTTGTGGACGACCCAAGGCGACGCTTCATTACCAATAAACCAAGCGGACGGTGATAGGGTTACTGTCAATGGTAAATGGGACTCTAGGTACAGACTAAATGAAGCTGGCACAGCGGCTGAATTAAAGCCTTCTATGCCGCTTTCTGTAGACCCGCCTGCTATTGCAGCTAACAATTTAGACGAAGCAACTATTTTTGGTTTGCCCGAAGGAACTGTCTTTACAGTAGAGGGACAAACTGAAATTGTAGAAGGATCTAGCGCAAAGTTTTCTACCGATCTAGCTGGAAAATACACTTTAGTATTTTCACATCCACTCTATTTGGACACTAGCGTTGAGGTGACCGCCGTATGAAGCTAACCCTAAGCGCGAACAAAGTAGCTGAACAGCGAACCGCGATTAACGTAATACGCGACGCTAGAGAAGTAGCCCCCGTTGAGGTGACTATTTCTTTGGGTACATTCACCCTCGACTGCGATGAAAAAGCAGATTCTCGAATGAGTAACGCGCTGCTGTTGTGGGATTCGTTAAATATTACAACGTTGGATTGGACGCTGTCAGATAACAGCGTTGTGACGTTAACTAAAACGCAGCTGCAAGAGATGTACGATGCAACGCTCGTGGCTCGCGGTTCGCGCTCACTTAATTTACATGCTTACGCCGCCAGCTTAAAAGCAACGCTCCCCGTAGAAGATTTTGCTTATATGTTCGACGCAGACCTTTGGGATATTTAGTTTGCTAGAGGCCGATTGGGAGTTATCAGATAGGCCTCGGAAAATGGCTTTATTGATTGATGACTGTCAGGTCTCTTATTTATCCCCTACGAGTAGTATTGTAAATAATGTGAAACGGCTTTTAAACGAGTTTAGGGGCGTAGGCGCTGAGATATTTTGGAGCGTATTCGTGTGCCGCGAAGATGACGGTCAGTTTGGTTCTTTAGATAGGTTTTATGGGGCTAGGTTTAAAGAAGTTTTGTATACAGACGCCGATGGTGAGCAGGTATTGCCTGAGCTCTCTCCTACGGAGGATGAAGCATCAGAAAAACGGTTACATGTAAGTAGAAGTTTAGATATGTTCCGCTCTTTTAACCTTGACGAGCGACTATCTGCTTGCTCAATAGACACAGTAGTTATTGTCGGGATGTGGACTGATCATTGCGTTACTGCCACTGCTTTTTCGGCTATGTCTTACGGTTACGATGTTGTAGTTGTTAGTGACGCTACTGCGTCGTGTAGCGACTTACATAATAACGCTCTACAGCTACTAGGTTCTACAGTGGCTAAGGTACTAGACACATCTAGCGTTTTAAAGGACTTTAAAAAATGAAAAACAGTACCTATCAAGCTGTAATTGATACAGGCCGGACAACGCTTCTTGATACTTCTTTTAGTGAGTACCGGGCGCGTATAGAAGTAATAAATGGGGAGGTAGTATGGTTTCAGGGTGACGAACCTATACTCTCTTGCTACCCAAACCACGGCTGCCCTTTAGTAGAAGCTGTCGATATTAAAGGCTTTAATAATAAGATTTTAGTGGGCGGGTTAGGTCTTGGGTTTACTAGCGAAGCGGCAAGTAAATATGGCGATGTAACGACTGTTGAAATACTGAGTGACGCTATTAACTTTTATAAAGCTGAAAACTCAGAAGTTGGCTTCGAGATCGTCCATGGAGATTTTAAAGACTACATAAAGTCTAGTAAGGGTAGCTACGATTACATACTAATGCAGTTAGATTTCCCTGGGTATGACATCGGCTATCGGTATTGCCTTGAAAGTAATGCAGATATGTATACAAAAGAGTTTATGGAGTTGATTACTAAGCGACTCGCGCCTAACGGTGTTTTTGTTGTAGAAGCTGTTTGTGAGCACAATAAAGCAACGCCTTTCGGTAGGATGTTAGAAAAAAGCGGTTTTCACGTAACCTCTAATAGAAAACCATTTAACCAACGATCACAAGTTTTCGATTACATGCGTTTTATTTGTAGAGTCAAAAAGGGTCTATTTAACCGAGGAGAACACCATGCACAAAGGTAAAAAATGTATCAACGCTAAACCGGGCACTAAATCACCTGTGAAGTCTGGGACTAAGAAAGCCCGCAAGACTAAGAAGTCTTATTAATGGCTACTAAGACCAGCAAGCCTAAACGCAAACGGAACTACGCCAAAGAGTACGCGCGCGATCATGCCTCGCCAACGCAGAAGAAGCGTCGCGCGGGGCGCAACACTGCGCGTGCGAAGATGGCAGCAGCGGGTAAAGTAAAGAAAGGCGATAAGAAAGATGTCCACCACAAGGATCACAACACTCGCAACAACAAAGCGAGCAATTTAAAAGTGACAACACGCAAATTAAACCGTGGTAAGCTGCGCTAGTTACTGTCACATTGTGACAATTGAAGAGTAAAAGTGGGTATTTAATAGTAAATATGAGTAATTATCGTACTATAATTTACCTCCACTTAAGTTAGGTAAGTCTAAGTATTTAAAGAGAAAAGTAGCTAAAAGTAAGATCCCAGCTATCGCAACCCCCTAGGGGACGCCATCTCTTTAAGTGCTTGTTCTTACTTAATTTTTTAGCCTTCAATCTTTCCTTGTGCCAATTTTGTGACAGTGACATAATTCGCTTATTAGCGTCACTAATATCCGCACAGGAGTTGCAAAGATGGCCACCTTCGTCAATCGACCCACGGGCACACTCGCCCGAATCCGTAAGCACGGATTCCCCACCGTTTCGAAAACATTTAAAACTAAGACAGCCGCGCGCGCGTGGGCCAACAAAACTGAAGACGCGATGGATTCAGGCGCGTGGCTTGCCGACGAAGAGGCGGCAACGATTACTGTCGCGCAGATGTTTGACCAGTGGCAGGCTTACGTCCACCCGATCAAACCTTTTTGTAAAAGCAAACTTTCATCGATCGAGTTCCTCAAGCTGCATTTTGGAAGTTGCTCACTGGCTGAAGTGACGCCTAAACTCGTGATGGATTTCGGTGCTAAACGTCGACAAAACGTGGCGCGTGCAACGCTGCAAAAAGAGTTGTCGTATTTTGCTCAGGCCGTCGACTTCGGCGTGACTATGTTTGACTTACCTATTAAAGGTAATCCTGTTAGAGAAGCGACACGCGCAATGGCGCAGATCGGCATGACGGGGGGAGGGCGTCAGCTTGAACGCAGGCTTAACAAGGGAGAGTTCGAGCGCCTAATTAGCGCCGCTTCACACCGTGCTAGTCGCTGGATGGTGCCTGTGATTGAGGTCGCCGTTCACACCGCTATGCGGCGTGGGGAAATACACGGTCTGCGATGGTCTGATCTAGACTTCGAGGCTGGCACAATCTTCATTCGCGACCGAAAACACCCCACCGAGAAAATAGGTAACGACCAAACCATACCTATGTTTTCTCCTGCTCGCTCAGCTTTGTTAACGGCGAGACAATACTCCAAGTATGAGGACACCGTGTTCCCTGTTAAAACAGCTAAGGCTATTACCGCTGCGTTTACCCGAATAAAAAACGATGCAGGGATCGAAGACTTGCGTTTTCACGACTTACGCCATGAAGGCGTCTCACGTTTATTCGAAAGAGGCTGGACTATTCCGCAGGTGGCGGCAGTCAGTGGGCACAGAGATTGGGCCCAGCTTAAACGCTACACGCAACTTAAACCAGGCGAACTGTTAGAGAACTACGAGAGAGTCAACTGACTTGATAAATAGTCGGCGACAGCTTCGGTGGGGAATAGATACTTCTTACCGCGTTTAATGTGCGGTATATCGAGTTTACCCTTGTGGATTTGATTGTAGAGTGACTGTATTTTAAACGTAAGAGGCTGGCAAGGCTCCGCTAAATCCATAAATACCCCATATTCTTTTATTAGTAGGTCTTTCACTTATCACTTCCATTGGTTTTTATATTAGCGGTGCTAATTTACTGTGGTTAGTTTAACCAAAAACAAGTTGTTTGAGAACCTCATACTCGCGTTTTTTAAAAAATTAACGCACTCTTTTTGCAACAGTTGTACTAAAAGAGTGCGTTAATAGAAACGGATGGCTAGGAGAGCAAACTTCTTTAGCACTTTACTAGATGGAGGGAGTGTATCGCACCCGTAGATGTTAAAGGTTTTAACGCCGCGTTCTTTTACGACAAAGACTTTCGGTTTAATAGCACCGTCGAGATACTTCATCTCGATAACTTCTAGGTGAGATCCGTGAACGACATCGAACTTTCTACCAAACGCTTTGAAAGAAGGGACATCGACTTCGATTAAAAATGAATGCTCGGATTCTGAGGTGTAGTGAGAGGCCGTAGTTTTCTTTTTTGCCGCATCCGACAATTGGTAGTGCGTTTCTATCTGTTTAATATTTGGCAACTGCGCAATTATTGTCGGATCGATTTCGACAGGAGAAACGTCAAGGAAGTTAGCCATTTTAATGACCGCTTGAGGCCCCATCTCAGTGAGATTATTTAGGTATTGAGAGATGGCACCTTGTGTCCAGCCTAACTGTTTAGCAGCTTTGACTTGAGTAAACTTCATCTCTGATTTTTTTCTCTCCCAAATCCGTCTGAGATTATTCGCGACTTCCTTTTGGTGTGCTTTGTTCATTATCCCCTCCGAGGGCAGTCCGTGAGATCCAGCCTGCAATGTCCTTTACTGGTAGGCTGTGCTCGTTGAAGTAGGCTTTGGTGATCGGAACCCCAAAGTCATCGCATATTATCACGCCTCTCTGCGCATTTCCTATTACTAATGCGACATCTGGGGTGCTTTCTTTAGCTCGGTTGAGCCATGCGATTTGCAAAGGAGAGAGACAAGTGCGGAGGACAGTCGACTCTCTTTTGGGCAAAGTCTTAATGAATTTATATTCTACGAACAAAGCTCCAGCTGGCCCCATATAGTAACTGTCGGGCACACCTCCGGTATAGGTGTCGTGAATCTTCCAGCGGTACACATCAGGGTGTAGCTTTTTATGGACAGACCTGATGAAAGAGTGCTCAGTCATATAAAATAAAGGGGGGCGAACCCCCCGATATTACCTAGGCAAACTGCTCGTACATTGCCTCGGCTTGCTTGTAGTCCTGCTCGACAGCCCAGCCGACCCATGATACATCTGCGTTCATAAAGGTCTGGCCCGACTTGTTCTCAGTCGACACGCCTGCGATTTTCCACAGGCCTGCAAAACGATCGCCACCTTTCATAGCGATCTGAGAGTTCCAGGCTTTGGACACGCGCAGCTTACTCTTGGCAAAGTCCATAACGATTGGCGTCTTAGACAGTTCGCCAGTGGTTGGGTCTTTGAGCAAAAGAACGTGACCATGCGTCTCATCAGCCGACCATTCGTCGGGTAATTCTTGTTTGCTGATGTACTCGTTAGCGTCGGCTAAGTTACTGAACGTACCGCCGTAACCACCACCTTTCTTAATGTCGCGCCAAACGGCGTACTCATTATTGAAGTGGAGAGACAGGGCGTAGACGAAGCCGCCGTAGTTCTGCTTGGTTAAGTTGTTGATGAAGTCACCGACGTCGCAACCGTCGATATAATCGCCGTGGTGCTTGTCGACTTCGTTGTTCATCTTCTGCAACAATTTAAGGCGAGGGATGGTGACCGCGTTGCCGACATTCTCGTTACCACGACCTGCGCCTTCTACGGCTTGCAAGTGGGCTGGAAGAGCATCGTTTGCGCTGTCTGCTGTTAGTTGGATTGAAACTGCTGTGTTTGATTTAGCCATTGAGTATTTACTCCGCTGCTGGTTAGTTTAGTGGTTGGTTTATAAGGATCGGAAATTGACCCTGCGCACTTCGCGTGGCGACAGACCAGGAACTGGTTGTTCTAGCTTGAGCAGTTCCTTGTATGCCGTCGACGAAACACGTCTTTGTAAGAGACTGAAATCCTGTGTATCGATGATGTGCTGGTACAGAACGTCCCAGTCATCGACTTCAGGTACAGTGTCTTGGTTAATAGACACGCTGGCACTGTCGTTAGCTGTACGCGACAGACCCTGCTTGTCTAATTCTTCGATGAGCCGGTAATCCAGATCGACTCGCTTCTTGTTAAGCTCTTTAAGCTCAGCGTTGACAACTGTTAAGGCGTCCTTTATTTCTGCCCTGGCTTCAATTAGTTCGTTGATATTCATGCGGCTTTCCTCGTGTCGTTGAGCGTTTTTAAAATCCCTAGTAAGTTGTCCATGCGTTCGACTTTACTTCGTAGTTTTTCGTAGACGTCAGGCTCCCAAGTATCGCGAGCTGCGATATGGATAACTTCCGTGCGTTGCGTTTGCCCTGCGCGATAGATGCGGCGGTTGAACTGTTGATAATGCTCAGCGTTGTAAGTAGGCGAGGCCCAGATAACGCTGGTCGCTTTTGTCATCGTGAGGCCGTGACCTGCTGATTGCGGGTGACAGAACACAACTTGTAACTGCCCGGCTTGCATCCGGTCGACGATGTCTTTGCGTTTATGTGCAGGCGTGCTGCCATCGATGGTCGCGTGTTTGATCTTGAGCTTGGTTGCCAGATCAGCTAAGTGACGTTGTTCGTGCTTCCAGTTGAACGCAACAAGTGAATGTTTGCGTTCGAGAATAAGCTGCATCACTAAGTTGTAACGCTCGTCGTGTACTGACTGCACTTCGCCATCTTCGGTATACACACTGCCCGTGCATAGCTGCAGTAGTTTCTTAACTTTTGCGCCTGCGTGGATCGCGTTGATGGTTTGACCGTCGGTTTCTAGTACGGAGTCATTAGCTAGGGTTTTGTAGGCTGCCATGATCTTAGGCGGCAGTGTGACCAAGCTGGTCTGGTAGGTTTGCTCTGGCATGTCGAGGCAGTCTTCGAGCATGAAGCGCACGTTGATGTCGCTGATGGCCGCTGCAACAATAGCCTCTGCATCGTCTTTGTCTTTCCACTCGTTAGCAAAGCCGTTGAATTTAGGCGAGCACACCGACGCGCGGAATGAATAGAAACGTCTGCCTAGTCTCTCGCCATCGTCAACTATTAAGGTTGGGTGCCAGATGTCCGTAATAGTGTTGCTGTTGGGTGTACCTGACATGGCTATGCGGTACTTGAACTCTTGCGCTATTTGTAATGCGGCTTTACTACGCTGTGAGTCTTTGTTTTTGAACGCGGTGAACTCGTCGATACATAACGTTTCAAAACCAGTGAGCAGCTCTGTGTTTTTGAGAATCCACTTAACGGCATCGTGGTTAGTGATAACGATGCTAGCATCACTCTGGAAAGCCGCTTTACGATTCTTGGCATACGCAACGGCGTAAGTGATGTCAGGTTGGAACTTATTAAGGTCATCGCCCCAGCTGGCTTCGAGAATCGAGAGCGGGGCAAGCACGAGCATTCGGCCACCTTTGTTGCGCTTGTGGTTATCGGCGTAAGCATCGATAACACTGCGCGTCTTACCTGTTCCAGGGTCGCTTGTGATTAAACAGCGATCCTTACTAAGAATAAAACGTGTTGTTGTACTCTGATGTTTAAACGGTTTAAACATATCATCACTCGTTGATTGGTTTAGAATATTAGCAGGACTAATACTAATGTTCAATAAAAATTACTGGCTCTTCGCTAGCCCAGCAGATGCCACAGTCGGTACAGCTCGGTGTTTTACCCAGCTGCTCGGGACACGTAACGTGGTTCGAGGTTCGCGCTCCGTGTTCATCGGTAACCAGCGCGATGTAGTTAGTAGCACCTGACGTATCGTCGGAGAAACGTATTCGCCAGCGCTCTTTGTACGACGTGTTGAGTTTGTTAACTAATTTACCAATACGCGATTGAACCGGGTGGTGCGTATACCCAAAAGCATTGAGGTTAGGGAACTGCATTAACATCTTTTTCCAGAAGGTTACGTATTTCTCCTCGTAGAAATCACCGAGTACATGCAACCGAACAACGAATCCTTTTGGATACTTAAGTGCAAGACCACTGAGCTGGTGGGTTAACATTGGCTGGAAGTTAGGGTCAGTGTGATCAAAGCGGTGGGCGAATGGCATGTTGTTGCCGTAACACACATCCCACTGGTCACAAGAAGTAGGGCACGTTGCCCGCTCTTCTAGAGTCAGCGAGAACATGGGCATACCCTTCCACTTCTTAACGCTTACTTTGTTTCCTAGCTTTTTGTTTTGGCTTCCGCTTTTCAACATGTTGAGGGATGCGGGCTTGAGACTTTTTTTGTACCTGCTTCTTGCGTCTTGGATCTTCCTTGCTGTTAATGTCATCGAGTATCTCCTGTCGAATACGCGCTCCGGTGGTTCGATCCATACGGGTTAGCAGTTTAATTTCTGATTTTTTGAGTTGGTGAGTGAACCAATACATCGCCTCGGGTGGGTCAGTCTTCAGCGTGTACTTGATGTCGCCATAGAACATTTCCATCAGGCGGGCTGAATGTCGTAGATGTGAAACGATGTATCGGTTGGCTCTCGTGGCTCTCTGCCAAACTGTTTAGCCGCTTCGTTGACGGCTTCCTCGTCTGGCCGGTCTGTTTCAATCTGATATTGGTATGTCTCAATGATCTGAGCAGTGACGAAATGTTTTTTCATTCTTGTCTCCTTGGGTCTTTACCCATTGAATATTGTAAGTACCAGATAGCTTTTTCTTTGTCGATGTCGCTCGATGCGTGCTTCTTGTTCATCCTCCATGTGTATTTAAATGCAGCTACTTCAGCGTATTTTTTTACAGCTTCTTCACCGAACACTTCTACCATTGCGTCGATGCATTCGATGTTATCTAGCGCGTAGTGAGAAGGGCGGTTAACTTCTTTTTTATCTGCGGTCATGTTGTCCTCGTAAGAGCTGTTACTTTTGATGTGGTTTCAATAACGACGCGAGCCCCGCACGATAAAATGGGTTTATCGGTCTCTGAATAACGCACTCTGCACGGGCCATCAATAATGACATCGTGCGCGTAAGTGTTGGTTTTACCCGCTTTTACTGTGATGACCGGCTCGTCCGTTCCGTTCTTTAGGTTTGCTTTGATCTTGTGTTGGTTGACGTGAATGTAAGATTTCATAGAAGCCTCTCTGGTGGTACAAGTACCCACATACCTTTGCGGTAGGGGAAGGCTTTGGTTTTGACGAGCTTGAACTGCTCGCTGTGTATGGTTTTCTTAAGGAGGAATAAGACGATAGAAACAATAAGGCCGCCGACAATGGCTGCCATCATGCCTGCATATGTACCTGCCAGGGCGTACATGAGAAACCCAGTAACAGCTATGTCGATGGGTATGTCGTAGGTAATAACTTTACGTATACCGAATTTAAATATAAGAAACAGAAGGCCGAGGGCTGAAAGTATTCCTGCAGTAATCATAAATAACTCCTATTGTGGCTATAGCAAAAAGTGCAAGTTCAAAGTAAGTAAACAGGTCGAACAGTGCTTTGATCATAGAAATGTACCGATGGTGTAGTAGAACAAGAGAGCAACAACTGCGATTGCTGCGGCGACATAAAAACCGATGGTGAATGCCTGAGCTAATATCGCTAGCACTAGAGCGAATACAATGGCTAAAGCAAAATAAACAATGAGGTTGGTCATGGCGCGTGATCTCCGTAGTAGGGCGAAGCGTGAACTTCGTTATATAAGATTGTGTCGCCGTCCTCATTGATCTCGACGTCTTCGAACATGGTCGCTTCGCAGCAGTCCGATACGTACTTAATTAAGACGTCGTTAGCGACGCTACCCCAGAACTCGGTAGGGCCAATCCCTAGGTCGGTATTTGATCCTGTGCAGGGCTGCTTGCATTCTTCACATATATAGGGTGGGTACATAATCAAGGCTCCTTAACTTCAATTTCCGTGTAGTAAGTGTTGCCGTCGTGTTTTTCCTTAGTTGCTATGTAACCAAGTAAGTTGACGTAGTGGCGTGATGGCCCGTATGTAAAATACCAATTGTTTTCGTCGTCTTCTTGCAGAATCGACCATATGTGATCTTCGCTGTAGCCGGTTTCTTGCATTGCTTGGGCGCGTGTATCGAAGAAATCGCCGTTGTGATCTCTTATTTCCTCAAAGGGGAAATCTTCGTCTTGAAATACGGGCATCTTTTTCTCTCCTTAGTTAATCGACTCCCCATACGCACTGTGGGTCATCGCCTTTTCTGAACGAGCACCAGCGGCAGGAATTCTTGCTAGGTGTCGGTGCGAAATCTTCTTCTGTGGTCATTGCGATTGCTCGCTTGTGCCAGTTAGGGGCGAACACCATCGCTTCTTCGCGGGTGTAGCTCTTAACGGTGGTCTCGTTCTGGTCTAGATACCAAAACTCGACGTTGACGAATTGAATGTGCGGGTAGCGGAAGAAAGTACCGATGGCATAGAGCAGGCCTTGTTGTGAATGGCCAATCTCGTTGCCATACTTCTTACCTGTTTTGTAGTCGATGACGCGCGCGGATGTCTCGTCTTCGTTGACTAGCGCATCGAGCTTGATGCGTGCCCAGGTGGCTTTTTCCATCCAGCCTACGGGTTTCCAGTCTAGGTCAAAGCCCCAGTCTCCTTCGAGTTCTACCTTCGCATCAGCGTACAGCTCTCGCAGTTCTTTGAACTGGCCTTCGAACTTTTCTAATTCTTTAGGTAACTCACCGATTGATCCGTTTACGTAATCTTCAGCCAGTTGATGGATATGCGTACCGCGATCAGCTGCTGGGCCACTAGGTTCTTTGACACCTTTGACGCGACTGATGTATGTTCGATATGGGCACTCTTCGTAAACTTTGAGTGCTGAGTAAGACCAGGCTCTGACTTGCCCCATCTTCTCAGGCTTTTCGAATTCTTTTATCTTGCTTTGATCGGGACGTTTCTCTTGAACTAAGTTAACCATTACTAATCCTCGTTATAGTAAAGGTATTAGTATAACTAATACTTACAAAGCTGCGAGTAACTTTTTATCGCTGTCGTCAAAATACTTTTCGATAATTTCTTCGTACCGCTCGTCGTTCATGACCCAGTTGGTTTCTACACCGCGAATTGGGCTACAGATTCGATCAGCTAAGTGAGCGCGTTTGCGTATTCTTTCTAGTCCGCACCGCTCTGCTTTTTTAGTGAATTCGCGCTGCGACAAGCGGTCGTCAGTCAGCACGATGTAGACAATTCTTAGATGTTCTAGGGGAACCATTGTGTAAGGACTGTTGCGATCCGCGATCCACGCTTTGAGGAAGCGTTGCGCGGTGAGGATTTCTTGTCCCTGCATTACATTCGTCAGCTCTATATCAAGCAAATCGACGAAGAAATCTAAGTCACCATTCTTAACGGCTGAGAAGAATTCCTCTATGATTGACATAGTGACTTGCTGCATTTTAGCCTTGGCCGTATTCTCGATTGGTGTACGCACTAATCGTTTGTCTACTTTGTACGTGCTAAGTATTCCTGCTAAGTTCGGCAACTCTTTTTCTATTTCATCGATGTTGGCGATGACTTCTGGGTACACCTCTTCGAGTTTCTTTTCTTGTCGGGGCGCTATGTTGTAGCGCCTGTCGCCTTCTTCAATCTTTACTGCATCTGCACGGTTAGTGAGGAAGATAAAGTTAGTGAAGTTAGGCATCTCAACTTGGTTGCTACGCATCGCTCGTATGGTCATAGTATTTTCAGTGATGGCGTTCTTGAGTTTGTCAGCAATCTTCATCGCGCCTGAGTTGGCCGAGGCCATGTGGAACTCATCGACAACTAAGAAGATAGCTTGACGCATGTACAAGTTGAACTGTTCTTCTATGTTCTGTAAGGCTCGCATCGGTACGTGCTCGTCACCGAACAAAGGCCTGAGTACCTTGGTGTAGAAGATACCTTTACCTGTGCCAGGCACACCTTGCATCACCCAAGCGGTCATTGCTTTGCGCCGTGTTTGAAAGATGTACGCTAGCCAGTTAATAAAACGCTCGGCTTCGTCTGCCTCACCGCCTAGAATGTGCTTGGTGAGTTTGTACACCAAGGGGCAGGCGTCTTGTAGTTTATCGATGTCGCCCATAGTGAGCGGTTCGTCAGGCTCTACAGGGTTGAGCATGTAGTCTGTTTGTCGATACATGTTGACGTGGTAGGGCACGTTAGTCAGGTTCACTGCAGCGTCGTTCGATGCCGGGTCAAAAACGACTCTTGCATCGGGTATGAAATCGGGCTTAGGCCTACCGTGCGATCGCATAAACCCTTCGGTGCTGGATGAGCTGCACGGAAGTAGTGGGAACTCTTTTGTAAACTGGTTGAGGTTAGGGTCAAACACGCCGTTGTAGTAAGTATCGGTATAGTAATCACGAAGAACGATAGGTTGGTTGGCTCGGCCTTGCTTATCAAGCTCTGCTTTGTAACTCTCAAACAGGGTTGCGTAGAAATCAGGATCTGACTTCTCGATCGAGAACAGCGGCTCACCTTTGAAGTTGTGCATATACGTCGGATCATCGAGCATAAAAAAGTAAGCATTGCTGTCGCCTCCGTTTATGTTGCAGCGTATGTAAGGCGGCTGGGTGTCGTCGACGATGGTGATCGACATCCTGTCTGGGTTTTGTAGAACTTCTTGTGTCTTGTTGGCTAGCGTCACCATAGTGACCTTAGCCTTCTTAGCATTAAATCCTTTAGCAGTACGTAGCTCATTCTTAACAGCGTTAGACTGCTGGTGGATGACTTCAGGGCTGATGTCTTCCATCAGCGCGGCTAGGTCTAGCGTTGGGTATTTACCCACGACCCGCGTGACCCGCTCTGAGGGAGAGGCGAACGGGTCAGCGGTGGGATCTTCAAAGGTAGGAGGAGCAATGAAGATGAGTTTAGAGTTGTCAGCGACGCTCAGATCAACAGGATACTTGAGTGAATGTCCGTTGGCTGACAGCTCGATCTGGGACTTAAACAAGTCGGATTCGAAGTTCGCAGACTGCAAAAATAGCTTCATGGCTTTTGCAGGCATAGCGTAGGTCAGAAAAATAAATATATGTAGCGATACTTTTTCAGCTTTTAGCCCGAGGCTTGATGAAGCCTGAGCAATATAGCTGACGTTGTGAAACGGTTCAGGCAGCTCGGCTAACACCTGCGCAGCTAATCTGGTAACGTCATTCGCCACGAACTTAGCAGGCTGTATGTTGCCTGGTAGTTTGATGCCGTCTATGTCCAGCACCAGCAGGTTCGAGTAGGCTATGCGATCGCATTTTCCTGCTCGGCTCTCAGCGTTTAGTGGTCTCTTTAGCGGGCCTTTGAGTAAGCAATGGCCGCTGTTACCGTGCGCGTTGAGTCTAGCCTCGAACTGAGCTAGACCGTTCTCGTCTAGTGATACCTGTTCGTGGTACGAGTTTACTTTTTTGACGTGGGGGTAGGGAGTAAACCCATCTACCGGTGAATGTTTTTTAGATAACTTGAGGCCATTACTCGCCTCTAGAAATGTGAGTTCCATTAACCCTCCTACAGGTCAAGTATTAGTCCGGCTAATATACACGGGCGGCAAAAATCAGCTGATCTTTTTTAGGTATATTTCTTCGCGATCGATTTTGACGTCGTTTTCAGCTTCGAAAGTTAGCCGAACTTGGTTTTTGTCGATCTTTGATACCTTAATACTTGCTAGTAGGCCGTTCTGATCGTGGATAATTATGTTTTGGTCTGGTTTGCGTGTGAGCACTAGTCGTGACATTATTTGCTATATCCTTTGTCGAACCCACCTTCTGCAGCGAGAGGTAGGTCTGGAGCCCATGATGGGGGAGTACACATGTGAGAAATTAATTTTTCCATTGTAGCATGAGGATCTTGCTCGGAGCCAAGAAAAATAATTTCATCGTGTACGGTTAATACTATGTCCCCTATTAAAGTTGGGTCTCTTTGTATCCTGAGCATGCCGTCAGTGATAATAATGCGCGCTAGTGCTTGCACAATATTCTCAACGATGCTTCCGCCCCAGGTGTACTCTTTTTTACGTGCCTCGTAAGTCAGTTGCCCGGACATGCTGTCTATGGTCAAGTTGTGGTACTTGAGGGCGAGTTTATTGGGCAGATAAACACTGCGATCGGTAAAGGTCAAGCAGCGCCACTTCTCAAAGTAACCTGCGTTCATGGTAGAGGCGAGCTTTTCTTCCATGCGCCGCCATAACAGCGGTATGTTAGGGTAGGTTGAACGGTACGTGTTGACGATCTTTTGCGCTTGGTGCGTTGGCAGCTTAAGCGGTGGGCCCATAACGCCGGTCTCTAGCGTCCGGTCAAACGTAGCGTGCCCCATTCCGAAACCTAAGCCAAGCACTGCTACCTTACCGACGAATCGTTCAGTTGGGTCGTCGTACTTATTGATGGTTCGGTTATAAATATTTTTAGCAAAGATACTGTAGACGCATTTGTTGGCTCTGAACTGCTCAAGCAGCTCAAGCTCACCGGCTAGCCAGGCTAAGACGCGTGCTTCGATAGCTGACAAGTCAGCGACAAAGACGAGCTTCCCTTCGGGGGCTTCCAACGCTAGGCGCAAGGGTGAGTTGCGCGGCATGTTCTGCACGTTAAGTTTTTCGGCTCCTCCGAATCTCCCCGTGTGGGCGTTGTAATAACCGATCGGCATGCTGATGGTGCCATCTGGGTTACGTGCGTCGATGAAGCGTTGTGCCCGGGTCTCACTGATGCGACTCTTTGCTGCGCCTCGTGCTGCCCATATATGGTCGTAGTTAGGGTTGGCTTTTTTTAGTTCTAGATACCCTTTGTCTGCTTTGCCGAACGCAGGTATCGGTTTTCCTGTGGTGGGGCTGGTCTTAGTGGGTACGGTAAGGCCTAACGATTCAACCAATTCGGCAAATTGCTTGTTACTTGAAAGTATTTTGGCGTCATACCCGCTGGCTTCAATAAGCCCTTTACTGCGTGCGATTTCTGAGTCGCGGTGTTTGGTTAGCATTTCGAGGTTCGCGATCAGCTTTGGCTCGCAGAACATACGGCAGGTCATGTCAATCAAATCGTGCTCGTCGTCTATGACGGCCGTCGACAGCGTTCTGTAAACCATATAAGTCAGCTCGACGTCCTGTATGCAATACTCACCGAGCTCTTCTTCTAGGTCAGGGCTTAGGTCTAGTATGCCTTTGGTTTTTTCAAGGGCATCGCCTTTTCTCAGTTTTTCATCGTCAGGCCACATACGCATGGCTACTTCTTTTAATGACGAGCCTCTACCGGGCCAGGTGGCTTTCGCTAGGGCTTTGGTATCAGCATAATAAGCTGGAGTAAGGCCGTAATAACGAGTGAGGATGTAGCCGTCGAAAGGGGTGTTGTGCGCTATGAGCGTGGAGTTGCTCCAGTCTATTTCTCGTAGCGCGTCTTCGGTCTCTTCTGAGTTGTACCATTGTGTTTCTCCATCGTCGATTTTTATACCGACGCCATGTACATGGAACTCCTTGGCTTTTACGTAAGACATGGTGTTGAGTTTTGTTAGGTTGTGTTTTGAGTCGTAGTAGGTCTCAAAGTCAAGCGTGACGTGCATGTTGGCAGTCCTTTGCGATTGGTTGGTTAGCGTTGCATTCTTGTGCAGCGTAAATGTCGGCGTACCGTTCATTAAATTCTTCTAGTAAATATTTGTGGGTTAGAGGCCTGCGGCCAAGTAGGTAGACCTCAAGGTATTCTCGGAATTGGTCAGTGTTAACACCGGCTTTTTGGTGTAACTCCCTGGTTGATGCGTCTATTTTTAGATATTTTTGAACTTTCATTACTTCCTCCTAGAAAATAATAGTAACACTAATACTAATAAGGTCGGCATTTTTTAAGCCGCTTTTAGCTCAGCCTCCATAAAGGTTACTTCGCCCCAAGGTGCATTAAGTTTGTTAGACGTTGATACCCACAGTACGGGGTATTCGGGTTCTTCGCCGAAATCGCTTGCTTCAAGGTCAGTTAAATACACGGCAGCTTCTATGTCGGGGTAGTTCTCGGCTATGTATCTAAATGCTGGTGCGAACCTTGTGCCGCCACCGCCTTTTGTTGAGGTGTCGGCGGGCCATTCGTCGTCACGGTCTAAATCGATTGTTTGTCGAACTTCTGTGTCTACGTCAATGATGCGTACTGCGGAAGGGCGCAGTTGTGAAAACACCGCGTGAACCTCTGAGATGAAAGTCTGTTGGTACGCGTCGCATGAGCCGCTAGTGTCGCGGATAATAGCTAGTTCCCCGGCGCTTTCGCTGTGCATTGCAGGTAGATACTCGTCTTCTGATATGTAAGCGCGGTTGGGTTTGCGCCATGAATAGTCGTCGTTGGTTAACTGAGAAATAAACGGCCATAGCACAGAGCGCCAGTCGACTTTGGGCTCGAGTATGTCCTTGAGGAAATGCTCCATACCGCCAGGTAATTTGCCTACTGCTTTAGCTTGCTCTACAGCGTTGACTGTAGCAAGTTGCCACTCTGCCTCTAGCTGAGCGTCTGACTTTGGGGTAAGCCCGGTTTTTGGGCTGTCTTGAACTAAGCCCCAAGAGCAAGGTTTATGACCTTCAGGCATTCCGTTAGCACTGAGTTGGTTATAAATAGCTTCTGGTGTCATATCGTCAAATGGTTTGTGTAAAAGGCCGCCCTTCGGTAAACAGAACCCAGCGTTTACTAGGATGGGGTTGATGGCGTAGTCACAAGCAACATTCCACAATTCTTTATCGCGCTCACCTCGCCGTTGCGAATGGCAACCTGTGCAATGCAATACTTCGTGAGCTAGCACAGTGCGTAACTCGTGCGGCGGCATTTTCTTGACAAAGTCAGGATTGTAAAAAAGAGAAACGCTGTCTGTGGCTGCGGTGGGTACGTCCTCGGTTTCTTCCAACTTGAGTTTGAGTATTAGCGTCCCGAAAAAAGGCTCGTCTAACACTAAGTTAGCGCGGCTTTTTACCATGATGCGGTTAGCTTCCATTAGCTGCTCCTAAGATTCTTGCAGTGAGTATAGTTTGGTTGGCAATAGTAGAGTCAAACTTAATTTCTTCTTTGATTTGTTTGGCTTTTTCGGCCCTTGTTTGTTTTACGTGCATTTTGCTGATTGTTTCAGACGGTAGTAAACTTTCTGCTGCAGGCCATGCGTCTAGTAGTTGTTTGACTGTGTTAACGGTTTGTACGAGGTTGTGTATTTGACGGCCATATTCGGTGCGCTTGTCCTTCTGGGCTCGTCTTTGGTCAGATAGCGCAGTAATTAACTCCTTTATTTTAGTTTGATCCTCAACGCGAAGTTGTTCAATCACCATGTCGAGCTGACTTCCGTAAAACTGCGAGGCCCTTGCAGAAGCCACAGCAATCTCTAAAGGCGTATTAAAAGTTATAGTTACTGAACGACCTCTGCGCGGGGACGAGGTGGCGGGGTGCGGCCAATGAAAAACTACGGAACCAAGCTCCTTAAAAATAGGTTTGTTGTAGGATTCCAAAAAGAGAGTCTCGTAGTAACCGCTTATTACGGATGTTCTTCTTACTTCATCACTAACTATAAACTTGCCTTCTAGGTGAGCGAACTCTTCTTTGTATAACTTATGTATGCGCTTTGCGTACTGCTGCTGGGGCATATTCTCGATTGCTTTTTTTACAGCGTCTGCTGTTGTGGTTGGGGTTGTAATCATTGGGTTTGCTAGGTCGAAGGCCCCTAGTGCCGATCTTTCGATTTTTGAGCGTAATACTTCCGTCATGCGTACTGATGCCATGATATTTATCTCCTTGGTGTATTTAATTAAAGTAAGACGTCAGCGTTTTTTACTGTCCAGTCTGTAAATGGCTGTTCAGCAGCTAACCGGTGTTCTTTTGAGAGCATGTCGCGGATGGTAACGACCTGGAACTCTGCAGGCATGCGTGCTACGTATTTCATGAGGGATGCAAAGTTACTTACTTTTACTCGGCTTGCGAGTGCGCCTGCGATGGCGTAAAGCAGGCTAACGTCTTCGGGTACTTTAGTCTTGGTGGGTTCTTTCTCTAGCTCATCGAGGTCAGGAAGGTCTTGCAAGATTGTTTTGTAGGCGACATATTCGCCTGCAGGGCCGTCACCGATAAGTGATGCAGCTCCATAGAAAGAATCCTCCATAAAAGGTAACTTTTTATTGAGCATCTCCCAAGTACGTGGAGTAGGGGAGGCGTTCTCAGCGGCGTCGATTTTATGTAGTAGGTTAGGTCGATACCGTAAGAAGCCCGTGATTGACGGGTCGATGTTCGCGCTTACTGCCCATGCGCACCAGTCATCGATGTTAGCGGCTAGTTCATAGTGAGCAAACCGGGTTTTTACAGGAGTAGGCATTTCTTGTACAGCTGCGCGGTCTTTGGCGCGGTTACCACAGGCGATTTTAATAACGTTCTTTGGTAAGCGGTACGTACCGATCTTGTCATCTGTTAGTAATTGAAGCAGCGCGTTCTGTGTTGCTTTAGGTGCAGTTGTTAATTCGTCAATTAATAGTATGACCAGTCCCTCGTGGTCGTACCCTGGGTAATCTTCGGGTACGCCATAACAAGTTTTATAAGTGCCGTTGGCTTGTTCGACAACTTTTAGTCCGCCGCGAACGTCGACAGGATCGAACAGGTTTGCGCGTACTTCAAAAACAGTCGCGTTCATTAGGCGCGCTAAGCCATAAACAATCTGCGATTTACCTACTCCAGGTGGGCCCCAGATCATGCTGGGTATTTTTGCTTTAGCGTTGACTTGCAGTTCTTTGAGCAGTGGGATGGGTGTAATGTTTTTCATAGCTACATTCCTAGTAATTTGGTGGGTTTAATTGAAG
>Ga0208134_1000140_pt1 | contig 42916 bp, 54 predicted proteins | sample VirMetDEL_Mar_31_FD_184515 | JGI IMG/M metagenome (GOLD analysis project Ga0208134, IMG submission 184515) | Aqueous microbial communities from the Delaware River and Bay under freshwater to marine salinity gradient to study organic matter... | ecosystem: Environmental > Aquatic > Marine >...
AACTTCACGCTCCAGCTCTTCATCTGTACCCCCACGTAAATCTATTTTCTCACTCATTTTATTTCTCTAAATGTTATGGCTTTGAAGCACTGAGAATAATAATCTTTAATGTCATCTCTTTCTTCCCACAGTATCACCAAAGGCACGTAGACTGGTGAGATAACAAGATGGAATACCCCTATAAAAAAATATTTAATCTTTAACTTATTCATTTTCTCTCCCCTCTTCTTTTTGAACCAGCAATCTCAAGTCTCCTAACTCACGCAGTGCCTTAGCATTCAAATCTAAATTCCAATACAAAATATATAATGCTGAAGAAAGGCTAGGTGTGGCGACTAACGCTTCTACAAGATTCATCTGTTTACTCTTGATCATTTTCCTCTTCCTCTTTCCTAAAATGGTGGATGAATCTTTTTAAGGGCTAGACTAATCAAAGGCTCATTGGCTGCGCCATTATTAAACTTTAAAAGTCCGTCATCAATGTTGTAATAAGCACCTCCATGAAGCACTTCAATGCTAATATCATTATCAAGACCTTGAATTAATTCCTTTAAATGACCTACAGTAAACTCACTCATTAGTTGAACTCCACATTATGTTCAAAGACATCATCAGTAGCGTTGTAATACGAATGCTCGCCCGTGATAGTATTGTACATGTATAAGTATTCCTTGTCACCCCACTCGAATGGTTTCTCTGAGCCACCTGCTGCTGGCACCCAACTGTATCGAGCTGCGTCATAGTCCATGTGTGGTGCTGAATTTTGTGCGAACATTGTATTATCCTCTTGGTCGTGTTTGTTGTTAGATTTCTGACAGAAAATTCTGTCGTAGTTATCACTGAATGTTTGTCTATCTGTCGGTCGTTGCTTGCTGCCTTTACCGTTCTGTGCTGTGTCGCTCACGATATGCCACCTCTGCAATGTTAATGTTACTCTGAATTTTAAAAGTATACAAGTCTGTTACTAACTTTTCTAGTCTCTCAATATACTCACGCTCTGCTATCTGTTGCGACATAGGTATACAAAATTCCTGCCCTGCATAGTCCTCTTTTTCTACTTCCTCGGCATAAGCCTGTGGTAAGGTCATTAGGTTGGTGGCTGCTACTACTACAGCGCACCAGAATATAAGTAAAACTTTATCTTTAAGATTCATCTTTGACTGCCTCTTTGGTTCTCATGTATGTGCGTAAACGGTAAAGTTTTAATAGTATCTCTATCTGCTCATCTCTGTGCCATAGATCAGTATCTTCTATGATCAACACCGTTTGCATGATTGTGGTTATATCTTGATCTACTTTGTTCATTTTAAACCCCCCTCTAAATAGATAACATTCCCGAATAGTGGCGGCATCATATGCTCTCGCACCGTGTCCATGCCAATGTCGTTATGGTATAGCTTTGTTGCTATTAGATTAGCACCTGTGTCGTCATACAAGCCTTCCTCGTAGATGATAAGATCATCGCCATTAGATAGACTCACCCTCTCTATGCGGCCACCTACGAAGTCCTGCATGGCTTTGAGTGTAGGATACTTGGCCGTCTTTGGTATTACTTTGAGAGTCGTTTCGTCATTGCTAATGTATTCTGATTCTCTCGGTAATTGTAGTAAATAGTTTACAGTTTCTTGTGCGTTCATTTTATCACCTGTTTAGTTGTGCAGTCATTACATGAGGCTTTGTCTTTATTATGGCTTGCCATTGGTTTATGGCATTGAGCACAATCTATTAATAAATGTGAGCGCCAGTTACCTATATGTGCTCCCCCGTTGTCGTCATTGCTTAAAGCTGCTTCAATTTCTGTATACATATTATCACCTATTGTTTGTGTATGTTCGACCGCTCTTTGAGTATATACAAAGCCATCCTTGGCTTCGTGATAGTATGTTAGCCTTCTTCACGCTGTGGAATGTCCCACATGTTGCGTTCACCTGCTGCGAGTTCTTTATAAAAAGACATATAGCCAGCATGGTGCGCCCTATAGGTCGAGCCGTCCACTATTTCTACATCACGTTTCTTTTTACTGCGAGCTGAGATGATGTAATGGTCTTTGTCTGTTTGGATAAAGTAACGTGCTACGCTGTTTCTATCTTGTCGCACTGTTGCGCCTAGTTTCTCCGCTGCCTTTGCTGCTAGCTTTACTACTCGACGAGCTGTTTTTGGTGATGCCTTGCTGATTAAGTTTAACATGGTCTTTAGTCTCTTTGTTGTGTTGCGTTAGTGTTAAGGTAATTATGGTCTAGCTAAAAAAATAAATACAGTGTTAATTGTGGTATTAGTTGGCTTTTCTGATTAATTTAATTTGTTCTGTGGTTCTAGCCTCATAAAAGTTAGTGAGCCATTCATTGACGTTTACATATTCCCTACCATCAATCGATGTAAAAACAGCTATTACTTTGCCTTTTACTTTATAACCGTCATGGCTAGTGTATTGTACAATGTCATTTTCTTGAACTTTCATAATATCACCCTTATAAAGCTAATTGTAATTGATTAAGTGTTGACTGATTGAAAAAGAAGCTATTTCCAGTGTTATCAGTGTGACGCTCGGCTTTGTTGCTGCCCTTGCGCTTGAGTGTACCTATAGCGTTAACCGCATCTTTAAAACGTACGTCTGTTTCGTCCATATCAATCAAAGGAATATCGCCTATTGATTGTGGTCGCTTCCATTCACCTTTTGTCTCTGCCGTGTTTAATGCTATAACTACCCGCTTGCCCGCTTTGATTGCCTTGGCTGTTTGGCTTATAGTACGGTCATTGTTGGCACTGCCTGAAAAGGTTAGATCATAGTTGGCTAGTTGGTTAGTTTTTACCCTATAGTATATTTTAGTGTAGTCGTAGAATTGAACAGCGGGCATTGATTCTATAAGACTATTAAAATCAATATCGCTGGTGCCATTTAATCTTATAGCTAAATCATCACCATACTTTGCATGGTGCTTGCTAATTTCACGTTTTAACTCACTGTTAAACCGTTCGGCTTCCAATAAATAACAGATGGTGCGCTTGATCTTGGCATTGTCACCAGTTTGCATACCCAACTGTCCGCTAGACTCCAAACACCCTGCTTTACATCCTGCTAGTTGAGCCGCTGCGCATATTGTGGCTGCCGCTATTGAATCCGCTGGTTTAAGGTATAAGATGCCAGTGTATACGTTTAACTTTTTACCCTTAACAATCTTAGCGCTGCTATTGACGTTTATAAGTGGTGTATTACTACTTGTAAGGTACTGCCAGTTATTGACTGCCCACTGTTTCGCCAAAGGTGTTAGCTTATCGCTGTTTAATACTTCTAATCGAGTCGCTTGTAATTTCATGGTGGTAGTCTCAAAAGTGGCAAGCGTTAATCGCTCGACTTGTTAACAAGTGTACACGGTCTATAGGATAGTGCAAGTGTTTGAAGTGTTAATAGTTGGCATTAAATGAAAAAACAGATAGAGACAAAGAGAGACACATGATAATGAGAATCATTCGCATTAACGACAAAGATACCATAGAATCTTAATGATAATCATTCGCATTAACTTGGCATCTGATTATCAATCTGGTGTCCACCTATATAGGAACAAGAATCATTCGCATTTGTGTCCCTTAGCGTGTCCTAAAAGATGTTAATGAGAATCATTCGCATTTGCGTGACAGTGAATGAGAATCATTCGCATTGAGGGCATGGGGGAATACTGCCATCTCGTATATCGATATACCACCTCAGATTTTTGCTTCAAAATGAGGCTAATCCATGTGTACACTAAAGGCTACTTCATGAACACTAGCGGGAGCTATGTCGATACTTAACGTGAGTTTTTCGTGACAAAAACACGACACTTTCCCTAAGATTTCTGTCAAAAGTAGGGGGTGTTTGGGAGCTATTATGGTGAAAAGAGGGGGATGATTTAGTCCATCCCCAAGACTCCCTGAGAAACCCAATGATTACAGTAGGGAGTTTAACGAAATACTTAGGTTTCTAAGGGAAGTACGGGATCACCTCCTAGATAGGTGTGTGGTGGAAGTATGCTAAGATATTCTACAGGCTCCTAAGAACACTTAAGGAATCCTACAGGCTCCTAAGATACCTAAAGATATATAAGAGTTACTACTCTATATACTATAGTATATCAAAGGGGGCGGGGGGAGCTTCTTCCTAATAGGGGAACCTTCGAGACTTGTTAGTAGTATCAAGCACTTACACAGCCGACAGGCTGGGGGTTAATTCCTCTACTTTTATCACCCAAGACTGAGGAATAGCGATGTACGCACTACCCTCTTCTAGCTCATTATCCTCAGTTACTATTCTAGATCTCATGATAATGCACTTATCAGGGTCATTGTGGACTAGCCACCCTACTTCCTGACAGGTAGCTGGTTCATGATCTAATATAGTCTCCACATCTGTCCATGTACCATCTGAATCTATGGCATCCTTCCATGTTAGTCTTACCATTGGTACGTCTGTCATATCCATGTATTAGCCCTTTGTGATGATGATTTAAGATTAAAGCCATTAACAAACTTATCTAGCTCATTCATGAGTACTTGTTCTTTACGCTCTCTCATTTCTGTGTCAACATCTGCTGCCATCTGTTCTACCCAATATGCTACACCCATTGCCAGAGCATCTAACCTATCGTCATGTGCTAAGGAGCCTCGTTCTTTTGTTACACGAGTCAGTTGGTATGTAAGCATGTATTTCTGAGCTTTCTCAGTTGGGTGGTGTTGGACACTATCAAAGTCTTGTTGAATGACCTTTGGATCGATGATCAACTTGTGCTGGTTCATAACTGGCTCAAGTGTATCAATGATACGCAGCTCTTTCTGCTTGCTGTGTCGCACCTCTTCAGTTGTAACAGGGTATATCTTCTTTAGTATAGGTTTAATCAGTTCTGTAAACATTCCGTCACCGAAGTTACTCTCTATGAGGAGCATGTTTACTTTATGGTCTTTAGCTATGTGAGCCAGTCTAGTTAGTGTCTGCTCACTATAACCACCCTTAATACCTCCGCAAGCGGCGACATACAAGTAACCATTAAGCATCTTAACGACTGCATAGGCTGTTTCATCCTGACCTCTACCAGATGGATCTATTACTAGCACTGAGCCGTCATAGTCCACGTAGGAGCCAAGGAGAGCCTCTGGAGCGAAGAACTTGTCACCACTAAGGCCAACATTAGGGAGATCCTTAACCTCCTTCATAACGCCATACACGAGCTTCTCGGGTGCCTTGTCTTTATCGATAGACATAACCATAAGATCTGAGAGCTTCAGAGGGTATCTGTCGGTGTCCGATAGGCTTGTATCGAGCATAAATTGTAGTGCAAAACCTGATCTACCGTAAGATAACTCACGCTCAAGTAGGTCATCATCATCAAATCGCTTAGGATCTACTGGTTGGCCGTCTATGGGATTTGCTGCTTCACGCATAGCTTTCCACATCATAGGGGCTAAACGCTCACCATAGGCTTTCTCGGCGTACTCAATGGAAGGATAGCGAGCTGTCCAGACTCTCATCTGGTATCCACGCTCTGTGAGTGTATTATAAAGACTCATTTCGCACTGTGGTGTTCCCAGATAGAGGATCTTCCCTTCTGGTTTGAGTACAGCGTCAAATTCCTTAACAGCTTCACCTAATTTCTCTCTCATCATCTGAGTCATAGAGTTATTAGGTACTTCGATGTCATCTGCAATGATAATGTCTGCCCGACTGCCTGTGAGCTGACCAGTAATACCGACTGATTTAACAGAAGGACTACCACTAGCCAGCGCAGGTCTTACGTCAAACGCAATCTTACTCCACCGTTGCTCACTTGTTGCTATGAGATGTTGGCACATGGGGAGTTCTAAGATCAGACGTTGAGTGAATGTGGAAAAATCATCAGCTCTCTGTTTAGAGGCCGACACAACCATGAACTTCTTTTGTGGATCTAGAAGTAATTGGTGTACCACGAATGCAGCAGTGATGTATGACTTACCTACACCCCGAAAAGCCTCGATGATTGATCTACGAGGACAGTTTTGGATGAACTCAGCCATGTCATATTGAACTGGAGTTGGATCAGGCAGGTTAAGGTGCTTCCAAACGATATACATGAAGTTACGGAAGTCTTTTAACTGCTCTGGCATCTTATCCATTACGGCTCCTGTTACGCTTCACACTGGAGATGCGAAGGTTTGATCTACTGTTATTATTAGGGTTACGATCTTTGTGATCTATGTCTTTACCTTTGATAGCCGCAGCTCCCACAGTCTTCTTAATTTTAAGTCTGGCTTTATTACGGGATGATCTACGTGCTATCTGTTCTGGCTTACCTTGGTAGTTGGCGTATTCTTTTTTATAGTCACGCATTAATGAGTTGCCTCTTCAAAAGGTAGTGCTGTCAATAAGCTTGCCATAGGAGACTCAGCAGTAACTATATCGTTACTCGCTCCATTGTCTTTGAGAAACTTTACGGCAACTGATAACTCCGCTGGCGTAGCTTCTCCTGATTTGACTCTTGCTAATAATTCTTTAGTCACACCTTCGTGCAACTCGCTTAGTAAATCTTTCATATTTATCCTTTCATTACTTTCGCTATCTTCTCTCCACTTCTACCTACAACGTAACCACCAAGGCCAAGTTGTAATAGCATCCAAGCTTCATCTCTGAGAGGTGTTGCCAGAAGCCCTAGAGAGTCCCCTACGGCAAGTACTAAGAAGGTAAGCATTGTTATTGGTCGCCATGCAGCAACGATGAGGTGCTCACTCTTAGCCTCTGAGGACACTATAGCTTGCTGTCCTTTGATCATCTCTGTTTCGTAATCAAATACACGTTGCATTGCAGCCGCTTGGACATCTAAAAGATGCCCTTTGGCTCGCAAGCGTTCATCATCGCTGGTGTGGAGTTTGTCAACTAGGTCAGCAGCAGGTTTAAAGATACCTGCAATTAAATCTGTTATACCAATCATATTCCTCCGATAACTTTAATGAATTGTGAAAATCCCATCTCCTGTGCAAAGTAAACAACAGCTCCTCCCACTACTAACCACTTAATTTGCATTAAGGTTCGGTTAATACTGTCGAGCATACTTCTAAGACCCTCAGCCTGAGCTGTGAGGGCGCTTAACTGTTCGTCATGTGCATCGACTCGCCACTCTAGGCGGTCAACGTGTTGTTTTAGGTCGTCCATGTGTTGTCCTTTATGCTATTAATTTATAAGCCCCAAAAGAAGCTGGGTTGTTCTGTAAACTAGCATCTCCATAAATAGGAACACCTGAAACACTGGTAAAAGCGTAAAGCTCAACTGTATCTGTTGCAGATAAACTTAAAGTTGTATTAATTGTTACTTCTTGATACCCAGATACATCTATGTTTTCATCAAAAGGCGACCGAGTAAAAACTCTTGAGCCATTTACATAGATAGCTAAAGTTGGTCTTTTTACTGTTGCATTATTAAACATAGCCGTCCCATAGATATAATAAAGACCGCCTTCATTTGCTGGTACTGTAAAAGTACCTCCTGTATAAGCACTGTTACTATCGTATGCTTCTGTGTTAGGAGAAATTTTAGTCCAAGTAGAAGTTGATAAAGCACTTGTTGAAGAGCTTAAAGTTGCTCTAAAATTAGGAGTATTAGTCCCACCAGCAGCTAAGTTAGTCAGTGCCGACCCATTAAGAGCTGGTAGATTTCCTGAAAGTTTAGTTGCGTCTAACGTAGAGGCGCTCGTAAGCACCCCTGTTGAATCGAATGGTACATAATCTGCTAAGGTTCTTGCCTTAGTCATAATGAGTAACCTCTTAAAGTAAGTCTAAAGTGATAGAATTGTGAAGGTCTGAGTTTCCACCAAAGGTTGAGGCTGAGCTACTTACAACACTATACAAATCAGGTCTGTTAAGTGCGTTTAGTAAAGCAACATCATCAGTAGTTTCAGGTTTTGCCCAAGCAATGAGTTTGTTGACCCCAACACTTTGTAGATACGTGTGGAGTGGTTCGGCAAAATCCTCGAAAGGTATTAAGCTAAAGTTAATAGAAGAGAAAGCTTTTGCACCGTCTATTAGTAACTCTAACAAACCTTCACCATCACCGTCTTCTTCTTCTAGCGATAAAACCTTTTTAACACCGTGACCTTGATCTTCTGTTAATTTCCATTTTAACGCATCAAGGACTTTAGAATTATCTTCCATACCCATGTTTGAAGTATACTCATCAAAGTATGCTTGATTAGGTGTGTAGATAGATTCTACTAAGTCGCCTGTGACGTTATTATTTTCATATAGATTAATCATTAATTAAGATCCCACGTTATGATTTTCTCGTTATTAACACTATTCAACAGAAACATACCGCCACCATAACTCCCATAGCGCTTGTACTGAGCACCAGTGGATCGGTATTGATCCTGAAATTCGTTAGCTCTATGCCAGTATGGGCCACCTATGAAAGTGGGAGCACCACCACCTGCTCCGTTATTAATCGACACGAAATTCAACCAGTTATTCGTAGGGTGGTTGCCTGTTTGGTCAAAATAGTCAAACTCTACTACAGCGTTACGAGCGCCATACTGGTTATACTCGACTATCGCAGGGTGTTTATAAGTAACACCACCGAGTTCAAGAGTATAATTGTACGGATTACTACCCGCTGTTCTAGTCACATCGACTGCGGTTCCGTCTGCAAACCCATAACCAGAACCCCAAGGCGTATTAGATAGAACACCGAAGATAACATAGGTTTGGTCAGCACTCAGGGACGGGCCAGTGTTGGTGGACATTGCGTTTGCAAACCCCCCACCGAAGTAGGCTTCACCTTCTCCAGCAGGGGTAAGATCATTTATAAGAGACGAGACAAAAGGTTGTACTATATTCTTAATCATACAGCCCCCTACCTAGTTTCATTAAGATAACACTTAGACCCATCGTTTACAGGAGTAGTATGATTCTCTACTGCCCCTGAAATTATAACGTATGGAGGCAAAGCTAACTCTTTAATATCACTTTCAGTAAATGAGTGGATAAGATGATAATCAACTCCGTTTAGACTCCCAAATAAAGCGCCAGTCAATGAACCTTCTTTAACATATTGAACCAGTCCTCGACCCCCACCGCTCATTTTAGGGCGGTAAGGTGCGTTAATGTTTGATAATTGTGGCATTTGTGTTTCCTTTGTTTAAGATTTAGATGGTTTAGTTGGAAATAGGTCAGGTGTGGAATATGGGTTTATAGCTGCCTTATCCACCATTTCTGACCATTTGGATGGCATATCACGCAAAGCTTTACGGTAAACCGCCCACTCTGCTTTTTTTTCATCCGAGAGAGGGCTGTCAGTGACTTGTGTCCAATCACTAGCTTTTAAAGATGCCCTTCGTTTTTTATCTACTTCACTCCATAAATTAAGATAACTCATATGTTTAACCCCTGTACTGTTATATTTGCGTTGTTAATGCCACGACCTATAGCTGTGTCTGCTTCTACATCATTAAAAAGACCGAAAAGCCATACAGTATAATCTTTATTGCCTTCTAATGTTGTTAAGTTTGATAGGCTATAATTCTGTTGTCCATCACCAATAGTTTTAGTCCCCACTGTGAACATATAATCAGCAGGATTGCTAGAACCAAAATTAGTCACATCGTCCGTTTGGACGCAAACTAACGCAAAACCAGTAGTAGAGTCGGCATCAAAATTACCCACACTATTAAACTCACTCTTTATATTAAAAGCCTTAGTACCAGAAAAGTTATAAGTCTTGAAAGTGTGTGCTAATAAAGGAGCGCCACCCATAACAGCACCAACTATAGTAGTAGGTGTAGTAACTGGGTTACTAGGAACTGCAATAGTTTGTGACTGCATGTATTCAATGTAAGAAGCATTAGGGCCAGAAGCAACAACATCTGCTAAGTCAGGATACATAGGCACATACGTTATATTTGTAAAAACAGTACCACCTTCTATCTCTGTTTTAGCTATATGGTTGGGTATTTGATCAATAAAGTTACTTACTGATACTCCACTTGAGTCAGGTAATCCTATAGACACACCTGAGACACCATCGTTTATACCAACAGAACCCTGATAAGCTTTACCGGCTACATCGAGCGTGTTCACCTTAATTATGTTAGCATTAATAGTATCTACAGTCATTGAGGATGTGCTTATAGAACCAGCAAGTATTTTATTGCCTGTAATACTACCATCAACTACTAAACCGCCATCTATGTATAAGACAACAGTTTGATCAAATATCCCAATACCTGCCTCATTGACACTGCCACATATTTTAGTCACTAAGTTAGTTCTGTTATCTATTTGTGATAACGTAACTACATCACCTATAACAGGGAGTCTCTTTGCTCTAGCTTGTATAAGATTAGTTGCTTGTTGATTAGTAAAAGAAGTGGTTGCCATATTACCAGAGAACTGACCAGCACCGTTAGTACCGTGTGTACCGTTAGATCCGTTTGCACCTGAGATCTGAATAGGGTTTCCCCATGAACCTTCTGAGGTATTACGTCCAAATCTTTGTACCATCCAATTAACACTGGCAGATGGTTGTTTAGTCCAACCACCATTTGTAGCCACACCGTTTCCAAACCAAGCATTGCTAGGTTTAGTGGGTGTTACTGCAATATTATTATAGTTGTATGCTACATAAACATTTATACCATCAACACCATCAACACCATCAGCGCCATTAGTACCGTTAGTACCAGACTCAACCATGAGTTCCCAAGCTTGTCCTACAGCGTCATAAATTCTTACTTGACCTGTAAAAGCACCACCTGTGTCTTTGTAAGCCCAGTTAGCTGCCGCCATGTGATTAGTAGTACCATTTGAATATGTAGGAAGTTCTGGTGGCAAGGCTAGTTCACCTTTCCAGACCATACCAGCGACACCATCAGTACCGCTGTCTCCGTCTGCTGCTACTTGGTAATACGCAGTATCTTGGTAGATATAGCTTCTTTTAGCGCCTACATCGTAATAAGCCATACCATCAGCTAGAGGAGTGTTTGCAGTCACAAAAGTAGCTCGATCAGCGTACTCACCTTTCCAGTCTATAGTTGTACCATCAGCACCTTTAACTAATTGCCATGTATAAACAGCGTAGTCTGTTGGATCGGGAGGTATAATACCCGCAGCTACAGTTTGAACGTAAATACCTAAGTAATTTCTTCCATTTGGAAGATCAACACTAAAGTCTGATACTACACCACCAAGAAAATTAGCGTAAGCGTAATGAAGAAAAGTCCGAGCACCCTCAGGGCCGGTAGCTCCGTCAGCACCATCCGCACCAGCAGCTCCATCAACACCATCAGCGCCATTAGTACCATTAGTACCATTAGCGCCATTAACGCCGTTTGCGCCATCAACTCCAGCATCACCTTTGACTTGACCTACATTAGTAAAATCATTAACGTCTATAGGGGCTGTTGTGCTTGTACAAACATATAAATCACCGTCAATTATATAACCATCCCCTAAAGTCACAGACGACAAGCTACTCAGAGCAGCCTCGTTCGCTAAAGTACCTAATATACTTACAGATGTGCCATGAGCGCCATCAATACCGTTTGTACCATTAGTACCGTTTGTACCATTAGTACCGTCTGCACCCGCAGGGCCGGTAGAACCACCTACGCCATTTATACCATTAGTACCATTAGTACCATGAGTACCAGCAGCGCCAGAATCACCTTGTCGGTAGAATAATTTAGGTAAAGACCACCCGTTGTTTGACCAAACACCGTTAACTTCAACGTACCTAGTTGTAGATACCCACTCAATATCTAGTAAAGAAGCTGTGGGTGAGTCATACCAACTTGTAGGGAAAGTCTCAGAAGTACCATCAAACGTGCCGCCTGTAGGAGTTAAAGGACGTGAACCAGCCGTGGTAAAGATAAAACTTTTGAAAGCCCCTGTGTCGCCATCAAGGTAATCAACACCCTTTACTGGAGGCTCTCCATCTACACCGTCCGAAAATGTAACAACGTCACCAGCTCCGTTATCAATAGTGTAAGTACCATTACCGTTATCAGTTATTGTGGGGATAGGTACAGAACCGTCATTACCATCAGCCACTACAATAGAAACATTGGTTGAAGAATCAGTGATAATATAAGAGCCATCATCTTGTAGCGTTAATGCAATATTACCCCCACCGCCACCGCCAATTACAGTAGTAGTACCATCAATTATAGTAGTATTAGTGCCGCCTGTGTTATTAATGAGATTAACTACAACCTCTACTACATCGCCAGCATTTAAAGTTGCAAAGTAAATACGATTGTTTGTAAGATCAACAAAGTAATCATCAGCACCTACGATAGCCACCACATTTATTTTAGTTTCCGCACGTACTAGCTTAACACCGTTTAGAAAAACTAAAGCACTATTATCAACTGAGCCTAAAGAGACATAGCTGTAACCAGCCTCATCATTACTAAATATTTCAAATTTATGCGAGCTGTTAGTAGGTACAGCTAACTTCCAAACAGTACCATCATAAATTTTAAGACTCTTTGTGTTTATATCAAACCAAAGATTACCTGTTATAGGGTCAGAAGGAACCGCAGTTGAAGCTGTGTAAAATTTAGTACCTGAGATGTTTGTTTCAGAAGCTGTATCAAAGGCTTCCTGAGATAGATAGAATAACTGATTAGAATCTAAATCTAAAGTATCAGCCGTCAGTAGAGAAGCGTCAGAGTAATCTGTAAGTCTTGCGTCTCTGCTAGAGCTTCTTGCTATACGTACCTCAACCGCATTTGCGGGAGCTACAGCAAAAGTAAGAGATGTACCACTTAATGTGTAATTCACACCTAATGTCTGCACGTCCCCATCCACTACCACTTCTAAATGAGATTCCTCAAGGTATGGCGGTGTAGTAAAAGTTCTTAAACTACCGTTACCGGCATAGTATATATATGAGTTTGCCATTATTTTTCCTATTAATTATTGATTGTAACGACCCTGAGAGTCATTAAGATTCTTTATTGTCCTGTCGAAGGATTGCTTACGTAATGTTTCATCACGAGCGATAATCATATCGAGTGCTTGGTTACGATGGTTGTTAATAAACTCTTTAGTTTTCTTAACACGAATACCATAAGTTCCAGTTTCACGAGGACTGCCTAGTGGCATGTCATGTGCTGTTGTTAAAGGTAGTAACGCATCAACAAGCGCACCTCTGTTCTTTTGAAGCTGCTGCATCATTGCATCAAACACGGATACGACTGAACCGTCTTCAAGAGTTGTATCAATAGTTCGTAGATCTGTTTTACCAAACCTAGCGTCACGATACTTAGCTCTTGTTAAACTACCAAAGCCTAACTCTTCCAAGTCGGCAACATAATCAAGAACAGCCATCTCATCTTCTGAGCGGCCTGCACTTAAATCATCAGCCTTCGCATAACCAAAACCAGTAATCTGTGTGTAAGAAGCTGGACGCTTCGCCACGTTACCAAAGATGTCATACTGTCTTGGGATAGAAGTAGCATTAGGTGACCATAAGGATGTCCATCTATCGCCCATTCCAACAATAGAAGTCAGTTCATCCTGACCCATGAAAGCTTCTTGAGATTTCTTAATAGTGCTAGGAGCAATCATCGTTCCTTTCTTGACTAAGAAGTTACCTAAGAGTTCACTACCCTTCTGCTGATCTTCGCCATTAGGATCTTCAAAGAAACCAGTTAGCTTAACAGCCGTACCGATTGTATCAGTAACACCTTGTGTTAAGGCTGAATCTTTAAAGGCCGCTATTGCAGTTGCAAAAGCAATACCTAAACCTGCCATTACATCATCAGGAATAACTCCATCACCTTCTTCGTAACCATTCATGTTCTTGAGTTCGGTATGATCCATATAACCTTCAAGAGCGTTGATAACGATAGTCGCTGGAATACGTAAAGGTTCCCAACGTCTAAACTCAACTTCTTTTCCGCCATCGAGGAAGAAAGGATCTTTAATAGTCAAAGGACGCATTGTAGATCGATTACGTTCACCTTTTTTGGTGTAATCAAGCTCAGGGCTACCAGTCATTTCACCTTGCGCCCACTTCGTAGCTACATACATCATCCAAGCATAACCTACAGCCGCTTCTGTCTTAGCTCTGTTCTGACGAGCAATGCCGTTGGCACCTGACAAATCATTCTTGAACTGCGGGAGTAAACCATTAACTGCTGGAGTAAGACGTAACGACTCGTTGAACAACCAAGCTGGTGTCCGGAAGAATAAGTTACCAAAGAACTTTGACCAAGGATTGTCCTTAACAAAGTCTTCGTACTTAGCAGCGTAGTGTTCTACCTTACCAGTAAAACCATCACCGTCCTTACGGAACTCTTTCTTGTACAATAAAGTCTGTACAGCATCGAGAGCATCAGCATCTTTAAGCCGTCTCATTCCATCTGTACCAGTCTTCTTCATTTCTTTTAAGACATAATCTTCAAGCTTCTTACCTGAGTACTTTAAGGACTTACCTTTTTCATAGAAAGGTTTGAGCTTGTTGATAGTCATGTCATAGTCATAACCTTTATCGATTTCTGCTTTGATATTATCATCTACATACTTTCTTAACTTAGCTCCACGCAAACCATCGGCATGAGCTTTAGTAGCTAAAGAATCAAAAGCATTAGCTGCAAGAACTGCTGTAGAAGCAATCTCTTGGTTATACGCATCAGACGCACCTAACAATCTAGGGAAGGTTCTAAGGAACCCTGCAACCTTACCATCGATCTTTATACCACCCTCATAGAACCTTTGAGGATCTTGAGTGAGAAGTGTTTGTTCGTAAGCTGCTGCGGCTCTAGCTGACTTCTTAGCTGCTGCTGTAGCACCAAACATTTGAGCATAAACTCGTAGAGTCTTTCTCCACTTCATTAAAGATAAAGGATTATCAAAGATTGTATCTAAAGCTGGGTAGGCATATGTTTTAAGCATTGGCCATACAGTGTTATAGACAACGGTAGACGGACTAAAGACACCTGAGATAGATAACTCAACAGCCTTCTCCATAGTCGTAGAAGGTTCACCCTTCCAATTTCCTAGAGGATCTCGTTTGTCTAACTCATTAAGCAAGTCAAGGCGTGTAGGATCGCTTTCACGTCTCTTCATTACTTCGACAAGTCTTTCGTGTACATTAGGTTTACCATCTTTACCTATAGCGTCAATCTCTGCTTCATACTTTGTATCTAGTGCAGCGACTTCTTTCTTGTAAAGTTTAGTATGTGCTGCATTGATTTCCTCTTCCTTCAGAGGCTCACCAATGTTCTTACGGTAGTTCATGTAATCTTGGATAGCTTGTAAGTTACGTCCGCTATAAGCGTTAACGTGTTCTCTTACTGCTGCTCCTCGATCATATAGAGACAAGGCTTTTTCTATCTGTTCGTTTAAAGATTTTGTTTCTACTTCAGACAAATTACCTTTAGACATCAACCCGTGCAGTTTAAGCACATCCTGTCCCATTAACTCATTAGCTTCATTCGCTATACGGAGAACTTGGGTATACTCTTTAGGTGTGTATTGATTCTTTTCAAAGTCATCAATAACTTTACCCACTGAGTTAGGATCAGACATCACATCCATTAGATCAAAAGCATTGTGGAATAGACGAGGTGTTGCACGAGCCTTGGTAGGTCTAGGGTCAGACGAGTCAACTTTAGCTGCCTTAGCATCGAGTTTCTTAGCTTCCGCCGCAGCCTTAAGTTTACGTGGTGAATCTATAAATCTATAGATTTTCTCACCATTTTCACCTAAGATTATCACACCAGAATAACCACGAGATTTTAAAGCCTTATCCATCTCAGCATCAGATTTGTTACTTAGGAACTTATTACCTTCTACCTCCTTAGCGGGCCAATCAAACATCTTGACACTATTTAAATCTACCTCTATCTGTTTAGCCTTACCGGCTCTATCAGGACGAGTAGGGTCACGATATAAATCAGCATATCCTTCCTCACTGCTCCACCAGACACCCTCCTCATCACCTTGTCTATATAAGACCTTAGGGTCTATTACTTCCTCACCAATAGTAGATGATCTACCTGCAACTTCAATGTCAAAGGCTCTTTGGATTTCTTCAGGAGAAGCTCCATTGTCAATAGCCTCTGTAACCATCGTTGTAGGGTTATCAATAATCTCTTGAGCTTTACGTGCGCCTTTAGCTACATCAACTGCAATCTCTTCTCTAACCTTATCAACTTGTACAGCTAACTTCTTATCAGCAAAATGTTTAGCAGTCTTAGTGATACCATAATCTAAACCAGAGCCTAGAACAGCACCACCCACAAGACCTATACCAGTCATAGCGGCTGTCTGCCCTATGCTGTACTCATCCTGTGCTCCGGCATCTATACGAACATTCTGTTGCATAGAGTCTGATAGACCAGTGTGTAATGCGCCCTCTGCACCTGCAAGAGCACCTGCACGTTTCATAGAACTGTTTAAGCCAACTTTAGTAGCAGCATTGACGCTGTACTCACCTGACTTTTTAAGAGAAGCTTTAATGGTTTCAGATAGAACTTTCTTACCTGCAAACTTAGCCGTCTGAGAGGCCACTGCCGCTGTTCCTAGCGTGAGTACGCCAGCCCAGTTAGTAACGTCCGTAAACATTTCCCAACCAGCCTGACCTGCTGTGTGCCAGCTAGAGTTGACTGCATCATACTGATCTAACATGTAGACAAAAGACTCTTTCATCTCTTGGTCACTCGACATGACACGTTTAGTGTCTATAGCCATGTCACCAATGTTGAAGTTAAAACCAGCCATCTGTTTAAGGCCGTAGTCAGCAATCTTCTCACGGTAGCTTTCACCGTCATAACCTTCTAACTCTTCATCCCCTACTTGTGGGACGTAGCCATAAGTCATCTTAAAGAAGTTTTGAGAACCTTTAATCCATGAGTCGTTACCCTGTAGAGTTTTATGATCAATATCTTGCTGTATCTCAGCGAACTGTGTGTAACCTTTGTCGTTCGTTTCAAACTGTTGTTGAGGTATGGCAGTGTTCGTTTGTACTGGTTGAGTACCTTGTCCAAGATACGAATCCAGATCAAACTCTTCTGTCTTTTTATCTTTGTTGAGGTACGCATCTAAATCAAATGGCTCTGCCATGATCTCTCCTATTCAGACTCTTGAGCCTCAGCTTCAGAAAGTCTTAGTTTAATTTTAGCAATCTCTTCGTTTCTCAACCTAACCCGTAGCGCACCACGAGGTTTAGTTTGGCTCTCTATAATTCTAAGCTTGTTAGCCCAGAATTGAGATTCACTCATAGATTGTGATTCAGTAAGTTGTTCTTCAAGGCTTAATACTTTTGCCTCTAACTCTGCTCTCTGTTCTTCAAATCGTTCCTTACCTATTTTACCTAGAGGACTATCTTCATCAGAATAATCTTCTAGTAGCTCTTCGGTAATGTCCCCAATCTGTTCAGTGATATTATCGAGAGTTGAGTTCTTTAACTCTTCATTAGCTTGAGGTATTGACTTACCAGCCGCTAACCATTTAGCTTCCTCTTCAGGCTTACCCCTTACATACTGGTTATAAATATCTAAGTCTTCTTGAGAAAGGGCTGCATCTGGTTCTGGGGTGTCAGTGGAGTTATTAACTGTACCGTCTAAACTTACTTCACCTTCGTTACCTTCATTCACATCACCTTTGAAATCAAACTTAGTTAACTGATCTTCAGCATACTCTTCGGTTAACTCTTGTAACTCATCTTTCTGACCAAAGCTTAAAGGTTTACCCTCGTTAGCAGTCATCATCTCTGATAACTTTTTACGATAAAAGGTGCGAGCCTTTCTAATTATTTTTGTTTGTGTTCGGTCAGGGTAAATAGAACCCATCTCAATTTTCTCTGAAATTAACTTACTAATTTCGTTACCTACAGGCTTGTACATTTCTTCTAACCCACGCAACTGCATGATAGTATCTAGCTCACCCATAAGGGTGGTTGTAGCGTTAGAGTTAATATCACCTTTAGATTGTAGATAAGCTGTAAGAGACTCTGGAGTCATCTTGACAGGATCACCAGCAATGTCATTTATTACATTACCGTTCTTATCCGTTAAGAATTCACTGTCGGCTATCGCTGAGAGTTCTATGAGTTCTTTAGTGTTATTATAGTTAGCTGCGGATACTTTGTCATCAACAATTGCTTTGTTACGATGTGTAAGATAAGCCTCTTGTTCAAACATACTTAGATTGTCAAAACCCACATCATTAACTTTAGCATCTAAAGCACCTGAGTGAGCATCATCTTGTGCTTTGTATTTAGCATTAGTACGTTCTGCTGTTATACGTTGGTTCTCAGTTATTAAATCTGATTTAACTTTATTCTCTAATCTTTGTTTGGTATCTGCAAACTTGTTTAATGTCATAGGGTCTTGAAACAAGTCAGGGATGTTATCAGGGTTTAATAATTCTAAACTGTCTGTAGATATAGCTAGTGCCATAACTCTTTCAGATATAATCTTTTTACGTTGGCCGTTAGTTAGCCCAGAAGTAGCCGCTAATTGTTTATCTAACTCAACTATGTTGCTCCATATTTCAGAGCCAGTAGACTCTGCACCAGCTACAACCATATCATTAATAGAGTTACCAAAGGCTCTTCCGAGTTTGTCAAGGTTCTCTGCTGACTTATACTTGTTGTTCTGTACGTCTAACTTCCCTAAGAAACCTTCTAGGGCATTGTTACGTGCCATCTGGCGGTGAAGACTTACACCGTCCTCTGCATCTGTTGACGTAAATTGTCCGTTTCTTAATGCAGTGTAAGCAGCGTCATCACTGTGTAGTGTTCCGGCTGCGTCATACTCCAGTTGGATCTGTTGGAAAGCTTTTGTAGCTTCTTGCTTACCTACATCCTGTGCTAACTGTATTTGTAAATACACAGGTAAGTCAGCGTAGTCTTCACTCTCTGTTAAGCTTTGGATACGGCCTTCTTGGAGGTCTTCGATAGCTTGTGCTGTGGTCGTTGCTAAGGCAGCTTGTTGACGCTGCGCTTTCTGCTCCAGCTCCATCGCTTTACCTTTAACGGCTGTGCCGCCAAGACTAGCTAAAGCTTCCAAAGCCTGTGCTGTTTGCATCTTACCACTTTTAGCAAGCTTCTGTTCAGCCGTTTCTGTTCGTACAAAGGTGTCAACAAGTCCAGCCTTTTTCTCATAAGCTTTCGTTGCAACTGCGTTGCCGAAGTTTACAGCCTCAGCTTGTGATTTATTTAATGCCATTATGTTATCCTATGATACGTTGCTATAATCTGTATAGTTATTAGCGGAGACGTTGCCTGTGTTTGCTTTAATCTTAGTAACGCCACCAGCTTTGTTCTTGCCAATACTGTTCATACCACCACGCACAGACATTCCGGTTTGAGCACCTTGTGCGGCTGCTCCTAATACTTGACCAAACGATACACCTGCACCACCTGATACTGCGTTAATGCGAGATTGGTATGTTGATTGTTGTCCTAATCTTGTCTCACCTAGCTGTGCAGTTTCTCTACCGAGGTTCTGCGTAACCATAGTGTTGGCTTCTAAGCCTTGACGCATGACGTTTGCAATGATGGCATCGTTAGTATTACCTATAGCGCCTGACTCACCGCCTGCTACCACAGACCTTGCTACTAATTCTTTAGTTCTAGCATCGTTACTGAATGCTTCTACAGCGGCTGCTTCATCGTTCTGTAGTTGTTGTAAGTTAATCTGGCGGTCAGCATCTACTTTAGCTTGTACTGCTGCTCGGTCACTTTCTACCTTAGCTGCGTCTTGGGCATCACTAGCAGCGTTTGCTGCCGATACAGATGCGGCCATAGACATCACGCCTATAGTTATTGATATGGGATCACACATTTTTCTTAATCCTCAGGAACTGGTAGAAGGGTTGTTTCCCTTCCCCGTATTCTTTATTTAATTGGATGAACTCAAAGCCTAATGACTTGAGCCATCTCTTCGAGATTGTATTATCTACATGAACGTAGTTAAGCAAAAGGGGGTAGGTATCATTGATACGTTCTACCCACTCTCTTGCTTGCGGGATAAACTCTCTACGTGTTTCTATTAATTTATCTGTGCCTAGTAACCAAGGGCTGCCAAAGACTCCACAATCAGCCACACCAAACATACCTACAATACTGCCATCCGCATGGATAACCGTGTTGCACTCCTGAGAGCCTCTGTAGCACTCACTAAGGGATTCATAAGGTTCCAACCCGTTACTATAGAGTATCTCAGTAACGTCCTGTGAGCGCATGTTAGGAGCCATCTCACGGCAGTCTTCAAACTTACTTGGTCTGTAATGGTGTGTCATATTATAGTCTCTTGTTTCTAAGTGTTATAAACCCTTCCCACTCTGCACTTTGGAACACACAGGGTAGATGGGAGTCATTAGTTATAGTTATTTCAGTTTCTTTAGCTTGTGATTGAACGCCTACTTTAATAGACCCTCTTTCTACAACAGGAGAATAGTCTAGGATGTTATCCTTCTGACCTAAGATACGACCAGTAAAGGCTGTTTTCTTAGTATCCCTGCCTCTACTCTTAACATCTACATCAAAAGTACCTGTGTCGTTGTAGTTAAAAGATATAGAGCGTAGCTGTAACCTACTTAAATCAGTATAGTCACCATCAACAGGCTTATAGACCTGCTCAGATAGCTTATACTTAAATTGGTAAGGTTCTCCCGCATAGACATAATCGTTAACAGTTTGACCAGACTCTAAATGAGTTTTCTGGCTAATAGCTGCAACGACTTTTGCTTGTGTGGCAGCAGAGTTACCTGTACCAATAATTTCCCCTTTGTAATTCACAAACTTCGTGAGAGACGTTGGTAGATATAATCCTGCTAAGGATGTAACTACTGCACCGACTGTAAGGGCTTCTAAGCGTACCTGATGATCTAGGAGAGCTTCTAAGCCAGCCTTCTTAAAGGTAATAGTAGATTCAGCACTGCCACCAACTTGGAAAGAGGCTGGTAGATACCTAAGCCCTCCACCTACTGCTATATTATCAGCGTCCGCATCCATAGTAGCAAGCTGCGCATCTGTTAGAGTAAAAGCGTATCTAGTATAAGTATAACCCATACTTCCTGTTGTACTCACCACAGCATCCGTAATATTTAAAACAGTAGATCCAAAGCTAATACTGGTTAGCTGGTCATAGTAAGGCCAGTTGTTTAAGAAAGTAAACTTTAGTGTATTAGTTGAACGGGATAGATTATAAGAACCTAAGGATGGTGTAGATGTCCAAGCTGTGGTAATAAATTGGCCGTTACCGTTTCCTGTTGGGAAGTATATAGGCGAGAAAGGTGTTACCGTACCACCACCAGCTCCACCAAAGGTAGTTGTAGGCTCTACACTAGCTGGTGCTAGATCTACATACTCAAAAGAACCGTCCGTGAAGACAAAGTAAATTTTAGAGTTATTGAAAGAAGTACTTGCTATATCTTTAGCAAACTTCCATTTAGACCAAGAGCTTTGTAAGCGTTCGTTACTTTGATCATACCACTTAAAAACATAACACTCTTTTTTATCACTGCTAGTTAAACATATGAGTATGTTTTCGTTAGAAGATGATGCCATTTCCCTAATGTTACCTGCTAGGTACTGAGGGATATGTGAGGTTATTAAGGCTGCATCTTTTATTTCAGTTTCGTTGTTAGTATAGTATTCTCTAACACCTGCAAAACCACCAGCCTTAGTAGCAAAGAACACGCTAGTACCTGCACCAACTGGTGAGGCTTCTAGATCACACTCAAACTTCGTTGACTGATTTATAGATACTTCAGTAGGTGTAAGAAGCTGTGCTGCTGATAGAGTAAACTGGTTTAATTCAGAGAACAATAATAAGTTATCTTGAATAGGGATAGCGGCTTTTAGGTCAGATACTTCATTCTGACTAACAGCTACATCAATAGGAGCAGAGTCTAATAAAGTCCGTACTGTAGTTCTAAAGAAGTTAAAGTAGCTGCTGGCTTCACTAAAGACAACATTCTCACCTGCTATAATTCCTAAGCGATTACGGTGAAAGAATATATCATTAATGGTCTGGCCAACAAAGCTAGGGAAACCGTTTGTATCATCATCCCCTGCTACACGACTGTCCCAGTCCCCAGCACTAAAACTAAACTGTAAGTCACTCCCTTGTCTTAATGTATGAGGCATAGTAGCCACGTCAAAAGTATGTACTAAACCTGCCTTCATGGTTTCCTTCCAATAACCACTACCACCTTCACCAGTAAACTGAACATGGAAATTATCTTCTTTCTTCTGGTTATCACCTACTACCGCAATTCTAAACCCATTAACGCACTGTGCGGGTAAAGAGGTAAAGGTTTTAGCGGTATCTTTAAACACACTTAAATTAGCACCACCGTCATCATCCGTTGCTAAGATGTCAAAGTCACCAAAGGAAGCAGCTAACGCATCCGTAGATTTTTCTGTGCTACAGATAAAGTAAGGTTCTGAGTTATAAGAGGCTGGGTAAAATTGAACATCGTTGTTGGTTTGGTCTGCGTCTAATAAGGTTACAACTATTTCTCTGTTAGCGTACCTACGATAAAGTATGAAACCTCTGTTAAATGAGCTAGTAGACTCTCCTGTATTAGACCATGCGTATTGATGGGCAATAGTCACACCATTAGCTGTGAGGTTGAAACCTGTAGCGGGTACAGTTGTACCACCAGCAGTGATATGTAATTGGTTTTTATTTACTGTGGCGTTTAAATCACCATCAAGCATCCTTTGAGTGTCAGTGTTATCAGCGCCAAATGGAATTGATAACGAACCTCTATTCCAGAGCTGGTCGAACTGCGTACTAGGAGATAAAGACTGCCTAGCAGGTGTCCTTCTACTAGCAACAACACTAGACTGTACATTCATTTTAGCTTTTAAATTGTCTCTTAATTCTGATACTAATGTAGATACTTTTAACTCAAAATCTTTATTATTGTCAGAACTGTTATTAGGTGTGCCTACATCATTATTACTTGTGTCAGTAGATTCAATAACCGTACCTTTGCTTTTACTCGTCATTTTGATATTATAATCACGACCGTAATTTACACTTTTTAAATAAACAAGGGCTTCGTTGTGAGTATCTTCAGGGAGAATAATAGAACTTTTCTCTACTACCTTTTTTCTATTAACAATAAAAGTAGCATCAGTAACCGAAGTTGCAGTTATGTTTTTCTTTGAAAAGGCTGTAGCATTTAAACCAATTAGGTAAGAAGTGTCATCATCATTACCATAATAGGTGTCATCTACTTCTGTAACCCCGTTAAAGATTGTGTAAGCGATTGTGGTTCCATCAGCAAGCCAGCTAGACTTATCAGACTGATACCGTAAGTTACCTAGAATATCATAAGCTAGAACAATAGGAGTAGTGGCATCAGGTAGGATGACTACAGTATACTGCTCATCATCACTTCGTTTGTAAGTGTGTATAAAAGCAGCTCCCAACTCAGATGATGTTAGAGTTTCTACATTACCAGTAGACAAATTACCTTGCAGCGGTAGAGCTGTTGTACTCACAAGCCAATTAGTATTACACTTAACGAGCTTCTTTAAAAACTTTGTAGGTGGGCGCTTCTTCAATCCGTCCACAACATCAGACAAACCGTTTTCCTGTGCCTCACCTTGACTTCCTAAACGGAGTGATGGTGGTTGTTGTGAAACCCCGTTAATGAGGTTTGGAATACTTTTAGAAACTAGCGTCATTTTAAATCACCTTTGTTCCGATAGAACGGTCAAGCACTCGTGCGGTGCTTCTGTCATCGAATATGTTATAATCGCCATTATCCCCTTCCATCTCTCGGAGGGCAAATAAGGCTTCTTGTTCATCATTCCTGTTCATTGCTGATAAGGTATCACTACCTACAACCCGCTCTTGGAAGATACGTGCTGCCTTTACAGAGATGTAGCGTCTTGCTACTTCAGGACATAATTCATAATTGAGTAGGACGACCACATCTAGTGTGAGAGGTGCGCCTATATTATAAGTGTGCTTAATTTTATCGTACATCTTGTTGCCACGTTGTACGTATTCATTCTTAGTGCTTCTAAACTTTGTCTCAGAGTCAGCTAAGTCTGCTCTAATTACTTCTGTAGGAAGTCTTACTTCACCGCTAATATTAGCAGCAACAGTATAATTGGGTTCCGAGTTAAAGTTCCATCCGCTTGCTTGGACACTTCGAGAAACTTCATTGAGAATTGTCTCAGCAGTCTCGGCATCTACTAAGCCAGATGTTAAACTGTTTACTGGTGCTTCACCAATAGTTGACAGCATGGAGTTTACTGCTTCCAGTTTTGTTGTGGGAGTTGTCATGTTTACCTCAATGAAAAAATAAAGAGAGAAGCACCCCCGAAGGAGTGCTCTCAATTATACTATTAAACAATAGCGATTGCTGATTTGCCACGTAATACGTTGTGACCCATAGCGTACTTAGCTACCATCAATGTACCTTGACGATCAATCTGATACTCAGACTCAACACCTAGATCCAATAACTTAACTGTAGCAGCCGCATCTTTAGTAAAGATAAGACCTTTCAAGTTAGGTACTGTTGCATCGTAAGCAGCGTTACGAGCTTCGCCAGAGTTAGATGCAGTAGATAGAGGAGTAGGGGTAGATTGTGAAGCTGTAGGCAAGTGGTTAGACATTAATACTTTAACGCCACCAATTGAAGGAGCTTGACCTAAAGCTACGCTACCATTACCACCAACATCACGATTCATCGCAGAGTTAGTAAGAGTGTTAGCTTGTGCGCCGAATAACAAGTAGTAAGCTTCAGGTGTTAACACCAAGAACTTCTCACCAGTTACGTTATGCTCATCAAACTTTTGCAAAGCTGTAAATACAGCATCTACAATTTGTTGACCAGTTGCAACAGTGCCACCAGTATCAGTATCGATAACACCAGCAGTTGAAGTTAAAGCACCACCAGCATCAGGATCTTCTACGTTAATGCCAGCAAAGTCTGCGTGCGCCCAGTAACCAGCTTGATCACCACCAGAAATAGTAGTAGCAGCTTTTAAGATAGTAGAGAAGATGTTTTTATCCGCAGCGTTAGCTAAGGCATTACCCATTTCTTTACTATAAGTAGAACGAACTTCATAGTGATTCATTGCTTCGTCAATTTTAGGAACGAAAGCTGCTGATACTAAAAGATCGTCAACTGTTACAGTTACTTCGCTATGCGCTACAGAGTCACCAAGAATGGTTTTACCTGCCGCATGATAACCAGCATCAATTACACCAATACTTGGGAACTGTGCAGATTTACCGCTGTTGATTGTGCGAACTCTGTGAAGAGGCATCGCAATGTTTTTCTCTTCAAATGAAGTTAATACTTCACCAGAGAATTGTTTTAAAAATAATTCACGATTAGAGTTACCGTAGTTGTTTTGTCCTAAACGTGATACTGCATCTACATCCGCAGCATTAGCTGAACTTGACCATACCATAATAATATACCTTTTAAGTTAAATGTTTAAATGAATGATTATTCTACTCAGTCACTTAACACTCAATCTGTTCTCTGAGATTGTCCACCGCAGCGGGTCAAAGGTAATAAGTTTTTCGTGTTATTGTTTCTTTTAGAATTAAAAAAGCCCCCCGAAGGAGGCCAAAGAGACTATGTTACGTTGCTGCGAGCAAGTTTGTTCGCAACTTGTTGACGGTACGCTGGATCAGTTTCGTATCGGGTATCCTTCATAGCTGCGGTCACTTCTGCCCACGAGCTATAATTACCGCCTGTTGAGGTAGTAGATTGTCCACCAATTAAAGATGGGTCTGATCCTTCTACAGATTGATACTTACTGCGTAATCCAGTGATAGCCAACTTGACCATCTCAATGTCTCCAGAGTCTACAGATTTATCATAGGCTGCGATTTCAGCTTTGCTGAGGTTGTCGCTTGCCCATTGAGTCATTGCTGCATACTCTTCTTTGCCACCTGCGCTTTCGTAGACGGCACTTTCGTAAGAGCTGTTAAGAGCTTCTTGCCCTTTGATCCAACTCGTTACCAAATCCTTAGAGAACCCTGCTTCTGCTAACGTGTCATACGTAGCATCTGAGAGTCCGCCTTGTTCGTTGTATTCGCCTTGTAGAGCACTAAAGTCAACTCCTGCATCTGTTACAGCTTGTTGTACAGTCTCAGCACTAGGGCTTTCACCCTCTGCTTCTTCTGTAGGTGCTTCTACTTTTTCTTGTGTTGCTTCTTCACCTGACCCCATCTTCTGTTCGAGTTGGGCATATGCTTCAGCCATCTGCTGTGCATCTTTAAACTTATCAGGTAGCCACTCAGGGCGTTGCTCTTGATCAGGATTGTTATTCTGTTCAAGTTGCTCACCTTTCGCAATCATTGCGTCTACGTGTTCTTGATTCTCACCTTGTTCTTGGTGTGTCGATAAATTTTCTGTACTCATAAATAGTCTCTTTAATTGTTAAGCTTTTTTAGTAGTGTACTTGGCACCACGCCAGTCAAAGATTTTTTCACCTTTTTTCGTAGCGGCTTTAAATGCTTTGTTAAACTCATTCTTCCTGTCTTTTACAAGAAGGTCAGCCTCCAAGTTACGCCTAGTTTTAAAATCATCTCCAAAGTTTTTAAGGTTCTTCTCGGCTTTACCCCATTCACCTTTTGTAACTTGCTTCCAATAATTCTTAGGCCATTTATTTTTTTCTTTGTTTGTACCGTATTGGAAAAACACGGAGGCAACGGCTGTCTGTTGCTCTGCGGTTAAGTCTACAAACTTAGTTAAGGACTCTGCATCAAACGCTTCAATAAGCTTATCTAGTAATTTACCTTTAATAGCTGTATTAACTTCATCTACTTGATCTGATGTTAAAGTAAGAGGGTTCTTGGCTAAGTAGTCAGTCGCCGCTTTGTTCTTTAAACCAAAGTAGCCGTTAAGAGTTGTTACAAGAGTCTCAGATACACCTGCACTTTTAAACTCAGCAGCAGACCACTGACCTAAATCTATACCCATGCCTATTGTGTTACCTGATTTACCTATAACTTCCTTAACGCCTTTAGCGTTTGTCTCTTGGGGTACATACATTGAAAGTTTATTACCTTCTCGTGCTTTAATAAAACCCCAATCAACAGCGTGTACTTTCTCTTCAACAACTTCCTCTTCTACACCATTCCACTTATTATTAAGAGCAGTGTATTGCTCTTGTGGTGTTGATGTAGCGTAAGCAGGGTTTGAGGTTATAAGAATCTTAGAGTTAGCCATAAAGTTAGAAGCAGCTTTGGCTTCAAGAACATCTCTAGGGATGTCCGTAGACAACCCCGATCCATGTTTAATTCTCTCTGACTCAATCCAACTTTTGTTAGAGGGTACTTCTGCATCGATGTACTCCATAGGATCTTTGTCAGCTAAATCGTTATAGAATAGTTGCTCTGCTGATGTTGACATTACTCTTCCTCAGGCATCTGTGCCATTGCATCCGCAGCACCTTTCGCCATAGGGCCAACACCCTTCTCAGCCATCTGCGCCATCATCTGTTGCTGTTGGGCTTCTTGAGCTGCTTGTTGTTCCTGTTGTTTCTGTTCAGGTGACTTAACTAACCCTTGTGTATCAATTCCTAATGAAGCACCTAAGCGAGATAAGTAATCACCAATGTTTAACTCATTAGCAATAACATCTTGACCTAATGGTTGAAGCATTGAAAGGAATGATTGAAGTTTGTTAAGATCCTGTCCACGACCCAGTGCCTCTAAACCAGTTACGATTTGAGGCTTTAAGGTATCTTTTGGAAACTTGGGCATCTTACCTTCTTTCTGCATCTGTGCCAGAAGGAGGTTAACGAGAGGGACTTGAAATTCTTGTGATAGTACAGAGTAGATACCGCCGAGAGCAGTCTCTAATTCCTGTGCCATGAAGCGTACTTCTTCTGCTGTTACTCGTTCAGCATTCCGTTGGACGGAGCTGTTAAGTAAGAAAGCATAAGATAGACGTTCTGTGATTGTGTTCATTGTTTCTTGTGCAACTCTAAAGTCGTTAAACTTATTAGCTTGTAGTGTTGTCACATCGTTAGCATCACCGGAGATGATACCACCGTTAGGTGAGTCTGCAATGTTGCGAATCTTTGTTGTGCCATTAGGTCTAACTAAGAATAGAAGTTTAGCACTTGCTGCGCTGCCTTCTACGATAGCTTGTGTGAGAGCCTCAAGAGATTTTAAATCACCTGCATACTCTTCAACAAAACCTCGTCCATAGTCTTCACCATCTATTGAGATAAAGCGTAAAGCCATCCACGGTAGTTTGTCTTCACGGTATGAACCTTGAGACTTAGGAATAATGATACCCATAACTTCTTGATGGACTACATACTTAGCACCCTCTCTGCGTACACAAGTAAAAAGATCACATTCTTTTTTGTTTGTATCTGCTTGGTACTCAGGGTTCTCTAGTAATACTTCTCGTATCTCTGGAGGTAAAGCCTCAAACGCAATAGACTCTTTAACAATAATCTTTAAGAGGTTTCCCATAGAGTCACGTTGGACTACAAAGCGATCTAATCGAAATACTTTCATACCACCTTTAGGAGGCATGTGGACTAGAGCATTACCTGAAACAATCAATTGCTTGAGAGCTTCAAAGGTAGGAACACGTATAGCTTTTGATTCTACAGTCTGTGTAGCACTGCGTTCAATACGAGCAAGAGCTTCTTCTGCCTTGCCTCGTTGATCACCACCTAATTCAACTAAGTCGAAATCATCTATCGTTAAGCGAAAGAAGGGAGTGTTCGGTGGTAGCAGTGTCATTAATAGTTTGGATGCAAGGTTGTTTACACCTCTGGCACCTACCGATTGGAAGGGTGTGTCAAATGAGCTTGAACCGTTGCTGCCCTCTGGGGGCAACAGTGTAGGGATCGTTAACTCAGCACATGTCCTTGCTCTTGATAGGAACGCATCTCTGTCTGCCGCCATGTTCTCATAGCTTTTACCGATAGATAATTCGTTCATGTTAGGGTTCCTTTATTATCCTATTTTCAGACCTGAGGCATAAGACGAAGCAGCTTTTGCTACCTGTGCTCCAGATGATCCTCGACCTAACATACCTTTAGCGCCTCTAGCTTTTTTCTTTAAGGCTGTAGCGTTTGAGTCTACCGCATCTTCTAACTCTGAAGGTGGTTTCTCAGGAGGTGGTGGCGGGGTTACTGTAGGTACTGGCGCTGGTGGTTTTGGAGATTTCATGCACATAATTAATTCTCATCTGGTTGGTCATCTTCAAGCATCGTTTCTAGCTTTAGGATGATGGATTGTTGTCCTTGGAGGAACGCTACTTGTATTTCCTGAACACCAAGGTGATGTGGGAGCTGGTTTGGGTATAAACCTTTAAGTTTATCTACCAACTCTTTAGTTATAATAGGGTTTATTTTCATAGCTGTTCTCTAATAGGGGAACCTTCGAGATACTTAAACTAAATCAAAAGGTTATGAGGGAAGTGTAACCAGACATTTGCGATGATATGGAGGCAGGTTACTACCTCCAATACCATTACCGCTTTTCTAAATTTCACACTGTCCGGCGACACAAGCGAGTTCTTGCGTACCAGTTGTAGTGTCTTCTGTTTCAAACTTACCCAAGTCATCCCAGTTAATAGTCTCTGGCATTTTAGCTAAGGCTTCGTCATATGCTTGTTCCGTGATAGCTGTGTAAGGTGCTTGCTTGTACACATGATCTGTGCGAGGCAAGAAGCTAATACCTGAACAACTATCTAGTCGATCCCACAGCCACTGACCTGCTGCAAGGAACTCCTCATCTGAGTAATAAATAGTCACACTAGGCTTATGCTCACACCAATGGTTCTGATAAACTTCCCACAAATCTAACTGAGTCTGTACGTTAAGGTCATCAACGCTCGTAGAGCCAGCAGGAGCCTTTATGGGGAACGAGAACACATAGTTATCATCATTCATTACATCCTTTTCCCAAGGCACTCCAGCGTCCTTGAGGAACTCTGAGATAGGGTCTTTGCCATCACTACGTACTGTTCGTATGTACTGGGCTGAGAACCTAGCGTGTATACCTGAGGCGCTGTCTACTAACTGTGATACAGTACCTGAGGGTTTCACGGCGGTAATAGCCGTAGACTGATTAATACCTAAACGGTCTGCCCAATCCTTGTTAGTTGATACTGCTACAGCTTTAAGGCGCTCTAGTATCTCAGGTAAGATAGGCAGGTTAGGGTGATCAAACCACGTACCTGAATCTTGTTGTCCTGACATTACTGGATGATCCATGATGCCCGTCATACTTACACCGAGTAAGCACTCTTCCTGTGTGTTCTTCTTCCAGATGTTACGCACGTAGCGGAAGTCTGTTAAAGAGGACTGTAGGGTGCCAAGGATTGTAGCAAGCTCAACCTTACGTTTTAAATCTTCGTATGTATCGGTACTACGAACCACTATTTCTGACAAATTACAAACCTGTGCAGAGCGTAGGATGATCTCACTACATGGGTTGGTCCCAAAGTCGTGCTCAATATCTCTACGTCCGTGACGGGCTGATTGTTTCTTAGCTGCCTTGCGGGAGAATATACCACGCTCACCTGCCTTAGATTTATAGAGAGCTGTCCACTCTTCTAGGAATGTCTCGAAGTCAGGGCGTTCATCATACACTGCACTATTGTTAGCGAGCGCACGTTGCGTATCAGTTTCCCACCAATTGCCCGACTTAGCATGACGCATCCGATCATCAGAAAGATTAGACAGACTAATAAGCGCAGAGCGACGAACGCCACCCACGACAACAATCTCTGCAATTTTACATACAATATCATGGCACTCAATACTCGTTAGCTTTCGACCAGCAGCACCTTTGAAAGTGCATATTGTAAAATCAAAAAGAGCAACAAGAGGATCAGGGCCACTACTACGCCCCCCGAAGGTCTTGAGTCTTTCGCCTTTGCCACGTAGTTTAGACACATCCCAACTAGGAACTTGGCCCGAATACAAAAGACTAACCAGCTCACGGAAAGCTTTAGCCCAGCCAATTTTACTGTCGCTAACATGGATCGTAGTATCTGTTTCATTAAATTCCTCTGCTACTTCTGGTAGTTTATTTACGGACTGACGTTCGACTGAAAAGCCTACACCAGTTCCACACATTAATACGTATAAGATTTCATCGAACACTCTGATATGATCTACTGCTATATATGAGCAGTTAAAGCCAGCCATGTTGTCACGATCAAGTGCAATACCTGCTGTCATTAAGCAACGCATTGATGGCATTACTTCTAGGTTGTAGATAGCATCATAAAGTTTCTTACCTGTTGCTTCATCTATCTGTTTGCGTCCCTTCCAGAAATCAATATATCTCTGAACTGTTTCGTCCCACGTCTCTCGTCTGTTGTCATCTTCTCTCCAACGTGCGTAACGTGACTTGTGAATGTACTGCTGATATGAATCCATCATTCTCCCCACTTTCCTCTAAATTTTTCGCATAGGCTTTTAAAACAACTCCAACATACATGTATGTCTTCAATTTTATGCGTCTCTTTTACTTTTTTCTCACAGTGCTGACACCTGTGTTTATTAGAGCTTGCCATTCGTGCCTACTCCCATGCAAACTGGACATGGCTTTGCAGCCTTATACAAACCATCACCTTGAGGTTCATAACCATATAATCCTGTGCCGTAACAAGCTCTGCACTTGTCTTCTTTTACTTCGTTGGTCATCGGTTATCACCTGAGCCTTTAAGTTTATTCTCAATCTTACGCTTCATTGTTTTGTTCATGTTCTCGAATGCTACGTCACTTAGATTTAAACCCATGCGATCAACAAGCATTGCTAAGTACCAGAAGACATCACCTAGCTCATCACTAACTTCTTGCTTATGGTTTGGACGCTCACCGTCCCTAATTTTTTTCTTTATTTTATCAGCTACTTCACCAGCTTCAGATACTAGACCAAGAGTAAGATACTCAATGGCTAAGTCTTCAGGAAAGATTGCTGTGTCATTACATTTTGCTTGAAAGTAATCAAAGCCTTCAAACATGCCTTGTAGATATTCGTAAGATACTTGGTTCACCAGTTAACTCCTTTAGTTTGTTTCATTAGTTCAATCATTTTCTTTAAGTACCACTGTGCTTTCTCTGCATCTTGGATAGGGTAGTTCTTTGCCCAAAGGCGAGAGCCAGTATATTTAATTACATTGCCGTGGCAGTATGAGATAGCTTCGTACTTACCTAACACATCGACAATGTAGTCAATGGTTTCAATCTCACCTACGTTATAATGGTCGGGTTTGTTTACTGGGTCAGCGTGTACACTTTTATATGCTTGCGTTTCTTTTGCTGCTTCTGCCTTCATACGCACACGAATGTCTTCAACTTTTTCTTGCGCTGCTTCTAAGTTTTTTACACGCCAATCGTAACATGCGTCCCATGCTGCTGGTGTTTCATCATTTATGCCGCCCATAACTTTACCTCTTTTGTTTCAAAATTATATTCACCATCACGTAGTATACGTGCTAGTCTTGCATTCTCTATAGCTACCTCTTCACCTAAACCTTTAGATGCAAAAGCATCGACAACGGTTTTCCATGTTGCCCCTTTATCACTGAGCAGTTGCTCTGCTTTCTTAGCGCCCACTGTTGGACAACCTTTGTAGTTATCCGTAGAGTCACCTACTAATGTTTGGTAAAGAAAATTATAATCAGCTTCTTCTAAATCTACGTCCTGTACCTTACCATCAATCAAGTGGTATGCAGGAATAGTAAGTAAGTCTTTATCAAGTGACCAGATAACAGTATCAAAACTTCTACTACCGAGGATTCCTAGTAAGTCATCGGCCTCTAACTTGTCCTCAACCATGCCGTTATAATTTATTGCTAAATAATCTTTAGCGTACTTGAGCAGCATCGGCTTACGAGTAAGCTTACGGTTAGCTTTGTAATACGGAGCTACATCTTTGCGGTACAGGTTGTCTCCTGAAAGACAGGTGATAACTTTATCACACCCTGACTCTGCTATGATCTTACTCATGAACTCTTCCATCGACCCTACGACATCTTTCTCATGGGCGTGTAGTGTCCATATACCGTTACCCCAATTGATTGGAGTCTCAGCAATGGTTGCAGCTTTGTAGGCTACAATGTCACCGTCAACTAATAGTGTTCTAGACTTCTTCATCATCTTGTCCTTCCATAAATTTATCAAATTCTTCTGCGCTCATAGTAACCATCGTGCTTACTTGGTTGGACATCTTCCAGTGGATGATAGATTCAACAATCCATTTGAAAGCAAAACCAAAAGAGACGGCACCAAAACCAAAACCTAAGATTAAATTGAGTGTACTTGTTTCCATAATTATTCCTTGTGTTTTACTAAGCGTAGTTTTCGAGTTCTAGAATCAAACAGTATGTACTGCACACCTAACTCTTTCTGTAGTTTTGTGCGGGCTTTAGAATTGTTAGCCCTATTTGGATTACTATTCATCTTGACATCAAACAAGTAAACCTCACCATCTTTAATACCGACAATATCAACAGCACCTGTACAACCTGAGTTATGGAAGACTTCAAACCCTTCATCCCACAACCACGTAATTGCGTAGTGTTCTGCCATATCTCCCAAGCGGTTAGCATCAGTGAGTTTCCGCCCAGCTTGTCCCGACTTGGAACTCCGAGTCGAGAGGGCATTTGAAGTTGTAAGCTCGTTCTGTTTCTTTAATGGCTGCTTTAGTGATTTCACCAATTTCATCCTCTAGCCCCTTCTTAACAAGTATCTGAACTTCATCATGAACAAACGCCACTATCGTAACTTCTTCGTTAGTGTAGCCTTTAGCTCTTATCATATTTTCTACAGTTGCGTACCACTTCTTACAGATGATCGCTCCTGCTGATTGGAGAAGAGTGTTCAATGCTGCGTGTGGGTGACGGATAGGAATCAACCTACCATCTAAACCGTTAATAAATTTCTCACCACGCTGGTTGTCTAGTTTATTGTTAAGAGCTTCTGTTAGTTTCTTTAACGCTGGAGTCTTAGCCAGAAAGCGTTTCTTAATCTGACCTCCTTCCTTCGCACCTTTACCAATGATCTGACCTATCTTCTCGTTCCCTGCTCCGTATAGAAAGCCATAGATAAATGTCTTGGCTTGGGGGCGAGTAGCAAGTCCTGCTGCTTCTTGATTAGCTGTATGTATATCACCTTCTAAGATTTCTTTACCATACCTACCACCGTCAAAGCGATTCATGTAGTGAGCTAGGCAGCGTAGTTCTAAGCCGCTTGCATCTGCTCCGAGTAATGAGTAACCGCTTGGTGCATGGAATAACTCTCTGCATTCCTTACCAAAGGCTGCTCCTGCGGAAGGTACTTGAGCAACATTAGGATCACTATGAGTACAGCGGGAAGTAACAGCGCCCATGTGATTAACCCGCCCGTGGATGCGTCCAGCTTTTTCCAGTTTAAGCCATGCTTGTTTGCCATTTCCTAATTGCCCCAGTCGTTTGTTTAGCATTAAGAACTCAGTCAATAATGCAGCTTCAGGCAAGTCAATTCCTGCCAAGATTTTTTCGTCAACTTTCGGTTCTCCAGATGGAGTGAACTCTTTAGGAGTCCAGCCTAACTTCTGTAACCTGTCTGCAATCTGTTGTCGGGATGCAGGGTTAAAAGGTATAGTCTTTGTTTTGGTCTTGAGCACAATGATAGTAGGCTCAAGAGTTTCAACTAGCTTTGTTTCTATTTCTAACTTACGTGTTGATAAGAGAGTGTAGAGCTTCTGTGCTTTCGGTACATCAAAAGGAAAACCTTCTTCTTGTTGTTTAATAAGAAGTCTATTCATCTCATGTTCAAGACGCATAGGTTCTTCAGGATACTTCTTCGATAAGATCAACTCGTACAGCTTGACGTTAAGGGCTACATCTTGCACACAATAATCTAGCATCTCAGGTGTGTAAGCATCCCATGCTTCGTCCTGCTCACCGTAGTCACCCTTATGGAACTTTAAGCGTTGTCCCCATGCCTTTAACGAGTGTGAACCAATTAACTTATTGTCAACGGTACGCTTGAGCATGTCTTTTTCTTTCATGTTAGGCCAGATCAAACGTGAGGCTACTAAGGTGTCGAATACTTTAGCTTTAGGTTTCCAGCCATAAATCTTTTCTAAGACTGGTAAGTCGTAGTTCATGACGTTGTGTCCGCCAATAACCTCTGCTCCGTCTAAGGTAGCAAGAGCAAAACCTATTCCAGTAGGGTCGCACCTCGTTACCTTGCCTGTGTCTGTGTCTTGTATAGCAACACAATGAACCTTAGTTACATCATCTAATAAACCATCTGTTTCTAAATCAAAAATTAACATATATCATCTCGCTGGATTGATTAAAAAGGTGTGTCGTCAAAGACACCCTCCGACATTCTACCTGTTGTTGCGGAGTAGGATAACTGACCTGCTATACCAGTCTCACCTGACCACCTGTTCTTTAATACTCGTAGTGTTGTAATGTTAGATGACTCTTCATCTTGCTGATTTCTTTCTAACCCTATAACAATATCAGATAGCTGGCCTATGGAGGCACTGCCCCTGAGTTGCGATAGAGAAGTCATCACACCTTCTTCATGTCCTTTGTCACCACTCGGTCTTCGTAAATGCGATACAACAATCATACCTATATTTAATTCTTCTGTAATTGATCTGAGCTTTGTCATCATGTTATCGATGATACGTCTTTCATCACCACCTTCAAGACCACTAACAACAATACTAATGTGATCTAAGATAATGTACTGACAACCGCAACCTCTTGCAAGGTATCGGATCTTAGCGAGTAAGTTATCACCCTCTGTTGATCCCCAATGGTCATACATAAAGACTCTGCCTGTTCCTAGTGTTGCGTCAAACGCTTCACGCATATTTTCTTTAGGTACTTCCTCAAGATGTACAGGTTTGTTTAAGTGTAAGGACATCAATCCCTGAGCTGTGCGCTTACTGGATTCCTCCAACGCAACGTAGCCTATGGTAGCGCCCTCGTTCAGTAGATGATATGCAAACTCTCGTGTGAGCTGACTCTTACCTAAACCTGATCCTGCTGTTACTGTTACAATCTCACCTAACCTACAGCCGCCTATCTTTTGATTAAGCTCTGCATACGGGTAAGGAACACTGTGTACCTCTTTCTCCGTTGACACTTCTTCCCATAGATCAGCACCATTAATGATACCATCTGGTTGGAAACCTTTAGCTGACCAGAAGCAATCTATTAACTCTGCGTGTCGGCCAGCCATAATCATATCGCTTGCATCTTTAAGTGGTAGCTTTGCGATCTTAGCTTTGCGAGGTGATAGTAGTGCTGCACATTCAAGAGCTGCTTCCTGTCCTACCTCATCATTGTCGAACATAAATACGACAGACTCAAACTTCTCTAACCATTCTATAGCTTGCTTAATATCTTTCTTAGCACCTGCTGCACCAGTCTTTAAACTTACTACAGGCCACTTGTGATCGAACGCTTGTGACATTGAGAGGGCATCTAGTTCCCCTTCAACGATGGTGACATTCTTGCCACCGTCTCTCCATAACCATTGTCCGTAGAGTCCAGCTTCTTTGATTGCTCCACGTACTGAGAAATTCTTTCCTGCTGTTCTAATTTTTTGTGCAACTGTCTTGCCGTCCTTGGTTTTGTGATTTGCAATCTGCGTTGTCTGACCATTAAAGGTTCCTGTTTGATAATCCCAAAACTTAACTGTCTTTTCTGTGAGACAGCGCTTAACTAATACTTCATGTGTTCCTGTTAAAAAATCTACTGGTTTAATCTCGATCACCTTAGCCTCCTCTTGGGATTGCCCATACGTATTACACGCAAAGCAAAAGGTGTGACCATCAGTGTACAAACTGTTTGCATCTGACGAGCCACACTTCTCGCATGGAGTGTGCATTAAAAATTCACTCTCCTGTTGTTCCATTACTCTATTCCTGTAGGTTCGATCTCGACAGCAGCATGAAAACCCATGCCCTTAACAGCAGAGGTGAATGCCTCTTCTAAATCGACAAGGGCTAGATGATCCCCACGTCTTATGATGGTAGCTGTTGCGCCATCTGCATCACTACTGTTATCAGTTATTGCTACTTCAATTCTAAAACTAGTTGAACCACTCATCAGGTATGATCTCCTCTGCGTAAATAAAGTTATGACGCTCTGCCCATTCTGAACACGTCATCTTAGTACCATCTTTTCTTTTCTTAGCTCCCTGCACTGTGCTGTTGTTACGTTGAAAAAGAAAACGAATGTCTAACTCAGGGTGTTGTTCCTTCATGCTTCTCATCTTACGTTGAGCATCTTGTCGGAAATAACCTTTGACCTCGATGTAAATGTCCCCAATCTTTAGATCAGGGATGTAGTTACGTTCTACCACATAGGGTAGCTTACAAGGTTCATACTCATAAGCTATCCCACGGGCGTTGAGGTTAAGCTGTACTCGTTCTTCTAGGGTCGATCTAGAAGTCAGCGGCATCAGCAAGCTCCTTTATTACAGGAGCATTAGCGGCTTCAGTAGCAGGAGGTGCTACGAAACCATCTTCCTCATCAAAGACACTAGCAGCGGAGTTACCGTACTCTACTAGGTCAATTACTTGCACTGCTTTCAATCGTAATGAGACACCAGCTTTCTTAGTGCTCGCCATAACATACGGGATTGGTTCAAAGGCTACCTTAACACGAGAGCCATTGCCTACCAGTACGTCTTTACTGATTGGTACTTTCTTTGAATCCAGTACAGCAGGTTGTTGTTCGTAGTAAGTGCCGTCACGTTTCTGTACCTTAGCTTTGAGTTTGAACTTAAACTCGACTAAGCCTGTGTCATCACCTGTCTCACGATCAAAGACTGTAGCACATACGTCTTGAGTGGTCAGCGTATTCTTGAGGCGGGGATCTTCTTTAATCGCCTCATTAAACTTTGCTTGAACTATGCCTTCTAGTCGCTCACTCATTGCAGCGGCATCAGCTACCGGCATTTGTAGATTGATACTGTATTCACCCAATGGGTTAAACTTTGTATCAGGTTCAAATACTTTAGCCCATAATACGCTGCCTTCTAATACTAATATATTTTTAGCCATGTTATTTCTTTCCTAATATAGTTAATGTTAACGGGGTGGTGGCTATAGGGGAACCTTCGAGATTAGGCGAAAAAGTAATCACTTAATAAGACCTCCTCTATATCCAACGTGCCTCGCTGTGGTGGTGGTGGGACAACTAACTCATCCCCTAGTGAAGTTACTGCGTGTGTGTAGAGATTAAGCAGTACATCATGTTCTTTATACATCTCAACAAATGCCTCTCTGAGTTTCATATTAAGTAGCGGCATGTTTGGTGAGTGTGTTCCATAGCTATCGTGAACCATAGCAAAATCTACAACTCCTGCTTTGATACATTTATCTACGGTGAAGGTTAATGCAGCAGCGTCTAACGAGTGTACAAAGTTAGGACTACTACCTGACACGCTCTTTTTCTTATCAATCTCGCTCTCTATTGGTTGATTATAGTTTAATTTAACGATAGATCCGCTTAGATGTGTCTTAATCCTCAATTTATTTGTGTTTATGTAAGCCTGTCGCACTAATAACCCTGTTGGAGTCACCCATTCAAACGGTTTGTTGTGGTCGCAGTACAGTTTAGCAATACTTTTAATGTAATCCATAACCTCATGTGCTGATTGTATGACCTCATTGATAGCTTGCCAGACAAAACCAGACAAATACCTAGCCGGTTTAAAGAAATCGTCACCCCAAGGGTTACTACCTGTACATTTATCAGCCAAAGCATCAGCTATATAGGCGCTGCATGAGTGCCTTGTGCCACTGTAAGGTACAATCATCACTGGCCTCTTACATATCTTACGGTCTATACCAATGTTAAGTAGCTGTGTTGCTAGTTCATTGTTCTCTTGTTCTAATAATTCAGTTGCCCGCTTTGCTACGTCCGAGTAAATGTCCTGAGGTTCTTTACTTGGCGTTAAGTTTACTGAGCGGCCCCCTTCATAGTCCCTGAGCATCGCTGAGAGGTGTTGTAAGCCGTTACATGAACCATCACTGGCGCAAGGTAAACGTGTCTCATACGGCTCCCCATTAGCTCTGGCGGTGGTATACTCTGCCCATTCTTTACACCATGCTAAGGCTTGCCAAGGTTTGTCTGCTTCTTGCCACCATTTGTTACCTAAGGGATCGTTATAAACGTCAACAGCGTTGTTAGCGTTCATATAAGCCCACATCTCACGATCTTCTAGGCTAACCTTATCTACTCCGAATACGTTAGCGCCGTGTATAGCGAGCCACTGTGCTTCCTCTGGCTTCGTGATAGTAGCTGACTCTGCAAACTCTAGTAATGCTTTGGAGTAGTCGGCATTCTGTGGTGATAAGAAAGATTCTACTGGATACTTACGTCCTCTAAAATCTAGCTGCCATACATACCACATCTTACCTATGCTTTTATATTCCTCTGCTATCTGGATGGTACGCTCTACCTGTATACGTCTTGACATACTCTTGTTGTTAATGGTGTGTACTTTCTTACGTACAGACTTAAATGTATTAAATTCTATTATCTCTTCTTCGTTAAGATACTTAGGCTCTTTACTAAATGGATACTTTGGTAAGTCTAAGTTGTCTCTTGGAGGTAAGCCTACCCACTCCTGCCCACTGTCCCAACAAGTCCTGAGAACATCAACAACAAAACTATTAATCTGCCAAGGTGTTCGTTGTAAGGCATTCACACACTGATATTCTAGTGAGAGGTCAAGCTGTTCAATTGTATTAATATATTCCTGCGCTGCTTTTCTCATGTATGAACCCTCACGAATGGTAACTTGTTAATGTGATCAGAGTAGTAACCACCCCCCCAGAAACCTTCCCAATCTTTTGGTTGAACTATACAAGGGCTATACCTTGGTAGTGCAATCGAATTGGTATCATTGAATGCTTTAATCCACTCTGACGTTTCACCTGTAGGGATTACATGCCAGACTGTTCTGTTCTTGTTGATACGTTTGTCTAACTTTACTACGCCTGTGGTGTTAATGATTATGTCCACCATCTTAATGCCTACATGGATACGCTGCTCATTGCTCCAGTTAGGTATCTCAATGTCATCTAACTTCATCTTGTGGTTAAGACCGTGACGCTTGTGATCAAAACCTTTATCAGATTTCTTGTTAGCCTCCTTGATCATGTTACCCGCAACACCATCTTGCAGACTAAGCCAATGATCTAATCTCTTCTGTGTTTCTATCTGTACTCCTATGTTGCGAGCCACTGTTAGTAGTGTGGTCTTGGTTGCTATGTTGTCGATCAAACTGATCAAGGCTAAGTAAGCTACTTGGTCAGGCTTCATCTTCTGTATAAGTCTTTTGGTTATGTTTCTGTTTTGTGTGTTGTCCTTCATCAACGCTTTGATGGAGTCCTCTATTGGTTGAACGATACCTTTAATAATTGTTCGCCCATGTTTAGTTTTAGATCCTAAATCTTTTTCTAACAGATCATCTAGTTGTTTGTTAAACCTGTCGATGCCTGATTGAACCATTTGATATTCTAGCTCTACTTGCTCTTCAATAGTAGCCATGTCGATACCTCTATGCGGTACGTTTATGTGAGTATATGTGTCCTTAATCATAACTCCCTACGCTTGTGGAGTAATGAGGACACTCGGATTTTCTTTATGTGCTTTATATCTGCAACCAATAACATCGGATGCGTAGATAGTACGTATGGGATTAGGAAACCGATGTTGGTTTTAAAAATCCCACACATGCTATCGTTTTGATTCACTGTGTCCCCTCTTTAGGACACATTAGGACACAAATAGGACACATCTATTTACCCTCTAGTATGTTGATGCCATCTAGCAAACCTTCAGGTGCTAGGTAAGCGTACTTCATTGTTGTTTGGATGTTGCGGTGTCCCATCCATTCTTTAACTTTAAATATATCCATGCCGCCCATGACTAACTTACTACAGCAAGTGCTGCGAAAAGTTTTCCATATTGCTTCTTGCATGTTTGTACGGTTGCGTAGTTTCTGCCACCGCTTCCTGAACTGTCTTGGGTGCTTGTCAAACGCAGTACGTTCAACACATTCCAACACACGTTCTGTTACTGGTAGTAGTAAGTCATCACCATTCTTGCGATCTGGTAGCATCAGTCCCCACTTGTTACCAATAGGTATCGGTGTTGGATCAAACTTTAATAACTCACTTGCTCGCATACCTGTATCTAGACTAACAACTGCTGCATCATGTATGTAGTTCTCACCCATGTCTAAGAGAGTATCTAATAATAACTTCTCCTGTTCAGGGCGATACCACTTAACAGAATGATTAGCTTCTTTCTGTCTGTGAATCTTAGGTAACTCTGACAACTGGTTGTTATCAACTGCCATGAGTAAGCCTTGACGTAAGCAAGAGAGATGTCTGTTGATTGTGCCACCTGACCTACCTTGTTTCTTCATCATCTGGACGTAGCCTTTGATGAGCTGTGTGTCCACCTTGCTTACTGGTGTCTTGTGTCCGAACCACTTAGTTAAACATCTCATGGTACTAGGCACATGATCTTCACTCTTTGTACCTTCCCACAATGTTTCGTATGCTTCGTCAAGTGATCGACCTAACGACCATGCCGAAGATACTCCAGTGTCGGAGTTAATATGTGTTGGAGGCATCAACCCACGTTTAAGCGCATGTCTTGCCTGTGCTTCCCATAACTCTGCATCAGCTAAATGAGTAAAAGATTTTCTAGCCTTGTGTCCATCAACTGATACATACGCTTGGTATGACTTACCTCTAGGTTTTATACTCATAACGCCTCCAGTATTACTTCTGCACCCATGCCTACTAAAAAACAGACAAAGGTAAACAGTGCTGCTTCTAATAATATATTCATAATGAAATCCTCCTCGCTAACGCTCGACCTGTCTTAGTCACCTCGATAAACTTCTCATTACGTTTATCAGGGTTCTCGTATAAGGCGATCAGGTTTTGATCAACAAGCCACCTCATGTTCCTACTTGCACTGGCACTAGATGTATCCATCAAAGCACCAATGTCCATTACTCTCATGTCCTTACCCATAACAAATACGTTCTGTGCTATAAGTAAAAAACAATAGACCGTTTGTATACCCACCCACGGGTCAAACTTTCTGAATTCGTTTATTATTCTTATGTGTTCTTGTAAGCCTCGACCAGACAATACAGCCTCCCATCCAACTGATAAATACATCAGCTTTGTTCTTGCAGATTCTTGGTAGTAAGTACCTACCATACAAACACCAACCTACTGCTATTTCGTTTCGTAGAAACTTTATTAACATGTTTTTTCTCCCGTTGGCAAGCGCATTACTCCGTTAGTGTAGCAAGGTCAAGTACTATCGATTCAATTTGAATCACTTTATTTACTTGACTTGAATCCTGAATCCATTTCTCCTGTGGATAAACCCATAGCTAACTTATACATTAAATCTTCATCTACCCACTGAGGCGGACTAACTACGGGTTTTGGTTTGGGTAGATACTTGCCATACTTCTCATTGTACTCCCGTATGGCGGCATCAGGTACGACTATTCTATCCTCTTTGCACATAATCCCTCATCTCATTAGACCAATACAGGTCACTGCCATCATCAAGGCACTCAATACCCATGCCATTGTACTCATCCTCGTAATCTTCTACAAACTTTGCAGCTTCTTCGTAGCTTTGGAATGCTTGCTCGTGATAGCCTGTGTTGCTGCCATATGATACCAGATACATTACATTCTCCCTAGGTCAAGTTCATCGATAAGATGGCGTACTTGCCACCACGTAAATAAATATTCTTCAACTAATACAGCCATTAATTCGTTCGGATTACTGCGTAGGTTGTACAGCTTATTAATGATAAGAACTTCACGCTCCAGCTCTTCATCTGTACCCCCACGTAAATCTATTTTCTCACTCATTTTATTTCTCTAAATGTTATGGCTTTGAAGCACTGAGAATAATA
>Ga0208134_1000142_pt1 | contig 42831 bp, 57 predicted proteins | sample VirMetDEL_Mar_31_FD_184515 | JGI IMG/M metagenome (GOLD analysis project Ga0208134, IMG submission 184515) | Aqueous microbial communities from the Delaware River and Bay under freshwater to marine salinity gradient to study organic matter... | ecosystem: Environmental > Aquatic > Marine >...
AGAAAAAGTTTTACATTCAATAAGAAAAATCAAATTGGAACTTGAACAAATAAGTCATGTATTTGATATTCATTTTGAAAAGAATGTAACATGGAAACAAGTTTTTGAAACGTGGAATGAAAATGATTTGAAATTTGTCAATGGAACTGCAAATGAATGTATCAAGAAGACAAAAAAACATATGCAGTTCATCACAAAAATTCCTTCAAGTCATTCTTTTGATGAACACTATCATGATTTTCTTGAAACTTGTTTTGTCCTTGAAGGTGAACTTTATGATGAAAATTCAAAAATGACTTGGTTCAAAGGTGAAACAGTTACTTTTGATGAAATGGTGAAACACACACCAAAAAACATTTCAGACAAGGACTGTTTGCTTCGAGTTGATTTTTTTAATAACTAATTTTTTAACCTTTTAAATACCATAAAAAATGGGCAATCTTAATACAAAAAACGTTTTGAAACTACCTGCAAAAATTACTGATTCAGTTTATGCAAGTTTGGAAGATGGTGATTTCAATTTTTTAACTGACTTTCAAAATTTCATTGACGACTTCATTGCTGTCAAACCTGCAATTGATTCAATCAAAGAAATGAAAGAAGAAAACCTTTCAATGTCGATTGAAGAAAGAAAAGACTTGCAAACTTCAATTGTTGCAGAAATGCCAAATGTCAATGAAGATGATTCTTTTGATATTGCTTCAGGCTTGACAGGTGTTCTTTCAATGTTTCGCATCGGATGGAGAAAAGGCGCAACTGCTGAACGTGCAAAATTGAAAGCTGAATTGAAAGCAGGAACATTGACAATTGAATCTTTACTTGCTGAAGAAGAATAATTTTCAGGCTATTTCAAAAACCGTATTCTGTTTCAAAAAAGAAAGCAGTTGATCAAATTAATGATCAACTGCTTTTCTAATTCCTAAAACTTCAAGTATAAAACAAAACGAAAAACCCTTTTTGAAAAAGCGCCTGAACGGAGAGTTCAGGCGCTTGAAAAAATCTTCAGTATGAAAATTTCAATTTTGACATACATAAAAATCGACAGTTCAAAGGTATGTCAAGTTTTTGAAACATTCAAAAAAAAATAATTGTTGTTTTTCTCAATATGAAATCATATTTTTGTTTTATTAATTCAATCATAAAAATCGACAATTATGACAATCAAATCTTTTGCCCTTCAATGTGGCGTTTCAGACAGAACCATTCAGAGAAGAATTCAAGCTTTCAATAAATCCAGTAATTCAGAATTTCCTTCAGGTGTCAATGACGAAATTGACAATGAATCTTTGAAGCTATTCCTAAAAGAAGAATTCAATCTGACAAGTCAATTTGCTTCAGCAGATATTCCTTCAGGTTCTTCAATTTTAAGTTCAACACCAATCAGAACAGTTGAAGAACATGAAAAGGAAAATGAAGAAGTGAATAAATCTTTTGATTCAAAGATGAAAACCAAAACTGAAGAATTGATTTCTGAAAGGTTGAAAAACTTGATGAATATTCTTGATGAAAAAGCAATTGAAGAATTAGAAAAGATTGATCATAAAATTGATTTCCCTGAAGGTGGTCTTCCTGTCAAAAACAATGTTGTTGAATTTGATCTTAGTTCAGAAGAAAAAGTAATTGTTCCAAACAAGAAATTGCAAGAAGAACACATTCAGCAATTGAAGGATATTTCAAAAGGATTGAGTGAAGGAAAAGGAAGTCTTATTTCTGATTTAGTTGAAAAGATTGAAAAAAGTAAAAATGAAACACTTGAACCTGTTGTTCAAAACAAAGAACAAGAAGATCAAATGACAACACTTCAAAAAAGACTTTCTTCAGATTGGTTGATTGTTTTTGTTCTGCTTGTTATACTTACAATTGATATGATAATTTTCAGCATTATTGGAGAAATCAACTTCAAAGAAAAAATTCCTTTTGCTTCAATTTTATTTGCTGTTATTGGTTTAGCAACAGGAATTGGTTCAATTGCTACATATGCAAGAATTCAAGAAGAAAGGATTGCAAATATTTGGAAGTGGTGTTTTTCATTCCTTCAATTCCTTATTTTTATTTTGACAATCAACGAACATTTTTTTCTTGCTGAAACTGTTCTCACAACAATGGTCTGTCTTGTTTTTATTGGAGTGCAAAAAAGTATTAAAAAATAATTATTCAACTTTTATAAATTTATATTATGTCAAAAATCAAACTTCAAAAACTAAAAAATTCAGTCGGTTCAAGTGTTCAAAGAATACATAACAACATGATGAAACTAGAAGGACAACCTGAAGCTTCTTCTTTGCAGATTCTTTCAATGCCAAAATCAATTGATGAACCTGAAGAAATGAATCTTGATTTCATTGTTGGTCAAACAGGAAACCCTTCAGCAGTTGCTGCTGTCATGATTGAGAAAGCAAAAATTGATTTGCCTTTTGCTGAATTTTGTTCAGCGCTTCTTGTTGAACTTGAAAAGAAAATGAAAGAAGAAGGAATTGAAGACAAAATCAAAGCTTCAGCAATGAAGACTGAAGAAATAATTGAACAGCAGAAAGCGCTAATGAAGAAGAAAAAAGAAAATGGTCTTGTTGTTGTTCAGGATGGTGAAATTTTAAACCAGGAAGAAGAATGATTTTATACATCTTAATTTTAATAGCTGCTTTTTTCACAGTCAAAGATTTGTTTGACGTAAAAGAATAAAACAATGAATTTTTTCAACTTGACAGACTTATTCAAACCAACGTCAACACCACACCCTTTCAAAAAGAAAGTTGTCGTTGACAGGTTTCACCATGTCGAAGAAGTTGAACCTGAAGACAACATTGTTTCAACCAGTTGGGGAAAATCAAAAGTTGTCAAGGCAAAACATGTGACAACTGACAAGTTTGTTGAATGGTCAATTGAAGAAAAAGATTCTGTCAGACTGAAATCAGTTGACCTTGATAAGTTTGATCTTGCTGTCATTCGTGAAAAAAAGCTAAGTATTGCAAATTATCGACTTGTCAAACCATATGTGATTTCAGGCGAATACACAAACAAAGAAATTGCAACAATCTTGACAGCTTCGAAATCATGGGTTGAACGACTAACGCCAAGAATCAAAGAAGCTGTCAGGAATCGAAGGAAAAGCGCCCCTATCGTGAAAAAATAACCTTATCACAGGAAAAAGACCGCAAATTTTACTTTTGCGGTCTTTTTCCAACAAAATCAACAGTTCATGCACAACCTTCAGACGGTAAAAAGACCGCAAACCACCGCAAAATATTCCCACATTGAATTTGAAGTTGTCAACGACAAACAAATTCAACTTGACAGATTGCTGACAGCAAGACCTGAAGTTTGTCCTGATGTCGTTAAACCTGTCAGACAAGTCAAGACAGCACCTGTTGCACCTGTCAAAGTTGACGTTGACAAAATGGAAGTTGTCAGACAAGCAATTGAAGAAGTCAAACCAGTTGTCAAGGTTCTGACAGAAGGTTTGATTCATGTCATTCATGTTTCAGGTTACATGACAGGGTTCATTGTTGTCAAGGTGGTGAAATATTCCTTTTTGTTCATTGGTGCTGTTGTCGGTGGTTTGATCATGTCTGTTGTAGATGCTTTTGACAATCATTCAAATGCCAAAGGTTTTGAAGAAGATGAATTTGAACAGCAAGAAGTTCGAACGAATATAAACACAATCAATGCTTCAGGAAATTCAACAGTCAACATTCAAATCAATAACAAATGAAAAATATAATCTTCGTTTTCGCTTTTCTTCTTTTGACAATGCTGTTGAATCAGTTTGAACTTCCTGTTGCAATTGCAGCTTTTTTGATTTCAGCAATTTCAGTTGCTGCTGTTTGGCATAAAGTGGAAATGTTTTTTTTGCTTCGAGAATATGCAAGCCAGGTTGAAAATATCTATGTTGTGTCAAATGATCCTGCAACGAATGAAGAAGTTTTCATTGAAGCACTTCAGGAACTGATTGTCAACATTGAATTCAATGAAGTTGTCAATGAAGTTGCAAACCAAAAACAATTGCTTCAGAAGTCAGGAAATGAACACTTCAATGACAAGGATCTTCAGGAACATGAAAAGCTTCAGGTGTTGTCATTCACTTTTCAAGATGCTGAATATATCAATGAAACGTTTTTTGAATTTGAACTTCGAGTTGCTGAAGGAATCAAAGAAGACAGAATCAAACGTCATGCAGTTTTAAAAAATGCTGATCCTGTTTGGTATGATCAATTTTGTAATTATCAAAACGGGGTACAATGGAACAAATAAAAAATTTAGTTAGGTGTTGTTTTCAGGTCAGCAGAAATGTTGACCTTTTTTTATGTCAAAAAATAAATAAAAGTATTTTATTATAAAATTAGGTTTTATAATAAAATGCCTGTACATTTGTTATGTAATTAATTTGAAAAACTTTTAAAATAAAAATCGACAATATGAAAAATTCAATCAACCTTCCTGAAGTACTTTCAATTTCAACTGATGAATGTCTTGAAAATCTTATCATTGTAACAGATGAAAATGAACATGAATTTGCAATTGAATATGCTTTGACAATTATTGAAAATCTAAACATCATTAATGACTTCAACTTGAATGAAGAAGAAGTTGCTGTTGACATGTACTACTGTGATGAAAATTCACATAGACACGAAGAAGTTGAAAAAACTGAATGGTTCAACACTTTTGATTTCATCAATGATTTATCACTTGATCAAGGTCAGCAGATCCTTCAAGCATACATCAAGCAAGAACAAGCTGCTGCTGCTGCTGAAGAAAAGGAACAAAAAGAATCAATCCTTGAAGCGTTTGCTTGTTCTTCTCGAATCGTACCTTCTGAAGCAATTGCAGTTGAATTGAAAAAGAATTCAGAAGGGGATATTCATTTTGAAATCAAATCTGAAACATGGGTTTCTTTTGATCCTGATTCAAGCAAAGTTGTAATTCATCAACTCCAGGTAAAAGAAAATAAAATTCACATATCAGGAACATTTGTTTCTTGATCTTAATCCTTCAAACCGAAATCCAAAAACCGTATTTGTTCACACTATGAACAGGCAGCAGTTTTCAGAAGGGGCTGCTGCCAACTTTTAAAAATCATTTTTTCAAATCTTTAAATAATCGACATGTACAAATTTAAAATCAAAATCAAAAGACTTCCTGAATTGCTTTTTGCAATTTCAATTCTTGCTTCACTACTTTTAAAAAACTGTTTCTAAAAAAAAATCACATCATGGAAAAAATATCAAACACTCTTCAAGTTATCTTTGATGAAACAAAAATTCCTATAACTGAAGACAATATTAGAAAAATAGCTGAAGCAATTAAAAAAGATTTTGACACAAAAGAACAACTTCTTGATGTTGCTTCAAGAATTGCTTCAGGGGTTATTGCAAATCCTGATTCGATTATAGATGATGAAATGACTTCAAGAAGATCAATATTATTAGCAAAAACATTAATCTACAAAATAAAATCGACATGAAAAAAATACCTTCAACAACAAGAAAGGCAATGTTCTACAACCTACTTGAAACCCTTGAACGAATTGCAAACATAAGTGAAAAGTCAACTGTCTTTGAACAGGAAGCAAAAGGTTTTCCACAATTAGACATTGTCACTTTGAAAAAGATTGAACATAGATTCAATATTTATTCACAGGAAGATATAAGTGAATTAAAAATTGCTTTATTCAATCTTGATTGGACTGAAGAAAAATCAAACTACTTCAGCAAAGTTGATGACATTGCAAAATGGTGTACATTGAAATATTTAGGAATTTATTTTAAACCACAAAATCAAAATCGACATGAAAAAAATTGATCAGGTCATTGACCAACTAAAAGAACAAGGTGCAATTCTTATTGAAAAGCAAATAATCAAGGAATCAGATATTTATCTTTTTTCATTGAATAAAGAAGTCATTGTTGTCATTGATGACTTCATGACAGGGAAAATAAAAACTTTGGAAGAACGAAAAGAAGAACCTGTTCAGGCAATCAAGACAGACTTCACCAAAGAAGCAAAAGCTGCTTTTGATATTAAGATTTTGACACAAGCAGTTGATCATTACTTTGAACCAATCCTTCAGAACGAATTGAAACCTTCTGTAAAAGAATCAACAACCAAAGCAAAAGATAATTTGATTCTTCGAGTTCGTGAAAGATTTATAATAAAATAGTTTTCATTTTATTATAAAATAATGTAACTTTACAAAAATAAAAATTGACAAATATGAAAGTTTATCCAAACCACCTTGAAGAATTAATTCAAGAAGAATCAAAAAAAGCTATTATTGATTATCCTGTTTCATTTTTAAAAATCATTTTACGTTTTCAAATTGCACACCAAATTGTTGAAGGTGGTCATAAGTTGACCCGTGAAGATGTAGCAGTTTTGATGATGAAAAAGGGATCAGAAGCAATTCAAAAAGATACTGCAAAGTATTGCAAGCAATTCAACGAAGATCAGAATGAAAAATTCAATGCTGACTTTCTGAAGAAATCAAAATCATTTATCAAACCATTAAAATAAATATCGACATGACAAAGGAAATTATCAAAGCTGAAGATTTTGGAATTGAACAAAAAAAAGCTGAAGAATTGACAAAAGGATTAACAGTTGTAAAAGCTGAACGTGAATTGTTAATTGCAGAATTTGAAGAACTTTCAAAATTAGAATTGACAGAATCAAACCTTCCTAAATTTAAAGACTTGCGTTTGAAGATTGTTAAAAACCGAACACAAGGAATTAACAAATGGCACAAGGTCAACAAAGAATTCTTTTTGACAGGTGGAAAATTTGTTGATGCAATCAAACGAAAAGAAATTCAGGTGAACGAATCAATGGAAGAAAAATTGATGACTGCTGAAAAGCATTTTGAAAATTTAGAGAAAGAACGGATTGCAGCAATTCAAAAAGAACGGGTAACTTTGATTTCTGAATATTTACCTGATGCAAATGAACGGGATCTTGCAAGCATGGAAGTTGATCTTTGGGATTTATTTTTTGATTCAAAGAAGAAAGCATTCTTCGAAGAAAAAGAACGAATTGAAAAAGAACGTCAAGCTGTTATTGAAAAAGAAAAAGCTGAAGCTGAAGAACGGGAACGAATAAGAAAAGAAAATGAAGAATTGAAAGCAGCAGCAGCAGCAAAGGAAAAAGAACTTCAAAAGGAACGTGAAGAACGTGAAGCGATATTGAAAGAAGAACGTGAAAAAGTTGAAGCTGAACGACAACAACGGGAAAAAGAAAAAGCTGAAGAACAAAAGAAGCTTCTTCAATTGCAAGCTGAATTGAAAGCAAAAAAAGAAGCTGAAGCTGAAAGAATTGCTGAAGCAAAAGCAAAAGAAGAAGCTGAACTTTCAAAAGGTGACCAGGATAAAATCAAAGAATTGATTTCTGATTTGGATTCATTGAAAACAAAATATTCTTTTAAGTCAAACGAAAATCAAAAAAAATACAAAGATGTTCAGCTTCTTCTTGACAAAATAATTGGTCACATAAAACAATAATTTCATGATATTATTATTTGCAATGACACATTCTTTGAAAGTATTTCTTTGTATTTTTATAGGGTTCACAATTGCAACTTTTCTTTTCCATCATGAAGAAAACATTCGTAAAAAATAATTTTCTAATTTTAAAAAAATCGACAAATGTCTAAAACAAATCCATTACCACAAGAAGAATTGAAACTTGAACTTCAACCTGAAGTTCTTCAGCAAATGCTTGAAGAAAAATCAAAAGAAAATATCAAGCTTCAAGAACTTTTGAATTCTGCCAAAGAAGAAACTTTGACAATTAAAACCCGTGCATTGAACGTGCATGAAAAAAACAGACTTTATGAAGCTGATCCTGAACTTGCTGCTGAAATGGCAAGAATGGAATTTCAAATGAATCTTGCTGATCGGTTTATAAAGTCAGGTGCATTCAAAGCAGCAAACAAAGAACAAGCTTTTGTTGTCATCAAATCAGGTGCTGAAATGGGAATGAAACCAGTTGAAGCAATGCAAGCTTTATATTGCGTGAATGGTTCAGTTCGTTTCTATGGTGACAAGATGCTTGCAAGAATAACCAAAGCAGGGTATAAAACTGAATACTTGAATGAAACTGCAAAAGGTGTTGACGTTCGTGTTTTCCATCCTTCAGAAGACATTGATTTTGATGTGACTGAAACTGTCAAAGATACTGATCAAATCCTTCAACGATCAAAAGCAGCAGGTTTTGCAAAGAAAAACAAAATGCGTTTTCATGGAATCAGAATGATTGCTTCTTTTCACTTACCACATTTATTTGGTTCTGTTGCTGATGAATTTTCAAATGACTTTCATGAATATGAACTTCTTCCTGAAGGAAACACAAAGCTTCATATTTCAGATGAAACACTTCTTCAGCAAATTCAGGATTGTAAAACATTGGAATCTTTGGAAGAATTATATCTTGAACACAAAGCAGAAATTTCACGTGATATTCATCTTGCTTCAGCACTAGGAAAAGCAAAGAAAGTATTCCAAACAAAAAAACCTGTTGATCATGAAGAATAATTTCACAGTACTTTTTGATTTTGATTCAATGGTTTACAAAGCAGTACATAGAATTGTTGACCTGCAAAAAATTCGTTCCTGGTTTGTTGATGGAAAATCAAAACAATGGATGGAAACTGAAATCATGAATTTGTCAATCAATCGGTTGCTTCAAATGTCAGACGGAATTATGATTGACATTGAAGAAACAGGAATCAACATTGAATCAGTTGAATATTTTTTGACAGCTTGCAAAAATTCTGTCAGAAAAAAAGCTTCAGCAACTTACAAGGCAAAAAGAAAGCGCAATAAGTGGGTTTCAATAGTTCGTCAACACTTGCTTAAGATGGAAGGATTTATTTTTGATGATGAATTTGAAGCAGATGATCTGATAAAAGATAAATGTGTTGAATTAGGTTCTGAAAACTATGTGATTTGTTCCATTGACAAGGATTTGAAACAGATTGAAGGAATTCATTTTGATTATTATAGACCACCTTCAAAAGAATTAGATCAAAACGGTTTCAGAAAAGTTGCACCTTGTAGGGGTCTTGAATTTGTAACAACAGAAGCTGCTGATCTTTTCTTTTGGCAACAAATGCTGCAAGGTGATGCAGGTGACAACATTGCAGGAATCAAAGGAATCGGAAAAGTCAAAGCAAAGAAGATCCTGTCAACGTCAACCAATCATGAAGAAACTGTTTTTGAAAAGTACATTGAAATTTTTGGTAAAGAAGAAGGAAAAGAACAGTTTGACCTTCATAGGTTGTTGATTGGACTTGGAAAGAATCACAGACCATAAAAAGTTTTTAAGTAGAGTTTTCTCATAACGGTTTATGCAATGCGGTCTGTTTATTTCCTTTCTGAAAAGTCAGAAGACAGACCGCAATTTTTAACCTAATTATCCCACACGGCAATTTTTGACAAGAAAAGAATCAATTTTCTTTTGAAAGGTGAACACTTTGTTCATTTTGATTTTTGCCTTGCTTAGATCGCTTTAAAATCCTTGAACATGTACACAGTATTTTTTATTTTTTTAGCTGTTCTTTTTGGATCAGCTTCAATTGCTTTTTTTTCTTATGCTATTTTGAAAGCATTTGACCAAATCAATTCAAAAAAATCAGAATCAATTTTAAATCACTACGAAAAAAATTAATCGACATGAAAAAAGAAATCAAAGAATTAATCAAAAGCAAAGAAGAATATTATCCTGACATAACACCTTATGGAATGTCAAAGTATTTGATTGGAGAAGGATTTTGTTCAACACAAAGAGAAGCTTTTGTTTTATAGGATCAATACAAAAAAGAAAAACCATTCGAAGAAGAACTTGCTGACAATGTTGAACAAACTGAAGCGATTGAAAAAGAAAGAAAAATCGAAGAATGTATTCATTTAATGCCTTGCATCAATGCAAAAGATATTTCTGAAATACTTTTCAACAACGGTTTTGTTGATTCACTTGAAGAAGGACTTGAAGAAGCTGACAAATACAATCAAAGAAGAGCACAAAAAATTATTCAATCTGAATTTCAAAAAGCAAAATCTTTTGATAAATTCAATCGACAATCTAACGCAAAGCAAATTGATGTTAAGCAGGTTGGATTGAAGAAGTATTTCTTTATTTCATTTAATGTGTTTGGTGATAATGTTCAAGGTGAAACTGTTAATTATTTTGGAAACAAAGTTATTGATAATGATCCTATGAATTGGCAATTTCAAAACCAGTTTAAAAAGATTGGTCTTCAAATTATTTTGTTGTCATGGAATCAGATTTCAAAAGAACAGTTTGATAAATATCAAAAATTGTTTCTTTCAGACATTTGACAATCTGAATATTTTATTATAAATTGCAATATATTCGAAACGGTTCAAAGTAGAAGCTGAATCATTTTGATGCAAGAATTTAAAAAACAAAATTTTTGTTTACCCGTGAATTGCTTCTACCAGTTCACGGTTTTTTTTTGCCTTTTTTTTAAAAAAAAATCCATGATAAAAAATAGTACTAAAGTAAATCGAATTAATAACGTTAGGTCAAAATTACCTTTCACAACAATCAGAAATGAAGCTATCAAAAACAAAAATCTATCTTGGAAAGCAAAAGGTATTCTTGTATTTTTAATTTCATTGCCTGAAGACTGGAAAATTTATATTAGCGAACTTCAAACACATGCAAAAGATGGAAGGGACGCAACAAACAAAGGAATTGACGAATTGATAAAAGCAGGTTATGTTGTTAGAAATAGAATTCATAATTCAGAAAATGGAAGGTTTGAAGGTTATGAATACGATGTTTCAGACGAAGTTCAAACCATTTGCAGAAAACCCGTAAACGGGAAACCCGTAAACGGGAAAACCGTAAACGGAAAACCCGTAACTATAAAAGAAAGAAGTAACAAAAGAAAGATTAAACAAAAGAAAGAAGTGAAGCAGCAAATCACAAAATCTGACAATCTTGAAGATCTTTTCATTGAAGCGACTATTCAGGAAAAAACAATTAAATCTTCTTTTGATGTTAAAGACGAAATTTTGAATCAAAATATTTTAACAGATTCACCTGAAGCAAGAATCAAAGTTTGGAAGATATATGAAAAATGGATTGAACATGAATCTTTTGCTTCGCTTTGGAGTTTTTACGGTGATATGTACAAAGAAGTTGATCCAGTTGAATTAATGAAAATTTGGGTTACTAAAGCGGATTGGTACACAGTCACACAAGTCAAAGTCAATTTGGTTCAAGGTTGGATCAAAAGGGCAAATCAAGAAATTCAAAAATTAAAATCTTCGACAAATGGAAAAACAAGAAATAACAAAAACCTTATCAGCGAATCAGATGCAAAAGCAGTCTTTAATGATCTTATGCAAAACGGTATCTGATAAAACAGGTTGTTCAAAATTTCAAGCTTCAGTTGTTGCACAAGGTCATGAAACACAACTTCGAAAAATGGATCAAGTCACAGCAATTGGAAGGTTGACTTTAGAAATTCCACAAGTTGCAAAAATATACGGGGCAAGATTTGACGTTTCGCAAAATGTACTTTCTGAATCAATCAGATTAATTTTAAAAAAATTTGGAAGACTTGGATTGATTGAAATTCGTGAAGCATACCGTCAACATGCTTCAGGGGAATTAAAAATTTCAGGTGGTGAAATGTGGGGTGGTGAATTTAATGTTGCGCAGCTTGGAAAAGTCTTGACTGCTTATTGTCAAAATAGATCAAAAATTTTAGCTGAAATTTTAAAACAAAAAGCTGAAGAAAAAGAAGCTAAAATTCAAGCTGAAATTCACAAGTCAAAGCAAGAACAGTTTGAAATTGATTTTCCTGTTGAAGTCATGGAGAAAAGAAAGACTTTCAAAAAGTGGTCAGATGTTCCTTCTTTTTGGTTTGAATTAATTTTCAATCGACATTGGATTAATTTTGAAGAAGGTGAAGCTGAAGCAATTCTTGAAGAAGCAAAAGCAATTGCAAAAATTGAACTTCGAAAAAAGGAATCAGAAAGAAGTCAAGCTTCACTTCAGGAACGTTTCAAAATGACTGTTCCAACAGAAGGTGAACTTGCAAAAAGAATTGCAAGACAGTTGACCGTTTTCAAAAAAGTAGTTCAGGAAGAAGATTTTCAACCAGTATCAAAAAAGTAATTTTATTTTTTAACTTTTATAAACCATATATAAAAATGGCAACTTCAAAACCTAAAGCAGCAGGAAACAAAGCACCTGCAAGCAAATCAAGAATCAAAAAAACTGATTATCAGTTTTTTTGATTCTTGGAACATTACCAATGACCTTTTCACGTGGTGTACAAATCAATGATAAAACTTCAAACCTTTCTGTTGAATTGAAGCTGAATCATAAAAAAGATTTAGTCACCATTGTTGCAAAAATTGACAATGATCAAATGACAGGGGACGCAAAACTTGATTCTGCAATGTTGGAAACTTTAAATGAATTAACACTTGAAGCAATCAGTCAGGGCGTGAAATGGAGGAACGAAAGAAAGAAAGCCAAAGAAGAAAATTCTGATCCTGATCAGTTGAAAATTGGTTTCTAAGAAATAAGGGTGTTAGTTTTTCGGTTGCTGTCACTACAAAGTAAAATTTGTAATTCCTTTTTAATTCGGGGGAACGAAGAAAAAGAAAAGACAGCATTTTTAAAACTCATAAAATAAAAATCGACATGAAAAAATCAAAAACAAATTCAAAACTTGCTGATCCTTCAGCACTAAAAAAGAAAGTCAAAGAAATTATTGACAATAGGAAATTTAAAAAAAGAAAGTATTCAATTGGTTGTTCTGATGATCATTTTTTTTATGGGTAACGGTCAATGTGTAAACGCAGTAGGAGCGCATAGCGACTATTGCCGTTTACACCGTGTTGTGTGCTTTTAATTACTCGAAAATTTTAAATTAATTATGAATTGGAAAACAAATAGTAAGATTGAAATACTAGAAGCACCGCCAAGACTAAAACACTTAGTTGGTGAATATGGAACATTAGAGGATTATGAATACTTTATAAGAAGTAGCACAGGGAAAAGATATCATATGGATTCTGAAAAATGGCATGTGAAATTTCATTCAGTCACAGGGCAATTAGGTAAAAAAGTTAACATTTAAAATCATTTTCATGTATAAAGAATTTACTATTCCAGAACAAAAATATAAATCATGTGTATTGTGTCCACATTATTCTAATAGGCTTTTGAAGTCAGGAAGAAATCCGATTCGAGAGCATTATTGTAATCATCCTAATTTCGATAATTACGAAGATTTTATGCGTTCGATTTTAGGTAAAAGAGATGGACGTAAAATTGGGGAAGATTCTAATACTCCAAAATGGTGTCCATTTTTACCCCAAGCAAATGGTAAAAGAAATTTCTCTCAAATTACACCTTCTGAATGTTTAGCAGTTTCCAAAATTGCAAAACCAACTTGTTTTGTAAATCCCGAAATCAAATGGAAGATTGTAAAAGCAGATAAGGACGTTTATACTTTTGGCGGATACTCTGTTAAATCAAAAGACAATTGGTTTCAATTTGACTTTGATTTTGAAATGGAAAACATATCTATTTGGGATACAAAATATCCTGAATCTGATGGGGAGAAAATAGACATGCAAAGTCATTTTGAAATTGTTCAATTCTTAAATTCTAAGAAGATTTTTTTTGAATGGCAATCTGTAAAATCTATTTAATCTTTAAATTGCAAAGAAGCGGGGATTTTCTTTTTCAATTGCACATAACGTCCCCTGCATACACGCAGGGAAGCCGCATAGGCTTACTTGCCGTTGTATGCGTTGTTATGTGCTTTAAATTTATTATTAATCTTTAAATCAATTTTATGAAACATATATTTTATTTAATAGCTGTATTTTTTATTATCTATGAATTAATGTGGTTAATGCAACCTCAAAAATTTGTACTTGATAGAATTAATTTTGATAAGCTCCAAAAAGAAAACAAAGGAAAAAAATGGGATGATATGTCAGAAGAATATCACTCAGCGCTTATTGGAAAAATCCCTATGCTGTTTTTATCTATTTGGATGATTTCTGGCTTATTTACATTTAATTGGGTTGCCTTTTTAATAATCCTTGTTTTTAATTTTTTAATTATTACACCAATTGGTAAGGCTTTGAAATTTTCCAAAGGTTATACTATTTTACATTGGAGTAATTCGCTTATTGGTTTGATTTGGGGAGTTTTTATAATTATTAATTCCTATCATCTTAAAATTGATTTATTAAATTATTTGGCGAATGCCTTTTAAATTGAGCGATTGAAAAGCGGGTTTGGGTTTTCTCTTTTCAATTGCACATAACGCAAAGCTAAACGCAGTTCGACGTTAGGAGAATTGACGTTTTAGCGATTGTTATTTTTTACTATTAATATTTTTTTGTAAATTGTGTTATCATTCAAATATCATTTCAAGTAGTAGCGGAATTTTATTTGATGCAAGAAAATTAGAAAACAATTTTTTTGTTTATGCTGAATCTAGCTACTACCTAGATTCGGCTTTTTTAATTTTAAGACATGAAAGAAATACCAGGTTATCCCAATTATTATGCTTGTGAAAAAGGTTTTATTTTTACTTCTAATTATAAGAACACAGGAAAGTTCAAAAAGATGAAATTGGAAAAAATGATAACTGGTTATTTGAGAATTAATCTATGGAGGAATAAAAAACTAAAAAGATTTACAGTTCACGAAATTATCATGTTGACCTTTGAAGGTGAAAGACCAAAGGGATTTATAATTCACCATAAAGATGACAATAGGAAAAATAATAAATTTGATAATCTTGAATACACTACGCAATCTAAAAACATTCAATATGCTTTTGATAGGGGGCGAAAAGCAAAAGGTGAAAACCACCACCAAACAACTTTAAAAAGAGTTGAAGTGTTATTTATAAAAAAATTCTACAAAAATAATCCAAATGTTAAGTTTCCAATCTTAGCTAAAAAATACAAGGTATGTAGAACAACAATATCAAATATTGTGAATGGTAAAACGTGGGGACATGTTGAGATATGATTTTTTTAAGAAGTCAAAAAAGAAACCACTTACTAGAGAGGTTTATATAATGGAACTTGATCCTTCTTTAATTAGATTAATTTCAGGTTTTTTCTTAAAGGTCAGAATAATCAAAATTGGAATTTCTAAGAATTCAAACCAACGAAAAAAAGAAGTTGATTCAGGAATAAAAGGAAAGATTATATTAATTGATTGTTATCTAGTTGAAGCAGCAACAAGAACTGAATCACACATTCATAAATTATATAAATCAGATAGTTTCAAACCTAAAGTTCATAAAAAAGGAAGCGGAGAAACTGAATTCTTTAAATTATCGAATAGTCAAATTCAAGAAATAAAATCAATTCTTTCAAGAAGGTCAGCAAACAATTCAGATTTCAAAAAGGTCTTCTTCCTGATCCTTTTTTTGATCATTCTTTTTTATTACTTTCTAAAATTCAAATAATGCAAAACAAAAAAATACTTCTTGGATTTGACCCTTCGTTTGAAACAATGGGTGTTGCAATCAAAAATCCATCAAAAAAAATACACAAGTACAAATTGTTTTCAGGTGATCTTTTTCAATGTCTTGAATGGTTAGGTCAAAATGTCAAGATGAAAGATGTTGTTGCAGTTGTTGAAAATCCTGCACTTGATAGCGCTGTTTTTGGTGCATGGGAACAAATACACAAAGCAATCAAAACTGGAAGAATTGGATTGATCAAATATGAATTCAACATGATCATTTCACGGGCGCAAAAGGTGGGAGAAAACAAAGCTGCTGCAAAAGTTCTGATAAAAATGCTTGCTGAAAAAAATGTTCCAATCATTCAAATTGCACCTTCAGCAAGACAAAAAGCATATTCAAAAGACAAGGCAACAGGAAAGGTCACTTTGAAGAATGCTGAACTTCTTCGAATGCCAACAAAGACCACAAAAGAACAGTTTGCAAAGTTGACAGGTGTGACACAGTATGAAGGCAACACAGAACACAGCAGGGATGCTGCAACACTTTTGCACGGTAAAACTTTGAAGTGGTGTGAATTGCAGCTTCGACTTCAGGAAAAACCAAAGGAAAGGAAGAAACCAAAATCAATGCCTTCAGATAGAAATTTTAATTTTCATTTAGTCAAAAGAAAAACATCATGAAAAAGAAATTGAAAATCTTAGTTGGTTTTGAAGAAAGTCAAGCTGTCACAATAGCTTTCAGAAATTTAGGTCATGAAGCTTTTTCAAGTGATCTTCAAAGTTGTTCAGGTGGTTTTCCTGAATGGCATTTGAAAGGAAATGTTTTTGATTTTATTGATTTTAAAAAATGGGATTTAGGAATATTTTTTCCACCATGCACACATTTAGCTTCTTCAGGTGCAGCACATTTTGAAAAGAAAAGAAAAGACGGACGACAACAAAAAGCAATTGAACTTTTTATGAAGGTGGTCAACATTCCAATCAAAAGGATTGCAATTGAAAATCCTGTTGGAATCATGTCTTCAGTATATCGAAAACCTGATCAAATCATTGAACCTTATTTCTTCGGTGATCCAACGACAAAAAAAACTTGTTTATGGTTGAAGAATTTACACCCGTTATTTCATGCAAAAGAAAAGGATTTATTTAACGACAAAATAACACATGTTGAAAAAGGTGGTGTTGTTGAATTTTCAAGTGGAAACAAAATGTCAAATTGGTATGCATCAACAGGAAATTTACCACATTCAGAAAGATCAAAAGCAAGAAGTAAAACATTCCCTGGTATTGCGAAAGCAATGGCTGAACAATGGTCAAACATAAATTTTTAAAATGGCAAAGTACAAAACTTCAACAGGTGAAAGTCTTGAAAATTCTGTCATTGACAGAAGGATTTCAAAAGCAAAAAAAGAATTCCTTGAAGACTTTTTTGATGAACACAATTATTTTTTTTGTGAAAGAACAAAACGGTCTGATATTCATCTTGAATGTTCACACATTATTTCAGTAAGAATTTGCAAAGCTTCAGGAAGGTCTGAACTTGCATATTCAAAAAAGAACCTTGAACTTTTAGGAAGATTTTCACATCAACACATTGAAAGTCAATCAAATCAAATTCGTGAAGACTGGTACAAAGCAAAACAGGAAGGACTGACTTTTGAAGAATTCAAACTTTTTAACAATCTGTAAAAATCAAAAATATGTTATTCAATTTGTTTATTATAATAGGTCTTGCTTGGATTTTACACGAATTTAAAAATGAAAATTATGTTAATTGATACACTTTTTATGATGTTTGAAGAATCAAAAATTTTGAATGAAGAATCATTTGCTATTCCTGAAACAGATTTCAAAGAAGGTGATTCTTTTGAAGTCAGAACAGCAACTTCTTCATTTAGTATGAAAGCTAATTCACACAAGTTTGAAAACTTTCAAAAGATAAATGAAGAAATAAAAAATTGCCTTGTTAAAGTCACAAGACCATTCAGACATCTTCAGGTTATTCATTTGATGACAACAGTTGACTTCAATCAAGTCACAACAACAGTAATGACATATAAAACAACAAAACACTTTGCAGGTTTTGCTTTTGGTGTTGAAGAAAGACATGAATCAGGAACTGAAACTTCTTTTCATTTTACATTGAATATTTTAATCAAAACAGAACCATGAAAAAACCAATCACAGAAAAACAGAAAGAAGTTCTTCAGGCATTCAAAGAAGTAGGTGAAGCTTCGCCACATAAAATTGCCTTGAAATTAGGTCATAAAGAATCAGCACCAATTTTTGGGTCAATCAAATCTTTAGTCAAGAAAGGAAAACTGAAGCAAACAGTAACAGGAAGACATTCAAAATATAAATCAATATAAAAATCATGGCATTAACACAACACCAAAAAGCAATTATCATATACCTTCAAACAGGTCACAAGGAAAAGAAACAGATTGTCAACAAATTTAAAAGTTGGCATTACGCAAATTCAAATAAACACATTGGTGACATTCTTTCGAGAATGGTAAACAGGGGTTTAATTGTCAGAGTAAAAAAAGGAATTTACGGAATATCAAAAGAACCTGTTTCTTCAGTATCTGAAATGATTGATCCAAAACAACAATCTTTATTTTAAAACCATATAAAAAAACAGAATCATGAAAAAAATATCATTCTTTAAAGGTGTTTTAATAGCAGGTTGCACTTGCATTTTTATTTGGTGGTTGATCCTTTCCGCTTTAAAATAACGCATAGTTAAACGCATTTTTGAGGAATCGAAAATTGACGTTTTAACGGTTGTTATTTTTTTGTACCTTGTAAATACTATTACTATCAAGCTTTAATTCTGTTCTTAGTCAGTCACCTGAAAAATGACTGACTTTTTTTTGTCAACAATTAACAATAAATTTGATGTATGAAAACATGGAAGAATTACAAAACACTTGCTGAAGCAATGCCAAATTTGAAAAGAAGAAAGTGTTGGAATAATTGTTTTGAGTGCAAAAAAGAATGGTCAGAAACAAAAACAGTTCATGTTCACATGATTCAACCAAATGGAGTTGCAAAATTTATTTGTGATCTTTGTCTTGAAAAATATCTTTAATCTTTTAAACCATAAATTTATTATGAAAGTAAAATTCATTATTCTATTGTCAATCTTCCTGTTGGGGTCAATCCTGTCTTCAGGTCAAGAAGGTGAAGTCAATCTGATTGAACCAATTATTGAATCACCACAAATGAACGAACGTCAAGCAGCAATTTATTCAGCTTCACAAGTATTCAAAAATTGGGGAATTCAAAAGCTTCAACTTGATTCAGTCATGAAACAATACACGGGAAAAGGTGTGAAAGTGTGTGTTTGTGATACTGGTCAACCTGATCATGTGAAATTGAAAGACAAAATCAAAGCTTCAAAGAACTTCACAAGTGACGCAAGCGTTTTTGATGGAAACGGACATTCAACACACGTTTCAGGAATCATTGCAGAAATTGCACCTGATGCTGAAATACTGATTGCAAAGGTTCTGACAGATGAAGGGTCAGGAACAAATTCAGGCGTTGCAAATGGTTTGACATGGTGTGTTGATCAAGGTGCAAATTTCATCAATCTTTCTTTAGGTGGTTCTAATCCATCAACATCAATCAAAACTTCAATTGATTATGCAATTTCAAAAGGTGTTTCAATTATAGCAGCAGCAGGAAATTCAGGTCAATCAAAAGAAGATAACATTGGTTATCCTGCCAAATATGACGAAGTCATTGCAATAGGTTCAATCAATGACAAGCTTGACGTTTCTTCATTTTCTTCTTCAGGTGAAGAAGGTGATCTTGTCACACCAGGGGAAAAGATTCTGTCAACCTACAAAGGAAATACTTATAGGGTTTTATCAGGTACTTCAATGGCAACACCTTATGCTTCAGCAGTTGCTGCTTTGTACTATGAAAAACACCAATCAAACACAGCGCTTGAACGAGTTCTTGAATTAGGGTCAACTGATATGCTACCTGAAGGTTTTGACAGGTATTCATTTTGGGGTCATGTTGAACCAATAGAATTGTTTGAATTCAAAACACCACCTGAAACAAATCCACCAGTTGAAGAAGAACCAAAGGAATCAAAAGTTGAACTGTTTCTTTTTATTGGAATAGGTGTTTTAGTTGTTTTAGGTTTAGTCTTTTTTTATAGAAGACAGTATTCAAAAAATGATTCATCAACCCAAAAAGAAGAAAATGAAAGCAGTTAATTTTGAAGGTGCAAATCTTATTCTTGCAAAAGATCAACCTGAATTCTATCAACTTCCTGTTTTACATGATCCTGCTTCAGGTGTTTGTCATTACTGTCATGAATTGACTTTTGAAGAAATTCAGGAAGTGATCAAGACAAAAAGAATTTGGAGTTTGCAAGTAACACAAAACAGGGGTTTCAATCCAATTAACATTTCTGTCAAGCCAATGTTTGAATTGACAGGTCAACCAATTAAAGAAGAAGAATGAAAAAATTAATCGAAGAAGATGTCATCATTCCTGAAGTAAAATCAAAACCTTTAGGAATCGAAGAACGTTTTGAACTGAAGCTTGAAAGAAAAGAACATGCTATTTTTCAACACCATGCAAAGGAACACTTGAAAAGATTGTCATGGTTAGAAATTCAAGATTCTTCAGGAAGGGCAATGTATTTCATTATGAATAAGATTGTCAAAGACTTTGATCCAATCTTCAATGCTGAAGCAATTTCAATTGAACTAGATTATCCTAGAGTTTGGGCGCTTTACAGATTCACAAGGATTGCACAACTTGCAATCAATGAAGAAAATGAAGAACAGAAAGTCTTTCAAGACATAGCTGCAAAACTGTTTCCAATAATTTAAAAACTGAAGCTGATCCTGATGAACTTCAGGATCAGCTTTAAAAACAAATCGACAATGAACTGGAATAAAAATATTGAAGTATTTAATGAGGATTGTATGTTGACAATGGCACGATATGAAGATAATCATTTTGATTTGGCTATTGTTGACCCACCCTATGGGATTGACGCTGATAAAAAAAACAATGGGAAAAATAGTGATAGGCACGAAAAGACAGCCAAAGCAAAAATTAATACTTATCAAAAAACAAATTGGGATTCCGAAATACCAAATAAAGAATATTTTGATGAATTGAAAAGAGTATCTAAAAAACAAATCATTTGGGGCGCAAATTATTTTGGATTAACTGCGGGAATGTTGTATTGGCATAAAAACGTAACGATGCCAAGCTATTCAACGGGCGAACTTGCAAGTCTTAGTTGGTTAACTAAAAATGATTTCATAGAACTGACTTGGAACGGAATGCTTCAACACAACATGAAAGATAGAGAGCAAAGAATACACCCAACACAAAAACCCATTTCTTTATATCAACGACTTTTAATTAAGTACGCTGATAAAGGTTCAAAAATCCTTGATACTCACTTTGGCGGAGGTAGTCACGGAATAGCACTTGATAGTATGAACAAAATAGAAAAAATGGATTTAACTTTAGTCGCTTGCGAAATTGACGCAGATTATTACAACGATGCAAAGAAGCGATTTGAAAATAAAACATCACAATTAGTAATTTTTTAAAACAATAATCTTATGACGAAGGGAAGTCAAAAGAAACCAACAATCAAATCTTCAACAATTGCCAAATATAAAAGGGTTGTTGATGAATGGCTGAATAATGGTGAAAATGGAACTAAAGCATATCAGAAGTTTTACCCAAAGGCAAAAGAAAGAACTGCTGTCAACAACTTCAAAAAAATACTGACAAATGCTGACATTCAATTTCACGTCAAGCAACAAAAGAAAATCAAAGCTGAAGCTGTCAAAAAAGAATATGACTTCACCTTTGAACAGCAAGTTCAGGATCAACTGAAGAAAAAGAAAGTCTTTGAAATGTTGCTTGAACTTGGAACAAAAGAAACCTTGACACCTGTTGAAAAAGAAAGGTTTGAAAGATTGAAGTCATTCATGAATTTAAACGGTATCAACAAAGCTGATGACATACTTAACAAGATGCTAGGTTTTGACGCTGCAATCAAAATTGCTGAAACTGATGTTGAAGGAAAAGACAAAGTTGACTATTCGAGTTTAACAAGTGAAGAATTGATTGCAAGGGTCAAAGCTGCAAAGCTTTTAAAAGAAGCTTTATGACAATTTCAAACGTAATTCTTGAAGGGTCACTTGCATTATATAAAAGAAAAGAATTTGAAGGTCTTGATTTTATTCCAAAACAAGAAAAAGCTTTGACTTATCTTCTTGATGATGAAACTTCAGATGTTCTTTACGGTGGTGCTGCAAGGGGTGGGAAAAGTTGGTTAGGTTGTTCCTGGATCTTGTTTGAAGCTTTGACAAAACCAAATTCAGCATGGTTTGTTGCCCGTGAAGAATTGACAAAATTGAAAGACACAACTTTATTGACATTCTTCAAAGTTTTAAATTTTTGGGGATTGAAGAAAGGTGTTGATTTTAGATATAATGGTTCTTCCTATCAGCTTAACTTTTCAAATGGTTCAATTGTTTTTTTTGTGGAATTAAAATATGTTCCTTCAGATCCATTGTTTGATAGGATTGGTTCATATGACTTGACAGGCGCTTTCATTGACGAGGTGCAACAAATACACAAGCAAGCAATCAACGTTCTTAGGGGGCGTTTTTCTGTTCTTAGTGGTGAAGGTTGGTCAGCAATACCCAAACTTTTCATGTCAGCAAATCCTTCAAAAACTTGGATATACGAAGACTTTTATCTTGCTAACAAAGAAAACAAAATTGAACCTTGGCGAAAATTTATTCAAGCGCTGCCAACAGACAATCCACATAATTCACCTAATTATTTATCAAATCTTTTGAAGTCAGATGAACAGACGGTTCAACGGCTTTATTATGGAAATTGGGAGTATGACAATGATCCAACAGCAATGATTGATTATGATTCAATTATAGGTTTGTTTAATAATGATCATATTGAAAAAGGAAGGAAGAAATATATTACAGCAGATATTGCAGGTGAAGGTTCAGATTATTTCAGGGTTATTGTTTGGAATGGATTTGAAGCAATTGACAAAATTAGTATGAAAAAATCAGATGGTCAGCAGGTGGTCAGCACAATCAAAGACTTACAAAGGAAACATTTGATACCTGCAAAATCAGTTGCTTATGATGCTGATGGAATAGGCGCTTTTGTAGGTGGTTTTATTCATGGTGCAATTGCTTTTCATAACGGTGCAAAACCATTATTGAAAGAAAACTATGAAAACCTAAAAACTCAATGCTATTATCAATATGCAGCAAAAGTTGTTGAAGGGTCAATTTGGATTTCATTTAAAGTCAACGAAATAGAACGAAAAGAAATCATTCAAGAACACGAACAAATCAAAACAAGGGATGCTGACAAAGAAGGGAAAATCAAAATGATCAAGAAAGAAGAAGTCAAAAGAAATATTTCAAGAAGTCCTGATTGGACTGATGCACTTGCAATGAGAATGTATTTTGAAATGATGCCAAAAGGATCAGGTGTTTCAAGAAGAAATTAAATTTTGTATATTTGAAATGTATAGTTTTTTTCATAAAGATTTTTTGTTTAATAACCTTCAGCAATCCATGATTTTGCTGAAGGTTTTTTTTTTGAAAAAAATGTCATAGATTTGTAGTACATTATTCAAATCAAAATCTTTTCCTATGGGACGGGCAAAAGAACATTTTTTAAAAATAAAATTTCAAAATTATGTTTTTACATTTTGCCCTTCTTTGTGGTTGCCCACCTGATGCAGCAGTTACTGACATTCCTGTTGATGCTTGTCTTGAACGTTGGGGTCAGCTTCAAAAATTCATAATCCAACGTAGAAAAAATGGAACTGTTGAAAATACAATTGTAGATGCAACAGACGATCCTACACTTCTTGCAACATGGACATCTTTAAAAGCTGCTGTTGATTCAACCAAAGTTCAAGTTTCCCCTTACATGGTTTCAGTTGCTGTTGAAGCAGGTGAAGCAAGGGAATCAGGGGGTGGGAATGATTCAATTGGAGGTATTGCAGATGTTATTGGAAGAAACCCTTCAACATTTACAGCATCGTTCAAAGACATCAAACAAACAATTGTTGCTGCTTTGAAAACTTATGAATGCGAAAAAGAACTTGCAATTATTTTCATCAATGAACACGGTCAATTGATAGGTCGAACTTCAGATCCTGCAACGAACCTTGACTTCAAAGGTTTTCCAATTCGTTCTTTCTTCTGTTCTGATAAGTCACCAGGTGGATTTGATAACAATGATATAAACAATTTGAAATGGTCATTCCTTCCAAACTGGTCAGACAATACACGAATTGTCACACCTGTCTTTGATGCTTTGACAGCAATCTAAATTCAATCCAATGAAAGAAGAACAAATCATTTTTCTTTGGCATCCAATGAAAGGAAAGCGCCCGTTCAATCCTGAACATGCTGCAAGACTTCTTGAAAGTGAAAAGACCAATCCTTCAGGGTGGGAATTATTCACAGAAGAAGTTGATCCTTCAAAAGATGTCAAAGAAATTCAATCAAATTCAGAAGATGGTATTGGAAAACGATCAAATTCAAAAGCTGCTGAAGGAAAGGTCAACAAGCAAACAGGAAATTCAAGAAGCAAGAAGTCACGAGAATAGAATCAGATTACATTCTGAAACAACTATTTCTTCAACTTCAACTTCTTCAGCAATTACTGATTTGTTGAACATGGTTGAAACACTTCTTCCTGAAGACAAATTCAACATGTTTTTAAATCTGTTGCGTTTTCCTATTTGTACCATTGATTTAACTTCAAGAATCTACACAGCACTTGAAAAGGTGTTTGATGGTCGAAACCCTGTTTTCAAATACAACTTCAACAGTCCTGAAGATTCACAAGATTGGGATCATTACAGAACTATTGAATTGAAACACCTTGATTTTTGGAGAAGCAAGGGTTTTGAAACAATGAAGACAGCAATCAATTCTGTTTTAATTGTTGACCTACCAATTGAACAAACAACAGACAGACCTGAACCAAAACCTTTTTTCTTGTCGATTGATAAAATCATTGATTTTGAAATAAAAGAAGACGGTGTTTCTTTTGAATGGATTGCTTTCAAACAAGACAAAGAAAGAATTGCTGTTTTTTGTGATCAGTACTTCAGGACATACAAAACAAAAAACGGTTCAATTGCTGAAATTGAATCTTTGCCTGAAGTTGAAAATGTTCATGAATTAGGTTTCACACCTGCAAGATTCTTTTGGACTTCACCAATAAATAAGAAATCAAAGATTGTCAAGAAGTCACCATTGTCAAACCATTTAGGAAAACTTGACATGTATTTCTTTTTTGATGTTTCAAACGATCATTTGAATGTATACGGGCGTTATCCAATTTATTCTGTTTTCAGTTCTGATTGTGATTTTGTAGATGACAGGACGGGTTCATATTGCAACAAAGGTTTTCTTCGTAACCGTGACGGAAACTATCTTTTTGCAAAAGCTGACAAACTTCAAAGTTGCCCTATGTGTGCAAATAAAAGGCTTGACGGTGCAGGAAGTGTTATCGAAATAGATCCACCTTCAATTGCAAATGATAATGCTGATTTAAGAAACCCTGTTCAGATTACATCAATTGAAATTGATGCTTTGAATTATAACAATGAAGACCTTGACAGAAGGGCCAATTCAATTTATAATTCAATCACAGGGTATCAAGGTTCAAGCATAAACAACAAAGCAGTCAATGAAAAACAAGTCATTGCAATCTTTGAAAGTCTTGAAGCTGCTTTGCGAAATCCACAAGAAAATTTTGAACAGGTTATTGAATGGACTGACAAAACAATTTGCTTGTTACGTTATGGATCAGCTTCTTTTGAATCTGTTTCAATAAGTCTTGGAACTGAACACTTCATCATGAATTCAGGTCAAATTATGGATCTGTACACAGCAGCAAAAGAATTTGCTTCAATGCCTACCTTGGATTTATTGCAAGACAGATATTTTGAAACTGAATTCAAAAATAATCCTGAACAACTTCAACGTCAACAGATTCTGAATAACATTGAACCTTTCAGGCATTTGTCAAATGAAGAAGTTTCAAAGATGTATTCTGACAGTCAAATTTCATTTTCTGATTATATGTTGAAGAAAAACTTTTCTTCCTTGATTATGCGGTTCGAACGTGAAAATGTTTCAATTGTGCAGTTTGGTCAGAACCTAAAATTTGACAGAAAGATTGAAGTCATTCAAAATGCTTTGAAAGTTTACATTGAAGAAATGAAACCTGTTCAAGAAGTAGTAATTTAATTTTTTTAACCAATAAAATTTTTCAAAATGGCAAAGGCAAAACTTCAGGCGAAAAAAGAACCTGAATTTCAAGAAGAAGAACTTCAAGATTTGACAGTCAAAATTGAATTGACTGAATCTGAAAAGGACAACAAAGAACTTGCAAAAGGAAGACGAACAGAATATGTTGTTCCAAAACTAGAACTTGAACATGTTCATGTTGAATTGGAAAAAGTGAACATTGATAGTGCAACTTTCAAAAAGGAATCAACACCTTATGTTCAAATCTTTGACCCTCGATCATGGAATCAATTCAGAAATCAAGCTTTGAAACTAGGGTTCAATCATGTCAGGGTTTTACATGCACCTGCAAAAACAAATCTTGAAATCATTGATCCAACAAAAGCGGAAACAAAAGAAGCAAAAACTAAGTAATTTTTCAATCAATTTTTTAACCTTAAAATAACACAAGGGACATGTTAACAACTGATTTTTTAAAAACCATAGCGCAACTAAATAATTTGACACCTGAACAACTTTCAGCAATTGCAACAGCTTCGAAAAATGATGAGGATGTTATAATAGGAAGAAAAGTTTCTGACATACACAACCAATATGATCAGGACATAAAAGAAGTTCTTGGAGTAGATAAGCCTGGAGGGATGAAAACTTATGAACACCTGAAGACACAATTGACAAGCTTGAAATCAAAAGCTGATTCAGCAGGTTCAGTTGGTGCTTTGCAAGCTGAAATTCAAGCTTTGAAAACTGAATCTGAAAGTTTGAAATCACAAATTGCAGCAGGATCAACAGACGAAGCTTTAAAGACAGAATTGAATTCAATCAAGCAACAATTGACAGACAAGAATTCAGAATTAACAATCTTCAAATCAACTGCTGAAGCTGAAAAGAAAACACTTCAGGAAAGTCTGAACAAAGCAAAAGCAACTGCTTTGAATTTTGAAGTCAATCAATCAATCGATTCACACCTGATTGAAAAAAAGATTGGTTACAAAACAACTATTCCTGAAGGAACAAGAAACGCAGTAATTGAATTTGAAAGAAAAGCAATTCTGAACGAATTCAAACCTGATTACATTACAACTGAAGCAGGTGGTCAAAAATTAGTCTTCAGAAATCAAGCAGGTGAAATTGTCAGGAATGAACAGAATTTGAATGAACCTGCAACTGCTGCTGAATTGTTTTTGAAAAGACATTCAATTTCAGCAATGATTGATGAAGGAAGAATTGTAAACGGTGCAGGAAGTGGTGCAGGTGGTGCAGGTGGTGCAGGAACAGCAATTGATTTGTCAGGGGTCACAAATCAAACACAAGCTGATGACAGGATCAGAAACCACATTGCGACAAACGAAGGAATTGCAAAGACAGATGTGAAGTTTGTTGAAAGACATCAAGAACTAAGGGAAGAACATAATGTTGCGAACATGGACGTTCGATAGACATTTTCAATATAAATTATTGGTTGCACGGGATCGCAAACCATTTATCATTTTATCATTTTAAAAAATTTAAACAATGAGTTTAATTAATACGAGATTGCTCAATTTTAGAGCAGAAAGCCCTGTTGACAAATGGGAAACCCGTGCATCAAATTATGGGTTTTTAGATTTATTCCAGGCACAAACAAATTCAGGAACAGGAATAATCACACAAGAATTGAAAGACAAAGCAATTGCTGCTGTTGGTTCAAGTCTTGAAATTCCTGTCATTGATAAGGAAGGTTTCACAATTCAAAATGTAACACAACCAGTTACAATTGCAGGTGATCCTTCTACTTCTCAATTATATGCGGTGACTTTCATCAATTATTACTTTGGTTTTAGAATGTTTCCTGCTGCACACATGAACAATGAAATCAGTTTGCAACGTGAATTCAACAGAAAGCTTCAAGGGTATATCTATTCAATGCTTTCTTCTTTAGATCAAGCAGCAGCAGCAGCACTTGAAGCTGACAAAACGCAAGTTTTAGCTGATGATCTTGGAGGGCGTTACACCTTGACAGCAAATGTTGTTGTTGCACCTTTAGCTGAAGAAGGTGCTGTTGTTGGTGATGTCAATCCATTGTTCACAGGAAATGATTACATGGGGCCAATTCACATGGTAGGAAATCCTTCTTTTGAATCGCATGTTCGAAATAAATTACTGGAACAGGGTCAATATAATACTGCTGATAAAACTTATCAGTATGCTGACAAGACCTTTCACTTCAGTAATAATCTAGCAAATGGTGTTGGTCACAAAGCAACGTTTTTTGCTGTTCAAGGTGATGCTGTTGGAATGGTTCAACAATTTTCACCTGATGCGATTCTTGGACATTCAACGCATAATCATGCGTGGGATTTAGATGTGTTACCAATTGCAAACCTTCCTATTGGTGTATATCAATATGATGACGCAATTAATGGTGCAACTTTGAATGGTGCTGCTTCAGCACACTTGACAGCTACAAAAATGGAAGCATACGGTTTTCATACTGCTGTTGCTTTCATTACACCATACAATTCAGATCCAACAACTATTGCTTCTTCAATTATGAAAGTTGCAATTGCTACGACATAGAAAATGAAGTCGCTTTAATTGGTTTTTGAGGTTAAACGAAAAGGGGCGCAAAATGAAAATTGCGTTCCTTTTCTAAATTATAGAATATGTATAATGTAAATGAAATAAAAGCTGAATTTATTGGTCTTGTTGGATGGTTGCAAAACGATTATTCAGATGGGTTTCAATTGACAGATTTGACAACTTCTGATTCAGGTCTTTTTTTTAATGATGTTCACCCAGTTTTGACAACTGAAAATCTTGCTTCAGTTTGTCCTGAATTTGATCAGCTTCACCCAAATGATGTTGCTGCAAGAAATGCAGCTTTCACAGCATGGTTAAGACAAAGGACTGAAGCAGGAATCATTGAAGGTCTTGAATCTTGGAATGTTGAAAAGTCAGCACTTGGAACTTCAAAAAACCTGTTGTCAAATTCAGACTTGTTTTCAACAACAGGAAATTTCACAGATCTTGAAACGTCAACAGGCAAAATTGTTGGTTTTGAAATTAGTCCTTCGAAGTCAAACAGCTTGACATTGAACGTCAAAAAAATCAAGGTTCAGTTTGATACAAATCAAAACATTGGAATACACCTTTTTAAATCAGGTCAAAAAGCACCAGTTGGATCAGTTACAGTTGCATACATTGGATCAGGATCAGTTCAAGAAGTGCCTGTTTCCTGGTCACTATCAGGAAGTGGTTCATATTTCATTGGTTATGATCAAAACCTTGTTTCAGGTTCAGCAATCAACGGGGTAAAAGATTATAATTATCAAGCTTCAGGACTTACTTCTTTTCCTTCAGGGCGCTATTTCAAAGCAACTGCTTTCAATGCAGGTGTTGCTGATGCTTCTGAACTTTGGGATCTGAAAGAAAATCAATATACAGTTTCAACAAATTATGGTTTGAACCTGTCACTTTCTGTTGAATGTGATTATACAAGTTTTTTGATTGAACAAAAAGTTCAGTTTAGAAATGTAATTCGTTTAGCTGTTGCGATTAATTTAATGCGGTCAATTGCTTTTAATCCTGAATCAAGGGTCAACAGGAATGAAGCAAATATCACACGTTCTGAAATGCTTTATGAAATCAATGGTGATACACAAGGAAGAAATTCTTCAACTGTTCATGGTCGATTCATGAAAGCAATTCAAGCAATTCAATTTGATTCTTCAAACATTGATTCAATTTGTTTACCATGCAGAAAAAAATCAGTTCGTTTTCGTTCATTGGGGCCTTCTTGATTGCAGCACTTGCTGTTGGTTGGTTTCTTGCAGGTTGTGAAATGTTTTCATATTTGACCGTTTTGTTGGTTTATTTATTCCTGAAAAAAATTATTTCAAATGTCAGAACTAGCAACACGAATTGAAGACTTGAAAAAACTTGATTCATCTATTGATCAGATTGTAATTGACTTGATCAAAGACAATGAAAAACTTGTCATCAAAATGAATCTTGCAAATTTGAATTCAGGGATCAATAATAAATCTGAAAAGCTTGTTCCACCTTACAGACCTTCAACAGTCAAACGAAAAAAAAGAAAAGGTCAACCATTTAATAGGGTAACTTTGAAAGACGAAGGTGATTTTCACGAAGGGTTTTTTGTTGAATATGGTGAAGATGAATTTTCTTTACAAGGTGATGACCCAAAAACAAGATACTTGATTCGTAAATATGGAAATGATATTTTTGGACTGACTGAAGAAAATATTGACGAATTGAAAAACAAGATCAGGGAACGATTAACTGAAGAAATCAAAAAAAGAATATTGAAATGATGAATCCACAAATTGCAGTTTTGAAAGAACCAACAGGGATTGATTACGTACTCCAAGAAGTACAAATCATTCTTGCAACAAGGTTGACATGGTTGACCTATGTCTTTGGGAAAGCTGAAAGGAAGGTTGAAATGAATGACAACAAGAAGGTTGTCTTTCCTGCTGTTTATACTGGTGGAAAAGATTACTTAAAAGTTTTTCCTGATTCAAAAATTGGTTCATTCTGTTTCTTTGATTTTGAAGACGGTGAAGAACTGGACATGAATAGAACCAACGTTGATTGCATGTCAAAATTCAGCTTGATCTTTTTCTTCGACTTTAGAACAGTTTATCCTGATGACTGGCAGGAACGAAGTCTGCAACATGTTAAGCAGCAGGTCATTGAATTATTTAGATCAAGTACATTCCAATTTTCACAAATCAGAATCAACAAGATATTTGAACACGCCCCAAACATTTATAAAAATTATACTGACAAAGAAATTCAGAACCAATTCACAATGCGCCCGTTTGGAGGTTTCAGGGTTGAAGGAATAATCAAATACAAAGAAACTGAAGGTTGTTCTTCAATGGTTCTTCCTGCTGGAATTGGTGTGATGAAAATTGAAAATGATTTCATTCCAGTTTAACAAATAAATTATGAAAAACCTGCTGCTTCTTTTTGCTTTATTTTCTTTGACTTCTTGTGAAGTTCTTCAGTTAATTGACACAAATGATTATATCAAAGGAAACTTTGTTTTGATTCTGATCAATTGGGAAAATGAACACATCACTTGTGAAGTTGATGGAAAAGAAATTGCAATCAAACCTTCAAGAAGATTCAAGTTGATACTTCCTGAAGGTGAACATGAAATTGTTTTCAATGGCAAATCAAGCAAGTTCAACGGGAAAAATTTAGTGACTTATAAAAAGATACTTAAATGACAAAGCTTCAATTCAATGGTCATGTTTTAGACGTTCATGACAGCATTCAAGAATTACCAATAACAAGGTTTCAGTTGTACAACTTGAACATGTTGATTGATTCAGGCATTGGTTCAGATTTGAGTGCAACAAATAACCATATCAACAAAGCACTTCGTTTGATTGGATCAGATACCGATTCAGCAAGAACTGAATTGATCAACCTTCAGCAGAACTTGCAATTCATGATTTCAAAAACTTCACCTGAAATGAATTCTTTTGTTGTATTAATCGACAAAATAAACGGGCGCAAAATAGTTGAAGAAGATTTGACTGAAGAAGGGATCAAAGAAATAATTGCAGAACTAGGAAGAAAAAGGTTTTCTTATGCAAATATGAAAGCAGCTTTGACCAGGATAAAAAAAAAGCTTGATTTAGAATTTGAAATGTTTTTTCCTGAATTAACCGATTCAGCAACGGCAAAAGAATTTTATTCACAGTTGAAAAGAAGAACGGTTTTAATCTTGGAATCAATAGGAAATGAATCACAACAGATTGCAGAACAGATTGCTGAAATTGATGAATACCTTTTTTCAAAAATCAAACCTTCAAGATTTGACGGTCAACAAGGTCTTGAAGTTCAGATGATAAAAAATTTTGAATCAACCTGTACTTTGTTAGAATTTCACAAGTTGTCTTTCAATCCAAAAAGTTTGTCAACACTTGCATTCCATGAAAAAATTATTGCATTAAAGAAGCTTTTAAAAAAGAAATAATCAATGGCAAATCCAATCAAGACTTCAGAATTTTATGAAGATACTGGTGAACTGAAAAAACTGATTGCTGAACTTCAGCAGGTTCAAGAAGAATTGAAAGCTTTACGTGAAGTTGAAGTTGCAAATGCAAATGCAATAAATAAGTCAATCAAAAAAGTCAATGCAACAACAACAAAACAACGTGAAACAATTGAAGCTTCAGCAAAGCAAGCTGATGAAATTGCAAAAAGATATAAGATTTACAATGAATCATTATCTGAAAATAGTAAAAAAATTGCAGCGCTTAAAAATGCACAACGTCAACTGAATCAAGTCAACAAACTAGAAGCAAAACTTCTTGCTTCAAAAGAAGGATCTTATAATAAACTTTCTGCTCAATATTCACTTAATAAAATTAGGTTGAATCAAATGTCAGAAGCAGAAAGGAAAGGAACAAAAGCGGGTAAGGAATTGGTAAAAGTTACTAATGACATTTATCAGGAAATGAAACAGCTTCAGGAAGAAACAGGAAAGACTTCTTTGAATGTTGGAAACTATCAAGAAGCAATTGAACAAGCTGACAGGGCTTCAGGTGGATTCATTGGAAGTATTAAGGCAATAGGAAAAAGCTTTAAAGCTTTGTTGCTGAATCCTGTTGCATTGTTTTTAACTGTCATTGTTGGGGCGCTTGCTGCTTTAGGAAATGCTTTTAAAAGTTCAGACAAAGGTGCAAGACTTCTTGAAAAAGGAACAGCTTTGGTTTCAGCAGGTTTCAATATTTTGGTTGACCTTTCAGTTGCTGTTGCTGAAGGAATTGAATTTGCTTTTGGTACTGTTGCAAATTCGAAAATTGGAAATTTTGCAGGTATTCTTGTTGGTAGGGTATTGACAGCATTGAAAGGAATAGTCAACACAGTTGGTTTTGTAGGTGAAGCTTTTCAAAATTTAATTGATGGTGAATTCAAGAAGGCAACAGAATCAGCTATAAATGCAGGGAAATCAATAGGTCAGGCATTTTCAGGAATCGAATTGACAGAAAATTCAGAACTTGTCAAAGGACTTGAAAAGATAGTTGAAAAAACAACTGAAGCAACTTCAGCAACACTTGCTTTGAATGCTGCAAGATTATCAACAGCAAGATCAAACAGGGAATTGACAAAATCAGTTGAAAACCTGACTACAAAAGAAGCGCTTCTTCGAACGTTTGCAGATGACACAACTAAATCATTCAAGGAACGTGAAACAGCAGCAGAAAACGCAAGAAAAGCACTTGAAGCAAGAAGTTCAAAAGAAATTCAGATTGCAAAAAATAACCTTTCATTAATCAATCAAGAAATTGATCTTCGAAGGTCAAGCAAACTTGATGTTGAAGCGCTTCTTGATCAACAGCTTTCATCATATTCAGCTTTGAAAGCTGCTGAACGTGAATTCACACTTGCAGTCAGGGACAATGAAAGAACAAGGGACGAATTGAAACAAGACAGACTTGAACGAGATCTTGATATTTTGCTTGACATTTTTGACAATCAGAAAACGATCAATGAAAAACTGATTGCTGATGATGAATTGACATTCACAAAAAGAAAAGCAATTCTTGATGAAACAAATGAATTATCTGATTCATCATTTGCAAAACAAATTGAAACGATTCAAAAATTTACAGGTGTTGCAATTGATGCAAATGAATTGATTGCTGAATCTGATGCAATAGTTTTAAATCAAAAAATCAGAAACCTTGGATTGTCAGAAATAATTGAAGGAAGATTGATTGAAATTATAAGAGATAGGAAAAGCGCAAATCAAGAACTTGCTGATTCTGAATCAGATCTGAACAAAGCAATCAAAAAGAATGAAGAAGATCAATTGAAATTTCGAACATCATTAATTTCAAAAGCGAAAAAAGCCTATGAAGATTTTCAAAAAGCAAGATATGAAGGTTCACTTGAAACATTTGATCAACAGCAAGCACTTGCAAAATCTGAATTCGATTTGCAAAAAAGTACTGAAGAAGAAAAAACACGGTTTGCACTTAATGCTGAAAAAGAAAGAATTCAAAAGTTAATTGACTTAAACAAAATATCAACTGAAAAGCTTTCAGATGTTCAGCTTGAAACCTTCAAAAATCAGATCAAGAAGATTGATCAGGAACTTGACAAGGTAGGGCAAAGACAGGTCAATGACATCTATGATTTGTTTGGCTTCAATTTGACAGATGAAAAGAAAACAGCTTTGACTGAATCTTTGTCATTTGTGAAAGAACAGTTTTCTGATTTGGCAAACACAAGGGTTGAATTGTCAAATCAAAATGTTGATACGGCAAACACAGAAGTTGCAGCTTCACAAAGACAGCTTGACATTGAAATTGCAAATAGACAAGCAGGTCTTGCTGATAAGGTTGAAACAGCACAGAAAGAACTTGCTGCTGCAAAGAAGAATCAAGAAGACGCAATCAAAGAACAACAGAAAGCGCAACGGGCCCAACAAAGAATTCAGACAATTGAACAGTCTGTCAACATGGTCACAGCAGCTTCAAACATTTGGAAAAGTTTAGGTTTCCCTTTGGCAATTCCTGCAATTGGTTTGATGTTTGGTTCTTTCATTGCTGCAAAAGTCAAAGCAAATCAATTATCGAAAAAAGAGTTTTCAGAAGGTGGTCTTGAAATTATTGGTGGTGGTTCACATGCTTCAGGAAATGACACATACCTTGGATTTCAATCAGAAGGAAAAGCTGCTTTTGGTGAAAAAGGTGAAGCGCATATCATTTTGCCAAAAGGAAAAACTTCAAAGTATAAATCAATTCTTCCTTCATTGGTTGACAGTCTTCAGAAGGGAACATTTGAAAAGAATTATATGTCAATGAATGCTTCACATGTTTCAGATAGTCCAAATGTTTACATTCAATCTGAATCTTCAACTGCTGCAACAGATACTTCAAAAATGGAAGATGATCTTTCAGCAATCAGAAGAAACGGCGAAAGGTCATATACTACAAATGGAAAAGGTCAAACTGTTGAACGTTACAAAAACATAACTAGAACATATGTGTAAAAATATTTACAGGTTTAGATTAGGGGAATTTTTCACATTGACAGAAGTCAATCCTTATTATGATGCAAATCTTGACAAGGAATTTAATATTGAACCAAATCAAAAGTTCTTCAGGGAAACATTAACGGGAAAATTAACCTTCGTTGGTGCTGATTTTCATCTTGTAAATGACAAACCTTTTGCCCATCAATACAGAATTCAGATTGACAAACTTCTTGAAGATGGATCTTATCAAGATGAATGGTTTGTTGGGGAATTTACAAAAACTGATTTTTCCCTTGTTGACCTTGATCAAGAAATAATTGAAGTCACACCAAAACCAAAGGACAAATACAAAAACATTGTTGATTCACTTGACAAGGAATTTGATTTGATTGAACTTTCACCTGATGTCAGTCAAGTCAAAATTGCACTTCAACCTTTAATTCAAATTTATACAGCTTTGTCAGGTGTAGTCACAAACATTTTGTCAGGCATTCAATTTGAAACACCAGTTTCAACACCAACATTGAATTTCACGCAATTAACCAATGACTTTAAATTTGAATTGAATAAAACTTTGGTCTTTGTTCCTGGTGAAGCTTCACTTTTAACACCTGATGTTTCAGGCGAATATCAAGAAAACATTTATGCAAGCAATGACAATCAATTTCAGTTGGTCACAATTGGTTTTGCTGATGTTGCTTTCCCTTTGCAAACAGATGATCCTGATGGACTTGCTGAATCAAATTTTGTTGTTCCTGCTTCGACATTGACAGACGAAGATTTTCTTTCAATATGGTCAACAGGTGGAAAAAACTTTGAATACATAGGAACACAAATGATTTCAGGTGTTCCAAATTTAGGTTTCAGGGGTTTAGATGGTGACACAGCAGCAGCAACAGGAACATTGACACATGTTTCAGGGGCAACAAATACAGCCGATTTAATTTATACTAATTATGATAATACTTTTGTAGTTCAACGTTGGGGAATGTTTCACGCAGTACCACCTTCAGGCCCTTCACAGTATTTGTTTTTAGCACCAATGCAAGAAGGTCTTGCTTTTCAGAATGATGGTTTTTCAACTTTCAAAAGGTCAGCTTTGTTTTCACCAATCAACGGGTCAACAGGATCATTCAAAGTTTTTGTTGAAACATTATATACAAGGGTTTTGACAAATGCAGCTTCGTTTGATGGAAATGCAACTTTTGACATTCCTGAAGAAGATATTATTTCAAGTCATGGAAGATATTCAAAAGTTGTTGGTTTGGATTATTTAGGTTATCAACTTGCAGATGATAATCAATTGACTTCTGATAAGTATGGAAGATTTTCAGAAGATGCTGCAAATTATGCTGATCAATATTTCATCAAACCAACTGTTGTTACAACAGGTCAAATGATTCCCTTGCAGCTTTCAGAATGGTCTGAAGCAAGTCTTTGGATTTTATACACTCCAACACTTCAAGCACTTCAAGCTTCAGGTAATGAAATATATACTTTAAATCATGCTTACAGATTGTCAAGTGTTGTGAAATCTTTCCTTCGTGAAATAGATCCATCTTTGACACATGAAGAAGATGTTGATCATTCTGAATTCTTTTATTCTGTCAATGCAATCAGAAGTATTTTAACTGTTCCTTTGATTTCACCAAAATCAAATTTGATTTCAGGCAATTATGACAAACCTGCAAGAAAAGCAAAGATCAGATTTGCAGATATAACAAATCTTTTACGTGATTTTTATCAGGTGTATTTTTACATCACTTCAGATAACAAGTTCAAACTTGAAGCTGTTGATTTCTTTGACAGGGGTTTGACATACACAGGGCAAAACATCAATACTGACTTGACAACACTTCTTGAAGCGAAAACAAAAAAAGCTTGGTCATACAAAGACAGAAAATTCACCTACTTAAAAACAGAACTTCCTGAACTGATCAAGCATTCTTGGATGGATTCAGTCAGTCAACCATTCGAAGGAACATCAATAAAGATGCTTTCACCATATGTTGACAAAGGGAATTTTGATGAAAGAAGTATGTCAAGATTCACTTCAGATGTTGATTATATTCATGCACAATCAGGAAGTATTTCAACAGATGGTTTTGCCTTCTTTGAAGCTGTTCTTGTTGACAATGAACTTGAACTTCCTTTTCTTGCATTGACTGTTGATAGTGATGATTATACTTTACAAAATGGGTACGCTTCAATGTTTTTTGCTCACTTGAAATATTGGCTTTTTGATTTACCTGCAAATGATGTAAATTTGAACTATGAAGATAAAACTGCAACAACTATCAAGAAGACCAAAATTCAGGAAATTGAGTATCCTTCAACTGAAGATTTAGATCCTTTGAAGTTGCTTATTTCATCACTTGGAACAGGATCAATTTCAAAGATGACAATCAATTTGTCAACAGGGTCTGTCAAAATAAATTTGAAACATGTCACAGAATAACAATCTTTCAATTCTTCCTTTTTATGATTCAAGGTCAAAACAAAATCATTTGAAGTGGTGGGCCTATGACAAGGTTTTTGCATTGATAACTGAATTGGACACATTGCCAACATTCCAAATTCAAAAAAAAGTTGGTGGTCACCCTGTCACTTCTTTAGTTCTGGTTGACTTCAACACAGAAGTTGAAACTGACATTCTTTCTTTGGCAACAACAGCAGGTTTGATTGTCACTTCATTTGATGACTATGACCTTGTGATTTATCCTTCAACTGTTCCGTTGGGGATTCCAAATATCAAACCAGGTCATTATTTTCTTAGAATTGGTTATTCAGGATTGACATTATATTCTGAAGTTTTCAACATGTCAGATGATGTTTCAGATTTCATCAAATTAGAGTATTATAATAATAGTAAATTTTGTTACGCAGGGGGACATATTGAATATACTTTTCCTTATAAAAACAGGATTTACATTCCTTCAGATATTGCAAAACCTTTGTATGAATATGAAGAAAAAGTGATCAAAAGAGAAGGGTATAATTTTGCACTTCAACAGGTCAGTTTTAAGTTGTCAAGATTTTCAATGTTTGCACCTGAATATTTAATTGATGCAATCAGATCGATCAGAATGCACGATCATTGTATAATTCAATATGCAGGTTATGAATATGATGTTGATGAAATGTTGATGAATTCACCAAAATGGCTTGAACAAGGTGACATTGCTGAAGTTGAAATTGAATTCAAGACAGACACAATTGTTGTTGCAAATGCAAAAGGTTCTTCTGATGTAACTTATGAAGCAGACCCTGGAAGTTGTATTTTAACAAATCATAATTGTGTTGCACTCATAATAAAAGATTCAACTGAATACAATAATTTTGAATACAATCCTTCAGACGGTGGTGCAGCAATTCCTTTTGCAAGTGGTGAATCTGTATTGATTCATGATACTGTTGCAGGAAGAATTGAATTGTTTGATTTTACTACTTTGCCTAATTCATACGAACAACAAAACCTTCTTCCTTTTGAAGTTGCTTTTGATGCAAACAATGATAAATATTATTTTGCACCTTCAAATGAAACTGACAATGTTTCAGAACCATTCATTACAAGTGTTACAAATTTAGGTTCAGACGGTCTTGTTTTTGGTGAAGCTTTTGAAAATACTGTTGTTGAAATTTGGGTTCGTTATACCGATCAAAACAACATCATGCAAGAAGAAAAAAGAGGTCAAGCACTTTCTTCAATTTTAATGTCAACAGGCGTTCCTTTTATTTATGATGGATCTGTCACACAAGTAAAATTGAAAATCAATTCAGCACTTTGTTCTTTGTTTTCAGAATCACCTTGGTTCATCCTTATTCCTGCAATAGCTTCAGGGATTGGTTTGATGGGTATAGAATACAATTTTATAATAGGTTAAAAAAAAATATTATGGCAATCCAATCAGATGCAAGTCTAAAAACATATTTTGAAACAGGGGACGTTCCAACGCAACAGGAATTTGAACATTTCATTGACAGCAAGTATTCAAAATTTCACGGTCTTGGAACTGAAGCTGCTGTCACAAATGAAATTGAAATCATTATTCCTGAAAAAAGGATCTTATCAAGATTGATTGTGTGGGCAATAGAAAATGCTGTCATCAATTTAGGTGACACACTAGGAACAAAGGAACACCTGGAAGATGAACCTTTGACAGCAAACGTTCCTAGAATTTTTGATATTGATCCAATTTTTGCTTTGACACAAAAATCTGTTTTTCTTGAATTTGACGATGGTCAAGGAACACCTTCAGGAAATGTCATTTATTATATTCAGTAACAAATTAAAATTTCAGATAATGAAAAAGTTATTTTTATTTATTGCAATTCTTCTTTTTGCAATTCAAGGTTTCAGTCAATCAAAACTGAAACGTGACATTATGGAAGCAAAGCAAACATTAATTGTCAATGGTTATTCCATTGAAGGAATTTCAAATGATTCAATTATTGCGGTTGCAGATTCTTTGCAGTTGGTCACACAGTATGCAATGAAAAAATATATTGATGCAAATGGTGGGGGTGGTTTTATTCCTGATGGTGTTACAATTCTTCCTGATGGAACACTTGACACAATTAACTATGTAGCAACAAAAACGGATTTATTGAATGTTAGTGTTGATACTGTAAATGAAATCTCAACAAAGTATGATATTACAAAGCAATTAAAATACTTTTCTAATATTGCAGCAATTTCAACAACTTTAGAACTAGGGGAACGGATTAAAATTGAAGATAATGGTGCAGTATATTTTATACAAAATACAACGGTTGCAGGTTACAACGGTGGACTTGCTGATGGTGTTGCCGTTATTGATTTGGGAGGCTCAAAATATGCAGTACTTCAACCAAATGGGGATGAAATTAATATGTCGTGGTTTACTGGGACTGATTACGAAAAACTGGATACAGCATCGTTATATTGTTCTTCAAATGATGCTTATAATTATGTTCTGATTGATTATGATACTATAACATTAGATGATCATAGCTTACCACTTAGGAAAGGTTGTATTATTACAGGAACAAACGGAACGGGGGGGACACTAAACGGAATAGGGGGAACGGTTATAATTTCAGATTTTAATGATATTACAAAACCTACTTTTGTGACAGATAGTTTATATGTTGCCTCGTATCATAGTTTTACAGGAATCAAGGATTTAAAAATTGAAGCGGTATCTAATGCGCTTTGTGGAATTAGGTTAATTAATCCTGAAAGGAATGTAATTGAAAACATCGAAATAAACGGGAATGCAACAAACCGATACTTTAAAGACGGTTTTATAATGTCAGGTTCCATTCACCAATCAATAAAAGGTTTGACTATTTTAGGATGTGCTGAAGTTGCATTTCATACGGTTTATTACAACTTAATAGGTACTACCACAAACTTGGACGACTGTTGGTTTAAAGCGAGTAATATAGGAATGAAATTAGATAGTAATAGTATGAACCTAGTCTTAAAAGAAAACACAATTGAGTTAATAGATAGTAGTTCAATCATTGCAGAAAATAACGGAATTACGGTAAGTGGGAAATTACATATAGAGGACGCTTCACAAAATGGTAATTCGAATGTTATTCAATTGGGGTTAATGAATCCAACAGGTGCAATTACAAATAGCTCCTATTTCGATGGTTTACGATTAAGCCAAAATCCATCAAATACGGCTGCCATGATTTACGCTGACAAGGTTTCAACTTTATCATTTATGAATGCAATTTTTAGGAGTGGTTTAACGACTTTGGATGTGACTGATAATATTAATTCAATATCATTTGAAAACTGTATTGAAAGGGGAGTAACAAATACTGCGTATGATTTTGTAGGGATGCCAACCGATAGCACAAAAATAACTATGATTAATTGTACAGAGGGTGTAACAAGTCCACCAAAAACATTTTTCGGATCAAGTGAGTTTGGGACGGGTAATTTATTATTAAGTGGGACAGGTGATTATATTTCAAAATATAATTCAACAGGGGACAATATAGAAGATTCAGAAATATATCAACTTGGGGCAAAGATAGGGATAGGATTAACTGACCCCGTTTCACTTTTACAATTTTATGAACCAACAGGGGCAGAGGTCGGTATTCGTTTTGGTAATGTCACAACAGGGAAAACGGCAAGTGATGGGGCCTATTTTGGTATTGACGGAGGGGAAGATTTAGTAATCATTAACGAAGAAGCAAATAGATTAAGTTTAGGTACTAGCGGATTATCGAGGGTGGTAATAACATCAGGTGGAAACGTAGGTTTTGGAACTGGAAACGCAAATTATAACACTCAAATTTTCAAAGCGGGCTCGGCTGCAATTTTATCACAATTCACAAACGGAACAACGGGGGCAAATTCAGCAGACGGGTTTTTAGTGGGTATTGATTCGGGAGAAAACGGGTACTTATGGAATCAAGAAAATAATGATATAATATTTGGAGTTAATAATTTAGAGAAAGTACGGGTTTTTTCAGATGGAACACTTCGTTTTTCAGATTACGGAAGCGGAACAGTAACAGGCACAGCAACAAGGTATTTGGCAGTTGAATTGGACGGTGATGTTATTGAAGTGGATGCACCAACAAGCGACAATCTATATAATACAGATGGAACACTAACAGCAAACAGAACCATCACATCAACAGGACAAAGTTTGACCTATTCCGCAATAGATGGAAATGATATTAATGTTACAACTTTTGCTGACAATGGCATTGACTTTGGATTGACAGACACGGGAACGGGGGCGATAGGAAGTTATTCTTTCAAGCCGGAACATTTCAAATCAACTTCAGCGCCTGTAATTATTGTAAGTGATGTTTCAGATCAGTTAATCATTTCAGATAATGAAACAGATGCAACAACAAAAAACGCAACTGTTTCTGGTGGTCATTATACCAATAGTGAAGAACCTTTAACTTTTCTATATTCACAATCTTCAAGCGCTGCAAATTCAATTCGTTTTGGAGGGGGTACAAGTTCAGGAAACGCTGCAACAGTTTTAGATTTTCATACAGCAGCAAACAACACAACTGTAACAGGAACACGAAGGGTCAGGATTGATTCAGAAGGAAGGACTTCTTTTGGATTGTTTTCAACACCAACTGCTGTTGTCAACATCAAAGGAACAGGAACAGCTTCTTCAACAAGTTCTTTTGAAATAAGTGATTCAGCAAATGCAACGAAGTTTGAAATCAAAGACAATGGTGAAGTTGTGATTTATTCTGATATGGTCATTGATGATGCAAACAATGTCAGAATTGTTTCAGGATCAGGTTCACCTGAATCAGTTGTGACAGCAGGAATTGGTTCAACGTATCACAGAACAGACGGTTCAACAGGAACTTCTTTTTATGTGAAGGAATCAGGAACAGGTTCAACAGGTTGGATTGCAAAATAATAAATTGATAACCTAAGATAATTTATATATTTTTACATGTGTTTAGAATCTAAATTAACTACCTATTTTTTAAACGCAGATAAAAATATTTTTCCATGAACGAATTTTCAAATTTTATCAAAGATTTTTGGGTTGCTATTTTACCAGTACTTTCAGCGATTGCAATTTCAGTCAGATGGTTTTTAGAAAGGAAAGACAAGAACAGGAAAATCAAAGTTGAAGATGAAGCTGCTTTGAAAGAATATCAAGAAAATGAAGAACTGAACAAAGTGAAGATTGAAAACGAACTTCAATCTTCAACAGAACTTTTAATTGATCAACTTGAAAACCTGAAGAAGAAGATTGTCATTTCTTTTACTAATGAAATCAGGATTGCAGAATCCAATGCAGAAAAATCAAGATTCATTATGATGCTTCAAAAACATTGTCCTGAATGCTACGAAGAAGTAAAAGAGAAAATCAAATATCTTGATACAAAATCAAAAGAATGAATTCATCAGAAAAAGTTTTACATTCAATAAGAAAAATCAAATTGGAACTTGAACAAATAAGTCATGTATTTGATATTCATTTTGAAAAGAATGTAACATGGAAACAAGTTTTTGAAACGTGGAATGAAAATGAT
>Ga0208134_1000143_pt1 | contig 42825 bp, 52 predicted proteins | sample VirMetDEL_Mar_31_FD_184515 | JGI IMG/M metagenome (GOLD analysis project Ga0208134, IMG submission 184515) | Aqueous microbial communities from the Delaware River and Bay under freshwater to marine salinity gradient to study organic matter... | ecosystem: Environmental > Aquatic > Marine >...
GTAAGGGCATGAGAATCTTACAAGCGTTTCAATGCATAGGAATGTATTTTCATTCAAGCGTGGGACACATAGGGGCATATATACGCATAAGGGCATAATCTAGATGTAAACTTTAGATTTAGATTTCCCTATATATGCATACGCATTATGCAGGCGTGTGCGTGCATGAGGGGGGATTTAACCTGGCACCCCCCTATATATAGTACGTAAGTCCTTAGAAATTATGTGGTAATTTGTACTAGGTGAATAGTGGCGTAGCAGGTATATTACACGACAAGGAAGGTATAGTTGTGAAACTACACCACCGTTCACTATGTCCTACTTTAACAGTAATGGGAAAGAAAGACAACTCTTTAAAAGTTGTTTTTAAAGGAGTAGTGTTTCTTTATGTGTATGTCTTGTAGGGCGTTAGCGGACATGTGTGTGTAAATTTTTTGAAATTTTAATAAATTGTAATCCTTGGGTACTAGACTTGTGGTAATCCCAGTCCTTACTTAGTTGTAAGTATCTAGCTTTCAGCCGTCCGATAGCTCCTTTACCTGTAAATACCTTATTAAAATATGTTTGTAGGTTAACTATAACAGTAAAGTTTATATATGCAAGAATGGTGAAATCTTGGTTAAATGTGTCTAACATTATTTAGATGAGCAAGTTCGTAACAATTTGTAAGAGTTGCAAAAGAGAACTAGAAATTAGTGATAAACATAAGAAATGTGTTAATCTAGGTTGTACAGAGTACAATAAGAAACTAAGGAGATATGATGCCAATAGGCAAAAAAGGCAAGAAGAAAAAATACAGTGCAAAGAAGAAGACTAAACGAGGCATGTATTAAAAATGAAGGTGTATACAAAAGCAGGTAAAGAGTATAAAGGAGCTCATCATAAGATGCCTAACGGTCAGATTCATTCTGGCAAGAAACATACTAAAAATAGTAAACGACTATATAAAAAGAAACCTAAAAAGTAATGGCTATTGAATATAGAGGTGAGAAGTTTTCAGGGTACAATAAACCTAAGAGAACTCCTAAAGCTAGTAAGTCACATGCAGTCCTAGCTAAAGAAGGTGACAAAATTAAACTCATTAGATTTGGTCAACAAGGTGTATCTGGTGCTGGTAAGAAGACTGATGCGAAGTCTAAAGCAAGACGAAAGTCTTTTAAAGCACGACACGCTAAGAATATTAAAAAAGGTAAGATGTCTGCAGCTTACTGGGCAAATAAGGTAAAGTGGTAATATGGCAAAAGTAAGTTGGATGTGGGGTGGCAAGCGTCACTACGGTACTTTAATAAGAGAAACTAAAACACATAAATATGCTAGAACAGTTAATGGCAAAGTAAAAAAAATAAAGAAAAAATAATGGCAAAAATAAAACAACAAAAAAATATTTTTGTAAAACCTGAAGATTTAAAATTATGGGCAATGGAGTTATCTGCAGCATGCGGTAGCCCTATAATAGATAAAAAACCTAACACATCTAAGATAGATACTCTTATAGAAAAATTCGTAGATGATTATAACTACAACATGATAGTTATGGTAGAAGAAGCAAACAAATTAGCTGAAGAAGAATAATGCCAAATTTAGTTTGCGTTTCTCCTGAATGTACAAATTCATTATCAAAAGGTAAAAGAAAATATTGTTCTGATACATGCAAGTGGAGAGAACAAAAAAGAGTACATAGAGCAGACAAACTTAATCGTGAATATAAACCTGAAGAAAAATCAATTAACAAAACACAAGTAGCTACAACTAGAAGAGGTGCGTTGTATGACAAATTTGTAGAAGAAGGTTATGCACTAGATTTAATTAATAACAATATGAAACGTAAAGAGATAGCAGAGTTGTTAGGTTGCACACCAGCACACATTTCTAGATTACTAGGTGCTTATCAAGAAGATATACAACAGGCAGCAGCAACACAAAGCTGGGAGAAATCAGAAGCTACCTTACAAGCAGAAAAAGACTTTCAAGATTTTAGAGATATGTATTTCCAAACAGAGAAAGGTGAACTGTTTGAGACAGCAGATTTTCACAAAGTGTGGATAGACTCAATTATAAAAGCTATTGACACAGGTGGACAACAAATGATTCTCTCTCCACCTAGACATGGCAAGACAGAACTTCTTATACATTTTGTAGTTTGGCTTATATGCACAAACCCTAATATGAGAATTATGTGGGTAGGTGGTAACGAGGACATAGCTAAAAACTCTGTATCATCAATTATGGATACATTAGATAACAATGATAAACTTAAAGAAGCCTATTGTGGACCAGGTGGTAATTTTAAACCAGCTAACAGAACAGGTAAGTCTTGGTCACAAAATCAATTTACTGTTGCTACTAGAACTATACCTGGTATCAAGTCACCTACAATGATAGGTATTGGACGAGGTGGTAAGATTTTATCAAGAGACTGTGACATAATTATTGCAGATGACATTGAAGACCACAGCTCTACTATGCAACCTAAGTCAAGAGAAAATACAAAACAATGGTGGACGACTACATTAGGTTCAAGAAAAGAAGAACATACAGCTATGGTTCTTATTGGCTCTAGACAACACCCTGAAGATTTATATTCTGCTTTGTTAAACAACAATGCATGGGAAACAATAGTAGAAGAGGCACATGACAGCATGTGTTCTCTAGCAGAGTTTGACGAAGAGAAACATGTTGACTGTATGTTGTGGAGTAGTTTTAGAACTTTTAAATGGTTAATGAATAGAAAAAATGACGCACTTACTACAGGTGGGTTAAAAAACTTTGAGATGGTTTATCTGAATAAAGCTATGGCAGAAGGACTAAATATATTTAATCCAGAGATTATAGAAAAATGTTACGACACATCAATACCACTAGGTTACATTCCACAAGGTAGTTACCTAGTTGCTGGACTTGACCCTGCTGCAACAGGCTATCAAGCAGGATTCTTATGGGCAGTAGAAACAGAAGATAACAAACCTAAGTTAACATTGGTTGATTTAGAAAACCACCAAGGTGGTGGTCTAGATGAAGCATTGGAACTTATTAAGAAATGGTATGACAGATATGGTTGTTATCACTGGGTTATAGAAGAGAACGGATTTCAAAAAGCAATTAGACAAGATGATAGAATTAAAAAATTTGCTGCTTCACAAGGTATTAAGTTAGAAGGACATGAAACACATAAAAACAAGTGGGACCAAAAGTTTGGTGTAACATCATTAGCACCTATGTTTCAAGAAGGTATTATTACTTTGCCATTTGGAGATGATGAAGCTATATCTAAATCAATACTTTATACTAAACAATTAACATACTTTGCCTCTAAAGGACAGGGTACTAGTAGGGCAATTGCATCAGATGTAGTGATGGCTTCTTGGTTTCCTATGAAAACTGTAAGAACTTTAACAAGATTAACTTATGAAGATATGTCCTATGATTACTCACCAAGTTACGATAAGTATGATACCATGGACTGGAACGAAATACCCTGGAGATAAATGACACCTGACCAAATTTTAGACAGAGCAGTACATTTAAGGAATATGCACAGAGATGCATTACCTGACAGGCACAGATTTAAAAGCATTCTTAATGGTGGTGAAGAGGGAATAGCAGAATTACTGGGTACTGAAAATGTAGATAGTGGGACTTTACCTGCACCTAACTTAATGTTATCTGCTTTAGATAGATTAGCACAAAAGATTGGCAAAACCCCTTCGTTAGATGTACAGATAACTAATGCAAGAGACAGTAGTCGTAACAAAGCTAAAAAAGAAAAAATAGAAAGAATTGTTACTTCATACGACAATATGCAAAAACTTGATTTACAAATGCCACAAGTAGCAAGATGGCTACCTGGTTATGGATTTTGTGTATGGGTTATAACATCTAAGAAAGATGCTAACGGAAACATATATCCTTGTGCAGAACTAAGAAATCCTTATGATTGTTATCCTGGTTATCTAGGTAACATGCAAGAACCACAAGAGTTAGCTATTGTACAAACAGTTCCTCTTAAAGAATTATTGCAAATGTACCCAGAACTCAAAGGATGGTACAACGACACCAAAGAAAACGACAGACAAAACCAACCAGCAGCTTTATACGGATTAGGTAATAATGACGCTAGTTGGAGTAATTCAAGTGATGACGGAGATGTCATTGTAGAATATATGAATCCTGAAGGAACATATGTTATACACCCAGCTTCTAAGAAAATTGTAGATTTTATTCCAAATGTCCTTAAATCAGGACCTGCTTTTGTTGTTGCTAAAAGATTTAGTTTTGACAAGTTACAAGGTCAGTTTGACCAAGTAGTAGGTCTAATGGCAGCTATGGCAAAGATAAACATCTTGTCAGTTATAGCTATGGAAGATGCAGTTTTTACAGAAACAAATATTGTTGGTGAGATAGAATCAGGTAAATATAGAAAAGGAAGACATTCTATAAACTATTTAGCTCCTGGTTCACAAGTAGTTAAACCAGTTACTAACTTGCCGTATCAATTATTTGAGTCTGTAGGACGACTCGAAAGACAATTGCGAGTAGTAGCAGGTTATCCAGTTCAGGATGATGCAATCTCACCTAACTCATTTGTAACAGGTAGAGGTTTAGAAGAATTAGAATCTGGCGTTGGTGCTATGGTTACTGAATATCATACGATTTTAGAGTATGCTTTACAAGAAGTTGATTCCAAACGTCTTGAACTGGATGAGATTTTATTAGGTAATAAACGTAAACCTATGACAGGTACATACAAAGGAGCATCTTTTGCAGAGTTTTATACTCCAGATAGAGATATAGATACTAACTACAATACAAAAAGAAAATATGGTGCTATGGCTTCCTTTGATGCACCTAACAAAATAATTACAGGTCTACAGTTGTTACAAGCAGGAATCATAGATAAAGAAACAATGCAACAAGAAATGGACGGACTTGATAATATTGTACAAATTAACGAAAGAATAACAAAACAAAAGACAGAAGAAATATTATTTCAAATGTTATTGCAACAATCCCAACAGGGTGATACTAAAGCAATGATGGCTGTTGTAGAAATTTACAACAATCCTAAAGGCATTGGTAGCATATTAGAAAAATTCTTTTCAGCAGTAGGTGAAGAACCTTCTCCAGAAGAACAAGCTATGTTGCAACAAGCACAACAAGCACAAGCAGTACAACAGGGTGGACCTCCTAATCTAGGTGCATTGTTAGGTGGTGGGTAATGGAGAATGATTACTTGCAATTTGCTGAAATAGTAGCAAGAAACTTTCCAGAATATACTCCACCAGCAGAAACAGAAATAAACGAAACACCAATTAGTCATATTACTTTAGCGTACATACCTGGAGTAGGCAGACTAGATATGTTGATTATTCCAGAAGGAGATGAATTTTATGGGTAGAGGAGTTAAAGGTAAGTATAAAGCCGAAAACTTTAAAGGTGAAGCTACAGAGTTAGCTGATTTAGAAAATGCTGCAATGATGGCTGGTCAAGACACCAGAGTTGTTGAAACAGAAGTTGCACCACAAGCTATAGGACCTAACCCAGGTGCTATACAAGATGTAACTAGGTTTACAGATAGACCTTTTGAATCACAAGAAACACTTGCACAGCAACCAATGATGTCAGGTATGGACCCTGATATGATATTGCAAGGCATGTATCAAGTTTTACCTAGTAAAGAAATAGCAGCTTTAATGAAATTCAATCGTTAGGAGTTCTAATGGCAGAAATTAGATGGTGGTGGCAACCTCCTCACACAGAGAATTTAGAAGAAGAAACTCAAAAAGAAAGATTTGTACAAGCTGAACAACTTGTTACTGCTTTAGAATCTAATCCTGGTATTGCTGCAAACCTCAAAGGACTTATTTCAGAAAACTTTTATCTACCTAAAGATATATTGATTGGTTCTGCTTTGATGGGACTTACTACAGAATCTCCAGAGTTAGCTCCTTTAGTAGAGCGTTGGTTAGATGTAGAAAAGACTTGGTGGGATAGAACTAAGAATGCAGGTAAAGGTGCTGTAAGAACCGCATTTGTTGGTTTTGATTCGTTTCAAGATGAGTTAGTAAAGAAACCTATGTTAGCTACACAAAAATATCTTAATGATAGAAAGCATGGTGACGGTCAAGGTTTTGTTGCAGCTGCATCTTCTTTATTATTTGACAAACAAGCACAGAGCGAATGGCAAAAGACTAGACAAATGTTAGGTCCTTCTGTTGGTAGAGATGCAATAAAGAAATCTCTTGCAGGTGAAAAGGTAAACCTAGGTGAAGGATTTTTTGGTAACTCTACATTAGCAGAGAATACTGATATATATAAAGAAATGGTTGGTAGAGGTGCTGACCCAGAAGAAGTAAAGAAGATAGTTCAGTCTTATTACGGTGAAGATATAACTAATCAAGAACAATCTAGAGACGAAGGACTAACTATACAATCTAAGAATGGTACGGTTAAATTAACACCTGCAGCCCCTATGTTTGCTAATGTACTAGAACCTGGTTCAAGGTCATACAATGTAGCAACAGGTATTGTTGATGGTGCATTTACATTGCTAGCTGACCCAACAATATTAGTTGGTGGTTATTTGTCAAAAGGTGGCAAGGTTACTAGGTCATTATCACAAGGTGATGTTTTAAAAGGTGCTGGAATAATAGACAAAGCTGTAAGAAAAACAGTACATGTTCCTTCTGCTATTGAGTATGTAACAAGAACTGCTGGAGGTAGAAAGATTGTTAATCAATTAGTCAAAGCAGATGATTATGGAACTATAAAAAGATTACTAGGTAAAAGAGGTAGTAGTGGTGCTGATGCTGTATTACATAGAAATATTAAACAAGCTAAGACAACTAAAGATGTAGAAGATTTATTAGTTGGTGCAATAGAAGCAGGAGAGATTACTAAGAAACTAAACCCAACATCTATGATATTCAGAGGCAAGGTGTCATCTAAATTAGGTGGTATGGTCGGTGGAGAACTAGGAGAAGCCGTAGGCTTGTCTGGGGCTATACGACAAAATTTAAATAACACTGCTGTAGGTAGATTGTTTGAAACATTTCCTGCACCAAAACTTTATGTCAATGACTTTAATCAGTCGTTTTTTGATTTACAAGATTGGATGAGATATGCGAGAGTAGATGATGCAATAGCAGAACCTGCTTTAGATAGAATAGCAGACCTAGCTCTTACACAAAAAGGTATAGATACCGTAGATAGAGCACAAGGTGTAAGAAACATGAATGACATTTTAGATATATGGAATGATGTACAAAAACATATTGGTGAAAAATTTGAAAATATAGGTTTGCCTAAAGAATTACAAAAAGGCATAAGCAAATGGATGGCAAGTATTGATGAAACTAGAATGTATTTTACAAACCAACTTGGAGAACTTGAATACTTTCCAGGTAGCAAGATAGAAGATTTACCTTTTGATACATATTTTTCTGAACAACTTACTGATGATGAGGCTTTAGGAATTGTATCTAAAGTATTAGCTAAGTACAAAAAATCAAATCAAGTAGATACTAATGAGCTAGATGGAATACTAAGTGACATTAAAGAGATAGCAGGAAATATTACTACACCAGAAGATAGAGCATTAGTAGAGTACGTTACAGGTGGATACTATGAAGGTGTTGAGAAAGCTGCATTAGACATAGCAGAAGAAATAGGTATACAAACAGGTGGTCGTGTGCCTTATGGTTTTAGAGGTAAGTCTGGTACTGATGTTTCACAAAGAATGAAAGAATTAGGTTTGACAGATATGTCAGATACAGATAAAGCTGCACAATTAAAAAACCTTTCTCTCGCTAGACAAAGTGCATTAGAAGAAGTAGGTGAAGAAGTTGCAAAGCTACCTAGAAGAATAAGACTTAAAACTAATACAAAGATACAAACACTTGATGGGTTAGAAAGTAAAACAAGAAACATAACAGAAAAAATTACTTCTTTAAAAACACAAGTTGATGAGATAAGTAAACAATATAAACCAAATTCAGAAAATGTTACAAAATATAAAAAAGAATTTCCTGGTACAACTACAGCAGAAGCTAAAGACGCAATTGCACAACAATTAGATGAAGCAGTTAAATCTACTAAAGATGAATTATCTAATGCCCTTACTGATAGAACAGCTATAGACAAACAAATAGGTGACTTGACAAATCAAGTTAATGATGTTGTCCCTGCCTTTAAAGGTTTATCAGAACTAGATAAGAAAAAGATTTATGACAAAGACTTTTGGGACCAAGATTTTGCAACAATGAAACTAGACAAACAAGAAATAAGTAGAGTATCTAGATACAACTTAGACAATGCTGATATGACAATTATATTTACTGGTGCTAATAAAGGTGGTCAAGGTATTAAACAAGTTATTAACTACTTGGAAAAAGGTACTCATGTTATTGAAGAAGGTATTAAAGGATTAAAACCAGGTGTATATCAAGGACATAAACCTTATGCTGTAGTTGATTTATCAAAAGGTCTTACAAAAAAACAATCAGAAGAAATACAAAGGTTTGCAGAAATTAATAATGTAAAATCACTTAATGTTTCTGGTCCTAGTAAATTTACTGGTGCAGAAGAAGCATTGCTTAAAACAGCTATGGAAGATATATTCTTTGTACAAAAAGTATTTAAGCCGAACATAACATTAGGTAATGTAAAGACTGCAATTGATGATGCTATCAACAATATAAAACCTGGTGAAGAATCAGTATATTCAGCTAAAGAACTAAGAAGTTTAGTTGAAGATATTTCAGATGAAATAGCAAACAATAAAGACTTAGCTAAAAGAGTACAAGTAAATAAAGTTCCTAAAGCAACAGCACATTTAATATCTGAATATTATGACCAAGGTCATATACCAATGCCTGATGCAAGATTGTTTATAAGAGTCTTTAGACCTATGAGAGATTTAGGTTTAAGACTAACTGGTAGAGGTAAAAATTTAAATGATGCTGATTATGAAAGACTATTAGCAAAACCAATAACAGATTTAGCTGAGTTAGCTTTAAAAGATGATAGAACTTTCTTTGAAAGTTTAAAACTACTTGTTAAAAAATCAAGAGTAAATGTAAAGAAAACTGCAGATGACGAAGAAATAGTAAACCTTACTGAAGGATTACTTACAATGGTAGGTGATGGATACATGCAACGTATATGGAAACCTAGTATTCTTTTAAGACCTGCATGGGTTGTAAGAGTTGTAGGTGAAGAACAACTGCGTATGTGGGCAGCAGATTTAGATAACGCATTTGCTCACCCTCTTTCTGCATTTGCTTGGGTTCTAGGTAGAAAGCCATCACAAAGAGCAGGTATTCTTAAAGACCAAAGAAAACTATTAAGAGATGATTACTTAGCTGATACCTTGAATCTAGGTAGAGGTGGTACAGATATATTTGATGAATCATTAGAACTTGCTATGCGACATCAACAAGCCCTAACGCAATCTCATGGGGGTATGACTCTTGGCTTTGACCCAAAGAGAGCTAGAGGTTTTACACAAGTAACTAAAGGTGACAAAAGATTCTATGGTGCTGGTGCTAAGGAGTTATTACAACTAGCAGATGACCCATTAGCTACAGCTATAGCAAGAGTAGAGTTCAATCCTGTAAGAGGTAGAGAAGAATTTAATAGACAAATTGATGAAGTCAAAAAAAGATTTTGGGATGGTGATTTAAGTCAATGGAGAAAATCGTTTGTTTCTAATTCTGATGAACAATCAAAATATACTAAAAACTTAATAACAAGTAGTAAAGTACATGCAGATTCTTATATAGATTCTATTGTTGCCAGACTACATGATAAAACTGGTGGTAGGTATAGAGCTGTAGAGAAAACACCTGATGGTAAATTTGTAGGAAATGTTTGGGATGAAAACTCTATTAAACCTAACATACAAAGTGAAAACAATATTATTGAATATACCATTATACAAGCTGGAGATGAAGAACTAATTAGTCACATTGCTAAAGAATCTAATGAATTTGTATCTATAACTAATAAAGCTGGAGAAACGCAGAACATTAAATTTACTAGAGAGATGTCAGAGTCGCAACATAAACAATATAGAGCATGGTTACAAAAAAATAAAAGTGGAGTATGGAGTGACACACATCACTTTAAAGCATCAAGAACTGACACAACAGGTGACTTTGCAAGTGGATATGACAAAGTTTTAGAAACATTGTTCTCAGGATTAATGGGTTCAACTACAAATGATTTATCACGTTCACCAGCATTTAGACAATTTTATTGGAAGTTTATGGAAAACATGTATGCAAATCTAGATGACGTTGCAAGAGTACAGGTATTAGGTCAGGCAAAAAAGATGATGGGTAATTCATTACCAGGCAGTAGAGCTAGAAAATATATAAAGAGTTTAGAGAATATGAAACAGGCAGATGTATCTAAATTACTAGGAGTAGATGATTTAAGACAAGTTGATGACTTAGCCAAAGCATTTGCTCTAACAGAAACAAAAGATTTACTGTACGATTTAAATAAACGACATGTTATTACAGACATGGTAAGACTAGCTATGCCTTTCGCAGAAGTATATCTTGAAATTGCTGGTACTTGGACAAGATTACTTAGAGGTCAAAAGACTTTATTTGGTAGAAAAGCACAAAGAAGTATAGAAGCTATGCGTAAACCTAGTTTGTTTGGTGAGTACGAAGACGAAGGATTCTTTACAACTGACCCACAGTCTGGTGAAGAGATGTATAACATGAACTGGTTTGAAAATATATTTAATATTGATAACAGTCTTAAAAATCCTGAAGGTGATGAAGCAGGAATTAATCCTATAACTGGTCAACAAACTACAGAGATACCTGATATTAATACTAAGTTAAGAGGATATGCTGGTGGCTTAAATATGGTAGCAGGAGACATTGTACCTGGCTTAGGACCATTGGCACAGATACCTGCTAGTGCTATTTTACCTTCTACTCCTGATGTAGATAAAGTTTTCTTTCCATACGGCAGACCAGAAGACGGATTAAAAGAAATGGCAAACCCTATATACTATGCTAAACAAGCTATGCCTAGTTGGTTTAGAAAAGTCATTATAGCTGGTGACTCAATGGATGCTGAGTTTCAAAGAAGTTATGCTAATACTGTAAAAGAAATTCAAAGAGCTATGTTTATGACACAGTCTTATGATGACTCTACACCAGAACAAGAAGTAGCTTCATTAGAAAAAGCAAAAAAATTAGCTACACAAAGTCTTTTACATAGAGCGTTTATACAATTCATAGCTCCTACTGGTGCTATATTGCAATACGATTATGAAATTGGACCAGGTGGTAGAGCTTATCTAGACCCAATAGAAGCAAAAGAAGAAGACCCAGAAGGTAAATACTTTGCACAAACACTATTAGCTGATGCATATTATCAGATGTTAGCTAAGTCAGGTGGAGATAGAGTTATTGCAATAGCACAGTTTATCAAGGTATTTGGTTTTGACCCTACAGCTTTATTGACTTCTAAGTCAAAACAAATTAAGAAAGTTTCTTTTACAGATGATGGAGGATACTTTAAACAACTTAATGAAACTGTATTTAAAGAATACCCTGATGTTGCATATTACATGTATCCAGATAGTCCTTTAGATGAATTTAATTTTCAAGCATGGAATAATGCATTCACTGATGGAGATAGAGTTAACCTTAGTCCTGAAGAATATAAACAAGCTGTAAGACAAGCACAAGGAAGTTTGGCTTATGAACATGCTAGAAGAGTAATAATGGACGGACCTATGTATGCAAACTTGCCATATCAGAAAAGAGTAGAACAACTATATCTAATAAGACTACAACTACAACAACAGTTTCAAGGATATGGAGATACATCAACAGCACCACGTTCGTTATCTACTGATGCAAAAATAAAACAACTTACTGAAATGATACAAAGAGAAGGCGATACTTCCATAACAATGCCTGATGGTACTACTCAGAAGTTAAAAGATATGTCAGCAATGAAAGGAATCATTAAATACTTAACAGCAAGACAAAGGGTATTGAATGTAATAAAATCAGAGTATGGATTAAATGCTACATTAAGTAGAGCAGAAGCTAAAGAATCTAGAGCTTATCTTCGAGGAGTAGCAAACAAAGTAATGTTAGAAAATCCAGACTTTTACTTTATGTACTTTGATGTATTCAGAGTAGAGATAGAAGAAGAAGTAAGTTACTATGGAGGAGATATTTAATGGCGTATACAGAAGAAGAGCAATCAGTTATTGATGATATTTTAGGTGGTCCTAAAGTAGAAGTCGGCTATGGTCGATTTACATTTGGTGCAACAAGAGATGGTTTTCAATCAAAAGATTTTGATGACGAAAAGTTTAATGATTTTCTAAGTATATTCTTTTTAGGAAATGACCAGTTTGTAAGACAATTTGCAACTAATGTTAAAAATTATTTAGGTGCAAGAACAAGTGGTGGAATGGAACCAGAAGGTACATTTGATTCACCTGATATAAGTTTAGCTGAGTATCATCTATACGCTGAAGCTGTTTATGGTATACCTTGGGACGAGATGCCACCAAATATGCAAGACGCAATTAATTTTACTTATGAATCATTAGCATATAATAATCCAACATCAGCAGAAGCTGCTTCTCAGATAAAAGAAAACGCTAATGTACTTATTGATTTACATGAAAAAGGTACACTGCCAGAAGAACTACAGCACATAAGTAGTGACATAGTAGGTACAGCTATATCAGCAGGTTATACAGACCAAGCTGACTTAGCCTACAAAGCACAGATAGGTAAAGAAGCCAAAGACGGAGAGTACATAAAAGTAGCAGCTGAAGCTATAAATTTTGATAGTGCAAAAGAATTACAAGATAAACTAGACAACGATGAGATAACTACACAAGAGTACATAGCTGGAATAGAAAACATTATAGATGCTGAATACGGTGAAGACTATGTAATAGACTTTATAAACAAAGGAATTGCTGACCCAACATCTATGGCTGGGATTTTTGGACCAGAAGAAACAAGTCCAGACCAACAAGAACAGATTCGAGCAAAACAGTATTTTGGAGAAACAGATTACTACGGTGTTGGTGAACTTGATTTAGATGTGTATAGCGAAGATACTGGGCAAGGTACTATGCCTTTATACCAGACAGGATTAGGTACTTCTTTGTTTGCTAATGCATCACCTGAAGACATAATGGATACTCAGTTGTTGTTAGTTGAATCAGGATTTTTACAACCATTTACTTTTGTTTATGGAGTGCTAGATAACAATCCAGGTGGAACAATAGAAGCTATAGAGTCAGCTATGTCAAGGTTTAATTTAAATGGTGATGGTATGGCTAGGCAGGATTTGTTTAGTATATTATTGGCACCTGGTAGTACAGCAGCAAACATGAATGTATTCTTAAAAGAAAACTTTAAAGATACTTTATCAGACTACGGTTATGGTACTGGTGCTTTCGAACCTGGCTTTGGTGGAGAAAACGCATACCAGAATATATTTCAATATACTAAACCAAACTTTTCAAATGCAACAAATGTAATATCAAATGCAATAACAGAAGGTTTAGGTAGACCTGCATCTGATGGAGAGTTGCAACAATACTTTGATTGGTGGTCTAAACAAGACTATTCATTACAAAAACAAAACTTTGATATAAGACAAAGGAACATGCAACTTGAACTAGAAGATGCAAGAAAAAGAAGAAAGTATGCTGGTCTTGGTATGAGTTCACAATTTACTCCTAGTCAATTAGAAGGAGAAGTAAATGTAGATGCAGCTATGGCTAACAGTTTCAATGACTTTATGAGAAATACTTATGGAGATATTATTACAGGGAGTCAAGCAGATGCACAGTATAGGAAGTCTTTTGCTAGCCTTATGGGTAGCCTCGCCAATATCAGTTCCCAACCTGGAAACTAATATGAAACTTACAGAAGAACTTATAGAACACATAGAAGAACTAGAAGGATTTAAAGATGAAGCATACTATGATGTCAACAATAATTTAACTATTGGTTTTGGACATACCCAAGCTACAGAGACTTTTGATTTTGTTGAAGGACAAACTATAGATAGAGAAAAAGCACTAGAAGTTTTGCAATTAGATTTAGAACATGCAGAAGGAATTGTTAAAAATCTTATTAAGAATAGTCCTAATGTATCAATAGAAGACTTTACACAAGATGAATTATCGTATGCTGTTTTAGTTTACTTCAATAGACCTTGGGCTTTAAGAAATGTACAAGGTGAACGAGGTACCTATGATGGGTTAGAGCTAATAGCTAAAGGTAATTTAGATGACGTTATTGCTGACCAAGAAGCAAAGTTTAATAGAAAGTATGATAATGAAATACCTGAGTGGGCAACTAATAGGTTGACTAAAGAGAAAAGTTTTACAACATTCGACACAACGCCAATTGATGACCCACCACCAATTGATGACCCACCACCAGAGGATAAAGAAGTATTGTATGAATATACTTCCTATGGAGTAGGTCCAGGTTTTCAAAGTTTAGGTGGAGAACTAAAACAAAAACATTCTATATTTAATCCACAAACAAAAGAAAGACAATTTTTTGATACTGACTTAACTAAAGAACAACAAGATAAAATAGATTCTGAAAAAGAAGACACTGTAGGAAACGACTTCACAAGATTTTTTAAATCATTAGGCGATACAATAAAAGAAAGATTTAGTATAAGTGGTGCTATAGACAAACAACTAGACTTTATGGAAAAAACATATAGTAGAAAAGAAACTGAGTAATGAGAGAAGAAATAACAATTGTTAAAGACGGACAGACTAAAGTTATAGAACTAGAAGATTATCCAATCTTTAAAGAAAGAGGTTGGTTACAAGAAGAAGAAAAAACATCAGCTCCTGTAGCAAATGCTAATTGGGTACATAGTAATAAATTAGTTGCAGACGCTGTTTATGTAAAAGAAGGCGTAGTATATTTTGCTTATGACATATCAAGCCTAGTTGGCTACCCAGCATTTATATCTTATGTAGCTAATGGATTAAGTCCTAATAAGTATTCAACTAACTGGGGTGTATCTGGAGATGGAGAAAACAGAGTAGGTCCTGCTATATCTAACACACCTCCAGCAGGGGAGATTATAGAAGACCCTAGCCTATCTATGACAGGTTTTACAATAGGTGGCGAGTATGCCTCAACAGCTAATAATAGTTATTCAGATTTTGTTTTTAGTGGCTTTGACGAATTAAAAACTTCGTACCCTTGGTTGTTTGATGAAGTAAATGGTCAGACACCAGGTCTTACTTTATTGTTTGAAGCCTTAGCATTAGGTACATCAGTAACAGCAGAACAATTAAGTAGAGCTGGATTAACTACAGGATATACACAAGGACAATTAGATTTCTTAAATGCTACTATTCTTACAGGAGGAGATGACCCTTTATCATTTAATTTAAATGGTGAATCAGTAACAAATCAAAAGTTTGCTAAGTTGCTAGGTACTAAAGAAGGAGAATTAGTTACAGCATTACAAGATGTTGGAATAAGTCCTGAAGTATTTAAAAGAGAAAATCCAGAATTGTACCAAAATTTATTAGACCAAACAGTCAAAGGTAAAATTACAGCTACATTGTTAGATGAGTACGTAGGATTTGTACTTGGCATAGAAGGATTTGATTTTGGTAAAGATAGTGATTTCTACCAGATTTTTTCAGGACCAAGAAGTGAACTTAATTCACCTGTATTTAATCAATCTAATTCATCATTTGCTAATGGTATGGTTGCACAAAACCAAGCTATAAGTTACATAGGTTTATCTAGATGGAGTGGGTTATCTAAAGAAGAACAAAACAATTTAGTAGAATTATATGCTAACGATACAAATACTTTTAATGATAGATTGCAAACTATGTTTGATAACGACCCAATATGGGGAGAAAAGTATGGAGGTAAAAATCTTAAATACTCTATGGTTGTTGGTCCATATAAAAGTTCTTGGCAAAATACATTTGGAGAAACAGCAGATGAGTTAGATGAATCGTTCTTAGAAGGCATAGGGTTATCACAAATAGATGCTAGGAAAAATTACAGAACAAAAGCATACAGTCAGAGAAATAAGTTCTTTATGAATAGTATGTCAGAAAATATAACTAATAGTCTAGGTGGAAATGTAATACAGTCAGCTAGGATAGGGTAATGGCAAAGTTTAATTATTACAGAAGAGACCAACTTACACCTATAGAAACAGATGATTCAACCCTTGCAGGTAGACAATTTATAGCTGATTTAGAAAGTGCTGGATACTTTCAAGATAAAGGACGAGCTATTAGAGAATCAGAATCATTAGTAGGTGGTTCAAGTTATACTGCTCCAGCATCAACAACAACCTCTACAACAGAAGAAGAAGCAATAAACCTTAGTCCTAATCAAGTGTATTTACGTTTGCCATGGCTTAAATCATATGCAGGAGATAATGCAGATAAGTTAGTAGATGCGTATATAAAAGGTTACATTGAAGGTGACGGTTCAGCTACTGCTGCTGTAGCTTCAATGAGAGAACTTCCTGAATATCAAACAGTATTTCCAGGAATAGTAAACACTGAAACAGGTGCTATCAGAATGTCAGAAAACTCTTATGTTGCAGGATTCGAACAAGTCAAAGCATCTTTAATTGGTAATGGACTTGGTGGATATGCTAAGCAAAAAGGCAGAGAAGTTTACTCAACTTTGGTAGCTAATCAAGTATCACCAAATGAATACATAAATAGAGTACAAACTGTTCGTTACAAAATATTTGACAGAATGGATGAAGGCATGAAACAAAATGTTGTGTCTGCTTATAATGATTATTATTCTAATGAGCTTGGAGAAGATGTTAAATTAGATGAATCGTCAATACTAGCACTTGCTATGGACCCTAATTTAAATACAGAGATACTACAAAAAAGATTAAACGCATCTGAACTAGGTGCAATCTATACTACAGAAATAGGACAAGATGTTTCTTTAGAACGAATACAAGAGTTTACACAAGCAGGTATTACACTTGGCTCAGCAAGAAATCAGTTTTCTACTGCAGCTACAACAGCAAGATTATTAAACACTATGTCAAGAAGACAGAACAGAGCAAGCACTGTAGGTACAGCGTCTAATGTTTTAGAAGCTACATTGTTTAAAGACGACAATTTATTAAGTGAGATACAAGCTATAGAAGCACAAAATATAACAGCTAGTTCAGTAGCTACAGGTTCTTATACAACACAATCAGGACAAGTAACAGGTCTTACTGAAACCTAAATCTAAACCTTGACTTTAGATTTATATCTTTATATACTACATGTAGTGCCTGACGAGGTCGGCACTTTAAACATAGGGTCGTAGCAGTTGGTTATCCAAGGTGTCCAACGTGTATCATAAATCCCTTGCGACATCCCTTTAATTACCTGGCGATTATTTATATAGGGGTTTTAGATGCCAGAGAAATGAGGAATAATAATGGAAGAAATTAAAGAAGAAGTAGCCGTAGAGGAAGTTGAAGAATCATTGGATAATGAAAACATTAAACAACTTAGACAAGAGTATAAAAAACTCAAAGCTGAGAATAAACAATATAAAGCAGTAGCAATGGATTCAGCACTTACCTCAATAGGTTTGTCTTCTGATAAAGGACTAGGTAAAGCAGTAACAAAACTGTATGACGGAGATGTAACAGTTGACGCTATAACAGATTTTGTTAGTAAAGAGTTTGGAGAAGTAAATGCTATTAATGCTGACACTACACCAGCCGCTCCACCTAATCAAAACGTAATTGAAGCTCAGTCTCGTGTAGAACAACTTAATAAGTTGGGAGTTGAATCAACTCCAGCAGATTCATTTTCGGATTTAAACGCTTTTATTAATAATCCAGAGACAAGTGTTAGGAGTTCTATATCTGCAAAACTGCATGCTATAGATGCTTTTGACGAACAAACAAAAAAATAAGTAATAGATAATAAACTAGGAGAAGATTAATTATGGGAGCAATATCCCTAACAAACAGTAGCATTTATGCTCAGAATATTAATAACTTTACTGGTGAATTGTTTAAAGTTGGTGGTCAAAGGACACCTTTCTTATCAGCCACAGGTGGTTTAAATGGAGGCAAGGCTATACAGTCAACCTTCTTTCAAATCCAAGCAGCTGATAATGCAACTGTATCTTCAGAACCTACTAAAGGTCAAGAAGGTGCAGCTCCAACAGAATACTTAGGTCGCGATAGGGTAGCTTACACTTTCGCAACACAAGTTTTCCATAAAGGTGTACAAATGACATACACAGCTTTAGCAAGTTACATGAACCAAAATCCATTTGACTTATCTGCAAACATTGCCAACTCCTCAGACGGAGACGGTACTGTCACAGCAGGAGACAAACTAGGTCTTTTTGGTGGTAACCCAGTAACAGACGAATTTGCTAATCAATTAGAATTAGCAATGGAGAAAGTAGCAAGAGAAGTAGAATGGTTCGCTTTTAACGGAACATTCGCAGACGGTGCTAATACAACACCAGGTTCAGGAACACGTGAAATGCGTGGACTTAAACAATGGATTGGTCTTAATGCAAATGCTAACAATACAGTAGCTCCAACATATGTTGGTGGTAACATTCACTATTGTGACAGTGACGGAGATGCAACATCTGCAGCTCGTGACCTCACATGGGATGCAATAGCAGACGGCATGAAGAGATTGTATGATGCTCATGCTCCAATGAAACAACCTGTATTGGTGGTAACACCGAAACAATTGTTAGCTCTTAACAAAGAACTAGCTAAAGGTACCATTGGACTAGCTGCAGCAATTATCCCAAGGGATAGAAACGTTGCAGGTATCGACATTGATACAGTTGTTACACCATTTGGTTCTATTGGTATGATGGTCATTGACCCTAATATCATGCCTTCAGGAACTGCTTACATCTTAGACCTTGCCTTTATACAACCAGTATTCACAAATATCCCAGGATATGGAACTGTGTTCGTAAGAGACATTGACCAAGATGCTAATGCAAGAGTTGGTAAAGCAATTTATATGGAGATGGGATTCGATTTCGGACCTCCTTCATATCACTTGCTATTTGAACAAACAAATAGCTAAAGTAAATATTGGAACTTTGGGAGTAGCTCCACCTGCTCCCTTAGTTCTGCTATAATCAAATAAATATATAAGGAAAAGAATTAATGGCAAATAAATTAGTAGGCGTAACTTACACTGGAAGTGCAACACAAAGTCCACCTGTACCAACAGATGGTATGTTGCTATCAGGATTTATACCTAACGCAGCATTTAATGGAACAACCGTTACCTTTCAATGGTCAGCAGACCAAGATGGTGGTGGAACATATATTGATGTAAAAGAAACCGATGGTTCAGCAGTATCCTATACAGTAGCTGCTAATAAACTTACAAGAGTTGACCCGTCAGGTTGGGCTTTTGCTTCAACAGGTTCAATTAGATTTGTATCAGGTGCAACAGAAGACACAAGTTCAGCAATAACAGTATTACTCAGAGACGCTTAGTACCATGAGTACTACTATAGGTAATCTAGTTGATAGGGTTTATCGAGAATATCTCGAACCTATGGACGATTTACAACCATATACAGTTTTAACAGCTGCAGTTAGCAGCACATCTGCTACAACTATTAGTTTTAATGGTGACCTTCTTACACAAGAAGAAGAAGATATGATGGACGCAGGTTCTATTATTGAAATAAATCAAGAACTTATGTTATGTAGTTCTATCGATACTATTAATAATCAAGTTACAGTTGTAAGAGGAGTCAGAGGTTCTTCTAAAACTACACATGCTGATGGAGATACAATAAAAATTGCTCCACCATTTCCTAGAAAAGTTGTTTTTGATGCAGTAGTTGACCAGATTAATAACCTGTTTCCTACATTGTTTGCTGTAGAAACACAAACAATAACTACTTCTAATGGTTATACATTGCTAGGTTCATACGATTCAATAGGTACACACAACTATATAGTTTCTATTATAGGTGCAATATCTCAGTACACAGATTTCAGTTCTGGTTCTGATACTACAGGTGTAAACTTTGCTACAGTTGCATCATCTTTAATCGAGTTACCTAATCCATTTGTTTATACAGATTCAGGTGGAACAGAAAGAACATACACATACACTTCAGGACCTAGTGTTGTACACGCTATTCAGTTTAGTGGTATAGCTTCAGGTCACACAGCATTTGTAACCTTTAAAAAGAAATTTATAGAACCTACTGCAGAGTCAGACACGTTAGCAACTGTGGGTTTAGAAAACGAATACGAACCTATAATTATGGCAGGTGTAACAGCTCAACTTATTTCTGGTAGAGATGTACCTAATGTTACTGCAGATTATATATCAGACCAATTATCTGTTGCTTCATATCCAGTAGGAAGTTCTAATAGTCTTAGAAATTCTTTATTGCAGTATCAACAGTTATTATTGAATCAAGCTAGAAAGTATCTAAGAGCTAAGTATCCAGAATCAGTATCTGTAGATGGTTTGGTTTATGGAATACAGTCGTAATGCCAAGACTAACTACACAGTCTGATGTAATAAATCCACAAAGAAAAGGTTATGATTTTAGAATAGACGACTTTCTTTTAAGAGCATCTATTGGACCTTCACAAGATAGGCAAATGATTATACAATCTTCTGATGTAGGTCAAGAAGGTTCGGTTAATGTTAAACAAAATGCTGAAGATTTTACTACTAACATAGGTAGAGTATTTTCTAGAAATGACTTTAGTGGTGGTAGTAATCTAGACAAAGCACACAAATCAGATATTACACCTAGAGATAATACTAGATATTGGGATAGCGAAAACATAGACGTATTCAATAGTGATTTAGGAAAAGCATATAACATATCTTTACTTAACTCCACAACAAACATAAGAACATTTAGTGATGCTGCTAATGATGACAACTATGTAGCTGTTGTTGGCACTGATATTTATGTAGCTGATGAAGCTGTACTTTATAAATCAACTAACAATGGCAGTAGTTTTTCTACTGTAACGACTGGTATAACTGGTGGTTACACTATAAAAGCTATGGCTGCACATGGCACTGGTTTGTACATAGTTACAAGTAATGGTAGTGCTTCACAAATAATTTTATACAATGGTAGTTCTGCTGCAACTAAACTTACAGCAGCAATATATGATGGTATATGGTCTGTAAAAGGACACTTAGTTGTGTCTATAGGAACAGCATTACATGATTATGATGGTGCTACTACCGTTGCATCAGCAATGTTAACTTTACCAACAGGAGAAACGTGGACAGACGTGGCAGATGTTGGTGCAGTAATGTTAGCTACAGCTACAGATGGAAGAATATATTCTATAAAAGACATAGCAGGTACACTAACAGCTAAAGGTCAAACAGAAATATCAGGAGAAATACCTACATGCGTAGGCGAAACACAAGGAATAATATTCTATGGTACAAAAGTAAATCAAACAGGTGCTAAAAAAATAGGTAGATTATACCGTGCAAATCTATCAGTTGCTGATGACTTGTATGTATTAGCAAACAATCAATTAATTAAAGAATGGGATATAGATGGATTAGATGCAGCACCTAGAGAAATTTTTGTTACAAGAGATTCTGTCTATACAGGTATAAAAGAATCTGCAACTGTAAGCAATTTGTGGAGATATTACTTACCTACTGCAGGTATAGCTAGATATTATAAACTAAATGCTGGAGGTTTAGTACAGGGAATTAATAAAGTAGATGAAAGATTTATTGCTTCTGTAAATGGTAGTGGTTTGCATCAACAGTCTGCTACAAGTTTTGAAAGTGAAGGGTACTTAATTACGTCACCAGCTGATTTCTTTACAGCAGAAGCTAAACAATATGTAGGTGTAGAAGTAGAAACAGAAGAATTGACAAACAACAATACAGTAGACATTTTTGTATCAAATGATTTAAAGGCTATAAATGATTCTAATGATAGTTCGTGGTCTTTAGAACTTGAACAAAGAGATGGTGTAGGGGGTGTAGAAACACAGATGAGTAGAGTTGCACGATATGTTACAGCAAAGATAGTGTTAAAATCTGCAACTACAACATCAACACCTAAGTTACAATCTATACAGATTCGTGCATTAGGTAGACCTGAGCTAGTAGTAGTACAGATACCAGTCAATATATCTGATAGAGTTGAAAGACCTTTTAGAAAACCAATTAAAGTTAAAAATTTAGGAGAAAGTATCTATCAATCTTTAAAATCTAAAGAAGGAACTGCTGTTACCTTAGAAATATTTGACCCTGCAGAAACAATAGTTGGAGTTGTAGAGAAAATAAGTTACCCTATAATTAGTAACCCAAACGTTGGAAGCGTGACACAGTATGCTATACTGACGGTCAGAGGCACAAGACAGACAGCCTTTGCTGCTATTACATCAGGTGATGTTTATGCAGTTAATGCCTTTGCAAGAATGAGATTTGGATAAATGGTAGCAAGAGAAACAAATTTAGTAAACGCTTTTGAAACTACCCTAGCTTCACAGTTAGGTAGTGGTGGTACATCAATGAATTTAGCAGCAGACCCAGGAGTAGATTCTCCTGCGTATTTTGTTATAGACCCTGACAATGACAGTACAAGAGAAGTTGTATTGTGGGCATCAGGTTCTGACCACACTGGTGCTACAGTTACTAGAGACATAGACTCTAAACACGGAACAGACCCTTCACATGCAGCAGGTACAACAGTAAGACTGGCTGTAGTTAAACAACACATAGAAGAAGTACACGATGCTGTACAACAAGGTTTTATATTAGAAGATGGTGATGGTACAGAAGTTACTATTGCACCTAGCGTTGCTACAGGTGTATATACATCAAGAGAAGTAAAGTTTGTTGAAGGTGCAGGTATAGATATTAACTGGACTGATGTATCAACAGGCTCAGATGGAGACCCATACGATTTAACATTTACAATAACAGGACTTACAACCTCTGAGATAGCAGCAGGTACACTCGTAATAGAGTCAGAAGGTATTGCATCTAATGATAACGATACAACAATACCGACATCTGCAGCAGTTAAAGATTATGTAGACGCTAATGGTGGAATAAGTTTAGGCGTGGCACTGGCACTAGGAGGATAGCATGGGTGTGTTACTTATGCTTAAAGAGGGTGGCTCTTTAGCAATAGATAAAAGATTTACACAATCATATACAGTAGATGAAGATGTAGATTTATTAGACTTTTTAAAGTTTGTAGAATTTAATGGAACGCAAGATAATATTACTATAGCTAACAGCACACTGACATTTTTAGAGTATAATGGTACGCAGGATGATATTTCTGTTATCAACAGCTTATTGAAATTTACTAAAGCTGATGGTACAGTAGATAATATCAATCTAATATAATGAGGAATAGTTAAATGGCAGAGAGACCAATACATGTAACCAGTACAGGTTCTGATACAGATGGATTAAGAGAGTTTCCTGATGGTTCTAACGCAGGTTTATTAATACCTACACATACAACAGCACAACGAAATGGTTCACCAAGTACTGGTGAAATAGCTTATAACTCAACACTTGCAGCATTAGAATTTTATAACGGTTCTGCTTGGGTAGATTTAAATGTTGAATCTATACAAGATATTGTTGGAGCTATGTTTAGTTCTAACACAGAAACAAATATATCTGCTACTTATCAAGACGGAGATGGAACTATAGATTTAGTTTCTACTGATACAACTTTAACAACAGAAGCTGTTCAAGACATTGTAGGAGCTATGTTTACTAGTAACACAGAGACTAGAATCGCTGCTACCTACGAAGACTCAGATGGAACTATTGACCTAGTTGTTACAGATATGACTGCCGATACACAACTTACTTCTGAAGCAGTCCAGGACATTGTTGGTGCAATGTTCACAAGCAATACAGAGACAAATATCTCTGCTACTTATGAAGATAGTGACGGCACTATAGACTTAGTATCTACTGATACAACCCTAACTACAGAGGCTGTACAAGATATAGTCGGTGCTATGTTCACAAGTAACACAGAAACAAGAATTAGTGCAACATATCAAGATGATGATGGAACTATAGATTTAGTTGCAGATGACATGACTGCTAACACACAACTTACTTCTGAAGCAGTACAAGACATAGTTGGAGCTATGTTTACTAGCAATACTGAAACTAGAATTGCTGCTACTTATGAAGACGGAGACGGAACTATTGACTTAGTAGTCACAGATATGACTGCTAACGACAATACACAACTTTCACAAGAACAAGTAGAAGACTTCGTTGGTGGTATGCTAGATGGTACAGAAACATTTATATCTGTATCCTATGATGACACAGATGGGAACTTAGATTTTGTAGTTCCTGTTCAAGACGAAGACGATATGAGTAGCAACAGTGCTGCACATTTAGCTACGCAACAGTCAATCAAAGCGTATGTAGATAGTAAGACAAGTGGTCTAGCAGATGTAGGTCTGATAGTGGCACTAGGATAGAGGAATAAAATATGGCAAATGTATTTAAGAATGCTTATCATGATGGAACAACATCACTAGCTGATTTAATACCTGCATTGGATGCGAACCATGAAGCTATAGTTCTCTCATTGAGAGCTACTAATGTTGATGGAACTAACGATGCTACGGTAGATGTTAGAGTAGTAGACGGTTCATCAGGAGATGCTTACATAGCTAAGACTATGACAGTTCCTGCAGATAGCTCGATTGAGTTAGCAGGTACTTCTAAGTTAGTGCTTATGGCAACTGATAAAATTCAGGTGTTAGCATCAGCAACTTCAGACATAGAATTTTTTGCAAGTTATCTTGAAATAACAGACTAGGAGTAGATTATGCCTTATGGATATTTAGGTACTGCTCCTAATCAAATAAAGAGTAACAGTGGTGTATTTTCTGTATCTGATATAAATGAATTAGAAGCTAAGGGTCACTACGGTGGCTCATTAGAACTTATACAAGAACAAACATTTTCAAGTACAGTTGCAGTAGTTGATTTTACAGACATAAAAGAAAGTGAATATGATGTACACTATATGACTTTGTCTAATATGAAATCAGCAGCAGATAATCAAGAGTCGTGTAATATACAATTATTTGAAAGTGGTACATTGGAAACTGCAGGTGTTTATCAAATAGGAGCTAATAATGTTTCAGCTATTTCAGGTTTAGAAAATTATAATCGGAAGTCAACTTCAGCTGATAAAATAAATTTAAATTTTGGTGCAGGAAACGATACAGGCGAACAAGAGGAAGGCTATTTTTATTTTTACAATTTAGGTAATTCATCTAAATATAGTTATCTGACAGGACAATTTGTTGGTTTAAATAATGATGGAAAAATTTGGACTTCTATTGGTGGTGCAATTTTACCACAAGCAAGTGTTGTTGATGGAATTAGAGTTCTAAAAAGTACAGGCGATTATGCAGGTTTTAATATTAAACTCTATGGAGTAAAACAGATATGAGTAACCTAAGATTTATTAATGAAACAACAATAACAAGTGGTGTATCAACAGTAAATATTGAAAATGTATTTTCTGCAGATTTTGATATTTATAAAATTACTTCAAATGGTATTTCAACAGTTGGCACTACACAAACAGACCCAGACCTTAGATTTATTAATTCAAGTGGTAGTCTTATTCTTGCTAGTAATTATGATTATGCACACCAAATAATGAGAGCAGATGCAGCAATGACTGAACAAAGAAATACTGATGAAGATGAATTTTATAGGTTTTTTGGGGAAAGTGTTGACCAAGCACCTGAAGAAAATGGACAAGTTTCATATATATTTAATCCTTTTTCAAGTTCAAGTTATACTTTTGCTTTGTATCAAAGTATGGTGGCTTCGGCAACTTTAAAGATTTCTATGAAAGGTATAGGTGTTTTAAAACAAACTTCAAGTATTTCAGGTTTTCAAGTTAAAGATAATACTGGTTCAAGACCTTTTGCAGGTGGTACTATCAGAGTATATGGGTTGGCTGTAAACTAATGGGATTAACACAAGTAGCAACAAGTACAGTATCAGATGCAGTTAGTTCAGTTAGTATTTTAGGAATTACAACTGATGATGTTTATATGGTTGCAGTAAGTGGTATGAAAAGTTCAAGTGATATAACAAACTTAAATATACAAGTTACTAAGTCAAGTGATAACTCTGCTGATAGTTCTGCTAATTATGATTATGCTTATAAAAAAATAAGAGCAGGAAGTTCTTTTGGGAATACAGGAGCTGTAAATGATACTGCACCAACACTTGGTAATGGTGGAACAGCTACAGGGGAAATGGCTAATTATATAATTTATTGTTATAACTTTAATAATAGTTCAAAGTTTTCAAGCTTTACCTATGAGCCAACTACTTTTGATTTTCAAGCAGAGTTAGTTGGAAATACAGGTGGATTAGTTCATACAGTTACACAAAGTTGTAATGGATTATTATTTAAATATCACGCAGGCAACATAACAACAGGAACATTTACATTGTACAAGGTAACATAGAATTATGAGTAATGAATTTGGATATATAGGTACAGCTAAACCAACACAAGCAGTGTTAAATAACTCAGGTGTGTTTAGTGTTAATGAACATAAAGAGTTAGTAGAAGATGAAAAGATATTAACGCTAGGACAATTAGAATTAATTGAAACTAAAACTATAACTGGTACACCAAGTACATTCTCTTTTGATAGCATAAAAGAAAGTGAATACAATGTTCATTTTATGACTATTACAAATAACAAACCACAAACAGATGATAGACACATTATGCTTAGATTTAAAACAGGTGGTAGTACTGATACTGCATCTAATTATCAATATGCTATGCAAAGAAATAATACAGGTGGCTCAGAAGTTAAGTCTACTAATGATAGTAAAATTTGGTTAGCATACAATGTTGGTACAAATAGAGAAGGTTTAAATGGCTACTTTTACATTTACAATGCAGGAGACAGTACAAAATATACTTTTGTAACTTCTCAAAATTTACATTTTGGAATAGGTATAGATAGTAATTTTCAAAGTGGTGTTTATGATATAGCAAATGTTGTTAATGGTATAGAGTTTTCAAGTTCAGACGGCAATTTAGAACACGGTACATTTTCTCTATATGGCATAAAGGCGTATGAATAATGGCTACTAATTTAGAATTTATAAATCAAACAAAAGCAACTTTAGTAACTACATTAGATGTTACAGGTGTTTTTACTGCTAAATATGATGCTTACCAAGTGCATATTTCAACAGATATGGATGGTGCAGGATATTTTGAAATTAGATTACTTCAAGCAGATGATAGTTTAGCTAATGAAAGTAAATATGATATGGCTTCTTTAGATTTAAAAAGTGATGCATCTTTTCAAGAGTATAGATTTGTTAACCAAAATGGTGGCGTAGGTTGGCGTGGTATTGGTGGATATTTAGATGATGGAGATGGATATGGATTTACTTTAAATGTTTTTAATCCTTTTGCAGATGATACATACACAATTGGACAAGCCCAAAATGGCTCAATAAGTAATGGAAATTTATTTGGAACTAAAGCGATAGCTGTTTATAAAAGTACACAAAGCATTGGTGGAATGAGAGTTACAAACTCTAGTGGACAAACACACAATTATATAAATGTTACAACTTATGGAGTTAAATAATGGCAGCTAGCTTAATAAGAATAGCACAAACAACAGTTAGTTCTGGAGTAAGTTCTGTATCTTTAGTTGGGATTGATAGCACTTATGATGTTTATAAATTAATAATTAGTGGATTAGAAGCTGCTACAGATTCTTCAACAGTACAAATAAGAGTTACTAAAAGTGGTACTGCACAAACAGATAGTGAATATGATGAAGCTGGAAAACAATTAAAAGCATACAATGCTTTTGCAAATAATGCAGATACCAATGATACAGAGTGGGGTTTCAATGCTATAGGAACTACAAGTGGCTCAGTTTTTAATTTAACTGCATACTTGTTTAATTTTGCTGATGCAAGTGAATATAGTTTTGCTACTTTTGAAGCAACTACTTCTGATACAACAGTAGATTTTAGAGGTAATCAAAATGGTGGAGTTCATACAGTTGCAAGTGCAAGTGATGGAATAAATGTATTTTTAAGCACAGGTGGAAACATTGATGGTGGAACATTAACTTTATATGGTTTGAAGAAGTAGTAATATAAATATAGTATGCTAATATAGGAGATAGATATGGCGATAAAAACATTAGAACAATTTACAGCTGAAGCTCAGACAGAGATTGACGCAAAGAAAACTGCTAACGGTGGTGCAGGTATGAAAGCCCAAGTTAACAATGTAGTTAGAGAATTTACAGATGCAGAGTATGCACAAGCTGTAACTGACTTAGCTGCTAGTAAGTTAGACTCACAAGACAATGACTATAAGAAAGCTAGACAAGAATCTTATGGTGCTATTGGAGAACAACTTGACTTGTTATACCACGACATGACAGCAGACAAAGGCGACAAAACTGGTGAGTGGTACAAGGCTGTAAAAAAAGTTAAAGACGATAATCCTAAACCTTCATAAATCTATGTTATAATCCAGTCTATGGATTATTTAATTGGATTTATAATAGGATATTGTTGCAAAGAAATATACAATTTAATTAAGTATATAAGCACATCTGAAACTATTTTCTTAGATGAGGACTGGGATATGTTATCCCATGATGACCTTCCATAATGACAACTTCCAATGGCTTTACACAGAAAGAACTGAACCAAATGATATTTGATAAATTAGATGACATAGATAAAAAGCTAGATGAGAAGTTAGATAAATCAGAATTTTATAAAGTATTAGGATTAGTTGCCACAGTCATATTGATTGTTGGCAGCTTGAGTATGTAAGGAGTATGATGGCTAAATATAATGGCGATGGCTGTTGTGGTGGTGGCTGCTGTGGCACTGTTTAATCAGTGTTACTTAGAATATGTATAGCACTATTCTTAGCCGTGCCTATACCTGCATTTGCAGATGAGATAACAGAAGTAGAAACATTCGAAGGTGGAGATGGAGAACAAGTAACTGATATAGTTGTACCTCCTACCGAAAATAATAACTTAGTCAGAGTAGAAAACACCTGGGAATCATACGGTGGTATGGATAATTACCACATGTCACTAGAACATTCTAAACATGGTGGTGCATCTAATGATTATGAGTTCGTATTACCTGTAGACCATGATGTCTATGAGGTAGCTTTTACCATAGGTGCTATGAATAATCAAGGTAGTGTACAGTACACACACAATGATGACACCACACAAACTAATACTATAGATGCACAGAGTGGTATGGATATTAATACTATGTATGAAGATATAGTTTATTCAGTCCAAGATACAGCTAACAAATTTATAGATAAGTTTGTTATTACTATCAACGACTGGTCTTTACTAGATAATGTAGAGATAAAATATGATGGTACTACTACCACCACTACTACCTTAGACCCTTTAACAATACAAAGGAATGCTAACTTTGCTTCGTATGGTATAGCAGAAACAGATGAGGAACAGGGTATAAGAGAAGAAGAAGAAGCTATTATTGTGCAACAACAAATAGAATACCAACAAGCTGTTGAGAATGAGATGGCAGCCAACGCAGAAGAAACAGGTTTATCAGAAACTAATTACGAGCGTGAGTATAGAGAAGCCACTGAAATAATAGTTGTTGTATTAGATGATGGTAGTGAAGGAGAATATACACAAAATGAAATTGAAGATGGAACTATTGAGCGTGAAAATCAAAGAGCTGTTAACGAAGAACTATATGGTGTAGCTCTTACAGATGAACAGATAGAAAGAGGAGACCTAGAAGATTATGGTATCGAAATTATTGACGAAGATATATACGAAGAGGAAGAACAGTTTATTGATGATGCTGACATACTTGACATTGAATACATTGAACTGGAAGACGAGGAATACATTGAGCTTACTGAAGAAGAGTTGCTTGAACTTGAAGCAGAGATGGAAAGAGAAGCTAAAGAGTTGGAGTATGAGCAGGAGATTGAGTTCTTTGAGTTTGAATCTGAGGAAAAAGCTAGAGAGTTTATTGACACACTAATAGAACTAGAAGAGATAGACCTAGAAATCTATGAAGTAGAAATCTTTGACGAGGATATAGTTATTGATGAGGTAGACTGGATAGAGATATATATAGAAAACGATTTGTTTCCCCCTACAGAGGAGGAGATACAAGAAGACTTAATGGAGGTACAAGATGAGTTGGTCGAAACATTACATGGAGATGACACTAATAGAGAAGATGAACTTCAAGATGAAGAGGTTTTGGTTGAGCAGATACAGGATTTTGAAGAGAAGGATACAAGCAGAGGAATCTTTGAGACAGAAGAAGTTGTAGAACTTACTGAAGAAGAAGTAGCTGTAGAAGTTGCTGAGATAGAAGAAGTAATTGTTATCGAGATAGAGATAGCTACTGAAGAAGAGATAGAAGAATTTACAGAAGAAGAGTTAGTAGAGTATAAAGAAGCTAAAGAAGAAGCAATACAAGAGTATGTCGAAGAACTTACCGAAGAAGAAGTTGTCGAGGTACTAGAAGAAGTCAATGATGTTGGTGTACAGAACTTAGAGTCAGCGTCAGAAGAAGTCCAGGAGATTGTACAAGCCGTTGTAGAAGAAGCTATTGCAGATGTGGAACAACTTACCACAGAGCAAGTAGAAGTCGTAGCTGAAGTACTACAGGTAGAAGCAAAGGATGTAGAATTAATAGCTGAGTCTATAAAAGATGATGTTATTGTAGCTGAGGCAGTAGAAAAGTACGTAGCTAGAGCTGTAGAAAACACAGATGTAGAAAACTATACCTTAGCTGATGTCGTTACAGAGATATCTTACGAATCATTCATAGAAAATCCTATAGAGACCTTCGTAGATTTTAATAATCTAGGTGCTATAACTATTGCAAACATAGGTGATGACATGACTAATGACCAAAAGGAAAAAGCACAAGAGGTTGTAGTGCCAGTAATTTTGACTAGAATAGTTAGCATGGCAGCTTTTGTATTAAGGAGAGGAAATGTTTAAGAAACTAGGTCACTGGTTTATAGCAGCAATTAAAGAAACATTAAACCTTAGTTGGACTTTAGTTGGTTTAGTTATTGCAACATTAACTTTAACTGGTTCTGCACAACAAGTCACAGGACTTGCTACAATAGTTACATTAGCTATATGGTTATTGACCATAGGATTTAGAAAGTGAGAGTACAATATGTCCGACAAAAAATTACAATATTTAATTGAAGAACTGTTAACAATAGAAAAAGATAATAAGAAAGTCTTCACACCAACAGTAATGTTAAATGGTGAAACACCTATTGTTACAGGATTATCTGCAAATATACCACTGTATCTTAATGCAAATAAAGATGGCGAAGTCAGAGCAAGAGATGAGAAAGGTAAGTTCGTACCAGATGATATAACTACGGCTGATAACGAAGCCTGGAAAGAGGAAGAGTAATGTGTTATTTAAAACAAAAAGATAATGGTACTTACATACAGATATGTAACAATAAACATGGTATAGAAAATTGCAGTTAGATGTTATTAGAACTCAGTTTGGTAAAGATGCTACCAATGGTATGTTGTTTATTAATGGTCTGTTCGAGTGTTATACATTAGAAGACCAGTATCAAGCAGTTAAAGTTATGCATGAGACTTGCATACCTGAAGGTGAATACGCAATAGAGTTTAGAAAGACTGGCGGATTTCATGCTAAATACACAGAGAGATACAAGAACGCACACTATGGAATGCTTCATGTACAAAATGTACCTAACTTTACTTATATACTTATACATACTGGTAATACTGATGAACATACATCAGGTTGTCTTATAGTGGGTGAGTCACAACAAGACTTAGACATATCTGCTGATGGATTCATAGGCTCTAGTGCTGTAGCATACAAGAAAATGTATTCAAAAGTTGCAAATCAATTACTACAAGGTAAGAAAGTTACTATAAAATACAATACAATAACTAATTTACTAGAGAATAAACCAGTAGATAACAAAGCTAAAGACCATTTGATATTAGCTGAGTCTGTATATGATAAATTACAAGAGATAAACGGTAATGTTATTAAGACTAATGCTATGCTTAAAGGTAGATTAATAAATTAGGAGAGATAGATGAGTGAAGAACTTAAAGATATGATTGAAAGAACCGTATGGACTTTCATTGAAGCATTTCTTGGAGCTTTAGTTGTCGCACCTTTGATATCTGTTGATGCAAATACATTAGAGTTAGCTGCATTAGCTGGTGGTGGTGCTGCACTTGCAGTCGTTAAGACATACGCTAAGAAAAAAATTAGTTAATAATCAATCTAAATTAAAAGAATAAGTATGACCTGTTGCTACATTGTAGTTAGTAGTGTCACTACGCAATAACCTATACTTCCATTGGGTATTTTTATGTTCGTGTAAATCGCAACGTTCTTTAACTATGTCCCAATTCTTTTCGTGTCTAAGATTAAATATAAGACTACCGAATCGTGGTATGTAATTTTGTAAGAAGGTTGTACCACACACACCTTGTCTATTGTCAGTTAATAATTCAGCTACTATTTCTTTTTGCGACATCATTCATCCTTTCTCCAAATGCTGTTTCACATTGTTTACATAAACCCTGATAAGCCTGTACCTCATGCCAATATGTTCTAAAGCAATCAATGCATGTGTTTAAATAGTATCCTAGAATGGTGCTTCCCAATCTTCTACTTCATCTAAACTCTTAGCCTTTGGCATTACTACACCATTAAGTGCCTGTACATAATTAATCCAAGCAGCAGGTGTTTCTTTCTTAAAGTCTGCTAACCACCAGGACTTAGCAAATACTCTGCCATCTACTGTATCTCCTGCAGTACAGTTACCCATCAATTGACATCTAAAGTCAGGACCTTTGCTATTTGTTTTCTTGCCCTCTGGTATGTATTCGACATCTCCTCCACACATACACCATAAACCTAATTCATCAAGAGCCTTAGACCCACCCTTAGGATGAGTGTTACCTACTGTTGAGAAGTTGGCTGCCTTTAGAATTTCTACTGGATTACTAGGCGATGCAGAGGAAGTCTTGGTCTCAACGGCAGGAGAAAGGCTGTCCTGCGACTTGTCTGCATCTGTTCTAACTGGAGCTGAAACTGGTTTCACCACGCTAGGTGCCTGTTTTTTTTCAGTAGTATCGTTTGCATAGTGTTCTTCTTCAGTAGTACCACCTGTCCATAGTTCTAATCCGATTCCGAATCTCATGCAACATCTCTTTATACCATCTGATACTGCTAGTTTTAGCACTTCGCTTTCAGTAATATTTCTTTTTAATGCGTTAGTATCTACATCTCCAACTTCCTCGACCATACCTAAGCCATCTATTTGTAGTGTGCATTTAGCACCTACTATTGAATTGTCTTTATCTCTAATCTCAGTAAACATAAAGTTGTATTCGCCTGGTACTACATCTACTAATCGTTGTGTGTATATGTGGTGAGGAACATAGTCCCCAAATTTTCCCTGTGGAGCTTTCTTTACAACACTCTTAGGGAAGTCTTTAATTAATTTCTTGTGTTTTTCCTTGTCCATATTTATCCCTCCTCTAAACTAACTAAGTATTCAGCAGTCACACCTTTAGAGGGTTTAACAAACAAACAGAATTGTGATGGTCTACCCATAGCTGCTAATTGTTCTAATGCATAACCATTGTGGCTTTCAGTAGAGCCATTAACCCATAGTCTTACATCATTAAGATACAAAGAAGTCGGTGTATGATAGTGACCACACACTGCGTGTGTAAAGTTTTCCATCAAGTCTGCACTTGCTAGTGCTTTCCAACCTAGTATTTTTTTATTGTATCCATAGAAAGGTAATCCCATACTGCCACGAATGTTGTCACCATGAAAGCATAGGAACTTAGCTTTGACACCTAAGTCTGCTATCGTATACCAACTTCTATCAGGTATATGAAATTTCATTCTTGGCTCGTTCCTAAACATAGTTTCTAGAATCTTGCCTAGCATTCTATCTGCATTAGTTTCAGGGTTGTAATCTTTTCTAGCCCTGCCACCTAATGCACCATGATTACCTATAACCCAAGTACATTCAACTTCCTCAAAGTGTGTGAGTAATATACTAAAGAACTCAAACAACATAGCAGGTCCATCAACTGTTACTTGTTTGTAAAGTGAACTGTCAATTTCGTGTGCTTGTCCAGGAAATATTAATTCTCCCTCAACTATATCCCCTAGTGCTAGTACATGACACTTCTTAATAGTGTGGTTTGCACCCTGCAACTGAGAGAGATTCACGATTTTCTCTGCATATTTAATGACACGTTTGTACGCAACCTTAGAGTTGTATGTGTCTGTGTTTTTTGCTAGTTGAATGTCACTTAATAAAGGCACACAGATTTCTTGTCCATGTGTAGAAGATTTTTTTGGTGCTTTAACTTTTGGTAATGTTACTGTTGACATACCATCTTTAGCTCCTTTGTATACTGCCTCAACTAAATCTGCTTTTTTATCTTTGAGTTTGTCTAATTGTTTTAACAATCTCTTATTAGTGTCTTTAAGTTCACTAACTTTGTCACTCTCAGCTTGTACTAAGAGTTCAGCTAGTTTCTCCTGCTCTCTTTTTCTCATTAGTTTCCTTATCTTTTAAGTATGTTAGCCACCTGTTGATACCTGCCCTAGATATTGTAAAGTCAAATTCCTCTTGTAGTATTCTGCTGACTGCACTTGAATTAGGTTTCTTACCCTCTTTAACAAGTAGCTCTATACCCTCAATGAATGGTTTGACTTCGTTAGGTACTGCCTTATACCAAGCAGTAACCCCTCCCTGTTTTTTACCATACGCTTTTGTTATAAGCTCTGGTATGTTTATGTTCTTATCTTTGCTCATGTGGTAATCATAACACCGAACACTCTATATACAAGCATTGAATCGATTTATTTATTTTTCTATGTGTATGCATATGCATATGCATATATAAAAAAACAAAAAAAAACCCCCCTCTCATGCGTACGAGTACGCACAAGAGGGGGATTAATTAGTTACATATAACATCTATTGATAGATGCAGTACTATTGCTAGTTTCTTGTAACTTAACCTACAAACTTAGCATATTGTTTAGCAAATTGCTTTACATGTTCAATATCCTGTATCGGTATGATATTATTCTTAGCCATGAATCTCATAATCTCATGTACTTTGTCAGTACTTAGTGTTGTACCTGACCTCTTATCTGTATCGGCAACACCTACTACTTGCATATCCGAAACCCAAACTCTTGGCTCAGGTTGTTTAGCTAAGTATCTTAGTGCGTCCATATCCACAGAGTTCATTCCGTGTTCTTGTAAGTCGTGGATAGATTTAGTATCCATATGACCATTCTGTGCAATAATTCTTATGTCACCATCATAGTCACCTATACTATTTCCATACCCTACATAACCAGCTATTGTACTAGCTGGTAAAGTTTCGACAATTTCTTTTACATCATAACTATTGAAGCCCATACTTCCAGAACAGTCAATCATTAAGCTACCACCTGCTATGTGTCGCTTACGTTTAAAGACTTTTCTGTCTGTAATTATTCTGTGTACTTGTCTAGGTTTAACACCATACTCGCCTTGCGATATTATTAGTTTCTGTACTGCAATACGAATAGGTTTGTTGCCTTTAAATCTGTGCAACTTTGCTATACCATGTACACCACCCCTATTACTAAGGTAATTTATTGCGTGTTGGTAGTTTGAATTTGCCTTTTGCTCTATATCTCTAGCTAAGTCTTTTGTAAGAAACTTAGGCATAGTCATAGTAGGCATATCCTCTACTCGCTTTGTATCGTCTTGTTTTACCTTTGTAATATTTACATTCTCGTTTTCAAATACGCCGTCTACAATAGAAGGCAAATCACTAAGACGATATTGCATATAGTAACTCATGTAATGTGGATTCATTAGCTCGTTGTATACTCTCCTAGCATGCTTCTTAGGGTTGAATGGTACGTTGTACCTTACATACTTATGACTACCATCAAGTTGTTGTTCCCAACGATACTTATTAAGATTCCTGTTTCCAGACTGTATCACGTCAATAGCACTTTGCTTGGCTTTATGAGTAAGATTAAGAATCATATCAATAGCATTAACTTCAGATTTCAACTTACTATCATCTAGTGCTAACTCCAATGGTACATTCCTACGTACTGCTGAAGTAATAGTATCGAATAACTCACTACTGTCTATACCAAAGGCAGTACCTTTAGTATTACGAACTGCACCGAACACAACAACACAAGCTCTAGTTAGCTGAGATGCTATCTCCTCTCTATTGTTGCCTTCTTTAAGTAATTTGTAGAATAAATCTATCAACTTATCTACATGATACTTAGCAGTATTCTCGTTAATGCGTGGTAGGTTTGTAGTCAGATAATAACTATCTCCTTTGTCCACTAGCTTATCCGAATACTTAGCGTGTGCTTTTTGTATTTTCTTAATTACTTGACTAGCTTTTGGTAGTATGCAAAGAGTTTCGGCAATCGACATTATCTCTTGGTCTATATTACCTATGTACCTTGCTTTGATGAAATATTTTTTCCGTAGGGTTTGCAATAGTATTGCCCTATTTACATCAAATTGGGTATTGTAAGCGTGTTGGGGTATTGGTATAGCAAATTTGTTAGTACCATTTGTTACACCTTCCTCGTATTCATATCTCTGTATACGATTACCTTGCAACGCTAAGTTAGGTAATGTTTTTGGTAATGGTTTTTGTCTAGCTCTCTGCTTGAACAAAGACATTAATCAGAATCTTCTATATGAGAAGTCCCTGAGTTAATTACTTCGTATGCTTCTACAATAGTATCAGCAAAGTCCTCATCAATACTACCGAATACAGCGTATATAGCATCATTTGGTTTAACTTTGTCTTTGTTAATCAACCTGCTAAGTTCCATAAAAGCACGAATAGAAGTGTCAGTACCACTAACATCATTCATCACACTCATAATGGTGCTATCCAGACTATGTATCGCATTAGGGTGTATCTCACTAATGTTTATCTTGATAGGGAATCTATCTCGCAACGCCTCCGACAAGTCATCTGGCTCGCCATTCATGGTAGCTATGCATTGGAATCCATTTGCAGGTCTTACTACTTCTTTCTCTTTGTTGGGTAGTGTCAACTCTGCAAAGTCTACATCATCTAGCAAAGCATGGAGTATAGAAGTGACATCTTGACCAGCATGGTCAATCTCGTTAATCACTAATCTACCACCATTTTTCCACGATTCAATAGCAATACCATCATTCCATTCCATACCATCATCTCCTACTAGAATGTAATGTCCTAGCAAATCGGTTGCCGAAGTTTCTGGTGTCAATGTAATTGACTTTTTCATTTGGTTTTTGTTTGTCCCCATTGTCATAGCTGAGTATGTCTTACCTGTACCAGGTTTTCCATACAGTAATATACGAGGGGCTTTAATTACCTTTTCAAGTAACAACCATTCGTTTTTCATCATTGTTATTCCTCCTCCTTTTCAGTTTCCTCACGAAGTAAACTCTCTACTTCATTAATGAAGTCAGAAGTAATTGTTTCAGTATCTAACTTAGACCACAATTCGTATGTGTCGTTATCTACTTGTACTACTTCTGGTACTTCAGGTAGTAAGTGGTATGCCTCAGCAGGTATGTCAATCATTCCTGTATGACTGTTCTCGAAGTCATCAGTAAATACAAATTCCCATACAGTTCGGTAATGTGTATCAGTTGGCTCTCCTGCTATGTAGTGATGAGGCACTACTAACCTAAGAAAGACAGGGAATTTCCTATCAATCTGTATATCATTGTTATCATCAAATAACCAATCGGCTAGGTTTTGGTTGTAACCAATGTCTACCGATAGCTCATTGAGGTATAACAATATATCTCTAGTAACTGCACAATGCTTTTTAGGTATCGTTGCATCACTAATTTCCTTACTATGTAGTAAGAAATCCTCTGGATTAATACCAGAATCTTTATCTTTACTCATCATTCTCCTTGTCTAATAGTCCTACTAACTGTTCTAAAACTTTTGTATGTCCAGAAATTTGTTTCTGTAACAGTTCGCAAGTTTCAGTTAGCATTTCGATTGCTTTTAATATTTCCTCGTTAGTCATTATCCTCTCCTACACAACAGTTACAAAACTCTACGTCACTAGAATTAATTGTGTCCGTTGTATTATCCTCTTTTGCTATCTGTTCATCTACGCAGTTACCACACAAGGCATAGCCCAGATGTACCCAGATACTTTTAGGTTGGTTTGCTAAGTCAACCACTTCTATTGATAAGTTACAGAAGTCACATACCCACAAGTTGTCTGGAATATTTGTGTCTATTAATGTGTCAAACACAAAGTCATCTCGACCATACTTGTCAAAGTATGCAGTTCTTTTTGCTCTGTCCTTTCTCCTATGCAAAATAGGATTTGATATGATAGTATTCTCAGCCATTATCCTCCTCATTATGTGGAGATTTAGTATATATTCGTGGTGCATGGGAAGTAAGTTTGTACTCATGCTTGTTATCAGCTAAAGATACAATCTTATCTACCTCATCTATTGCATTCTCTTTTGATACATCACTATCAAAGTAGAAATCAACAGTCAATATATTCTCATCTCGTTTCATGTTTTGGTCTATGTACTCGTATACTTGTTCGTTATCAGCCACAACAATCACACTCCGTTTCTATTGGCTCAATATTAAAGACCTTAATTACAAGGTCATGTACTAAGCAGTTAACAAACAACTCGGTGGCATGTCTTACTCCCACTTCTAATTTCTGTCTGTAACCACCATTTCCACTCTCTTTAATACAACTAGCACAATGTACATAGCCATCTAGTGTAGGTAACGCCACTATTCCTCCTCATTATTCTTACCTTCACTATCTCTAAGTACTTCTTTAAGGAACTTATCCATAGATTCAGGGTTAGCACCTGCTAGTAAGTCGCCATTTGTAGTGGCTATCATACTAGATAGGGCTTCTGGGTTGCCTATGATGACTGCTTGGGGCATATCAATGTCGTAATTAGCAGTAAATTTCTGCCATGAACGACTTTTGAGTAGCATATGTGTAGTCTGCATAATGATATCCTCTATCATATCTCCCATTTCTCTTTTGCTTTTCGCCTCAAACAAAGGTATCATGTCATCAATAACACCATCTTTAAAAACAGATGATAAGAAACCTGCGAATGCGTGTATTTGTTTCTTAACATTCTCATCTGTTAAGTGCATCATATAGTCAGTCATCATCTCAATAGGATTATTTTTAGGTGCGAAATACATTTCGCTTTTAATTAACCCATCATCTCCACCCTCTGTTTCCTCACCTATGTAAAGACTTCTTAAACCAAACAATCTTGGTGGGAAGTCTTGCTTATGGTGTAAGGGTTTGAATCCTAGTGCCGTAGCTCTCTCTATCATCTCATCAAACTCGGATTTGAAGTCATCAAACTCCTGTTCCTCGCTATTTTTACTCATATTATCCTTTCTTTTATTGTTCTTCCTCGTGTGGATTACCAACATCAACGTACTCCACTAGCAAATAAGCGTAACCTTCCACGCCATGCTTACGGGCTTTTGTAAATTCGTAACTTGTTGATTCGAACACTTCGTTTAGTTTGTCTACCCTAGCTGTGAGTTCACCACTCACAAAGTAGTCGTCAGGATATACACCCATAACAAACTTTTTGTTAGGGTTTCGTATTGCTTTATCTAAAACCTTTTTATTGGCTTTAGGTTTATTTTTTGTACTCATAGTCAATCGTTCACTCTCCTCTTAGTGCCTTGCTTTCTTACACTTCCATACCCACAGGTCATGCATTTGACCATATTGAGTACAGATGATTTGACATTAGCGAGTTGACCAATCACAATCATCTCATCTAAGCCACAGTTATCGCATATCATATTTTTCTCCCTTGTATAAGTAGTGAAAGGCGTACAGTTTAGTAGGTGATTATTACAATCTAGGTACAACGAAAGGGTAACGAATACCTAGCCCATACGCCTATCACTACCTACATTTCGGTCATCAGAATAAACAGGGCGTAAATACTGATTCCTACTCGTAGGTAGTTGCGACACTATCCATTAAGTAACTCCGTTCAATCGTTTGAATTATCCCAATAGATAGCTTGTAACACACCCCGAAACTTATCCAATAGGTTCCTTTTACTGTTTCCTAAGGAAACGACCACAAACTAATTTCCATTCAATAACTATCCTGCGCATAGTTTGTGTTTCGGTCAATGTGCTACAAGCTACCTATAAGAGAGCATGAGCGTAAAAATGTGCGTCCTAAATGTACGCATAAAAACGCCATGCTTTGTTACTATGAAACTCTCATAGATAGCACGATACTTACAATGTCTGTATTACAATAATTTGGTTGCCTTACAACAGTTAGAACAACAGATAGATTATAAGTATCGGGCTACCTACTAACCGAAACAAGTGTCCAAACTTATTAATCCTTAGTAGATAGCAGGGCTTAGCGTAGATTCACCACGCATACGCTACGGAGGTAGCGTATATGGGTAAGCCCTTTATAGTATTTATATAAAGACTACTAACAGTAGTCGCATACCTTAGTCTTAGGTAACATAAGACCACAAGACTTGCAGTATGGTGCGAATAATTCGCTATGAGAAGCACAACAACCTTGCTTTAAGGTATGAGAGTATTGACTATCCTCCATTAGCAGAAGTTTTTGTTCGAAATCACCAGAAGTTATGCTATCTGTATGACCTTCTCGTATAGACTGTTGCTTTACAGCAACTATATCGTGAATACTTGCTAGATATTCAGCGTGTTGAGGCGTATTAAGAACGAAATCGACCTCTTTGCAAGAGCGACAAGCCCTATGTGAAGCCGTTATCCTACGACAGAATATACAAGCACCATCAGGTAGTGGAATGTCTGGTCTAACAGTAGCATCACGCATAGCATCTATGGTGCTGCCTTCCTTATAAGTACCTTTGGGCAGGTATTTAGTCTTGTCGGTATTATGTCCTTGTACGAATACCATTACGCCCACCTCATAAATGCGAAACCACGCCGTACAATAGCAACAATTCCGTACGTTTTTATTGGTCTTTCGTAAGGATAATAGTCATCTTTACGAACAGTCCAACGCATATAATATAGTAATTTTAACATTATTTCCTCCGTATTATAGGTCACGTACACATACACTATGTATAAATATACGTGAGATTTTTTTGTTCGAGTTCAAGTTAACACATTCCCCTATGGATAGTGCTGCTTTATAGTGACATGACTTGACAACCCCTTTGCGGTGCTACTATGCGTTCATAATATCTTATTTAAATATACAAAAAAAAAAGTTCAAAGTTTTTTTTCTATATAGAGTATGCAAAGGAGAAATCTCTACCTATGCATAAAATTAAGAGAGCTGAGAAATGTTCACATTTATATATATAAACATTATGCATAATAGATATGCATAAGCATACCATATATAGTAGAGCTGAGAAATGTTCACCTATATATGCATATGTTTAGGTCTGCATAGGGGGATATCGCGAATATTCAGGGATAAAAAAAAATAAATTTCATTACATATATAGGGGCGTATGTGATATAATGAAATATAGGGCGAAACCCAATGAAATAGGGCTTTTCCTCTGTAAGCTCAAATAAGGCGATTTAAGGCATAGTATTTTGAATCGTGCAACAGTCGACCACTTGAACGACTCCCCCCCCTTAGAATCCAACCTCGAGGCTCTCAGATAGCAAACTAGGTGAATGTTAGGAGTTAAGGGACGTGTTTTGAGATATCGCGAATGTATGCATAATGCATAGGGGAATGGACAAAAAAAAACCCCCCCACGCGTGAGCGTGAGAGGGCTTTTTCGTTTAGGCTTAGTAATCTAGTGGGCTACCCTTGAATTTAGAATTCATGTACGCCTTAGACTGTTGAATCGTTGGGACTTTTCCCTCGAATTCATTAGCAATTTTATTGCTACCAATCAAGCTCATAAATTCGGCTGACATCTGACCATTTTTCAATGGTTTTAACGCCTTACGATTTAAAGGATTTGGGGCTAAATTCATCAATTCTTTGAATTGGATTACTGCCTCGTATTGCTTTAAAACGCCCAATGGCTTGTAGTTTCCTTCGGATAGCTCGCATATAATATAACGAGTTTTTCCCTCAGATTCTTTATCGTATTTTTCGGATATGCTACCTCGTGTTTTCACAACAACGTACGCCCCGAATTTAGTGCGATAAGGTTGGAATAAATCCTCCCGAATCGTTTCTTTTTTAGTTGACATTAGATGCCCCTTTTCGTTATGCCCGAAATGTTTTTTCGGACTTGTTGAAATCAAACTTAATCGACCTGCCCAAACTTGTCAAGCACCAAAAATTCATGAGTCGTTCGGCTGGAGATCGCTTTTCTGTTTTAGCTAGGTTTCAATTAGCTTTTTTATTTGAAAACTTTGTGAGCTTGTTTTTTTCCTGGAGAGTTTGATTCTGTTTTCCTACGCGTAAGGGCGTGAGAATCTTACAAGCGTTTCAATGCATGGGAATGTATTTTCATTCAAGCGTGGGACACATAGGGGCATATATACGCATAAGGGCATAATCTAGATGTAAACTTTAGATTTAGATTTCCCTATATATGCATACGCATTATGCAGGCGTGTGCGTGC